>Ga0209393_1000798_pt1 | contig 14274 bp, 9 predicted proteins | sample SSWtaG_2_FD_184117 | JGI IMG/M metagenome (GOLD analysis project Ga0209393, IMG submission 184117) | Hot spring microbial communities from Sandy's Spring West, USA to study Microbial Dark Matter (Phase II) - SSWsed_130316 (SPAdes)... | ecosystem: Environmental > Aquatic > Thermal springs > Hot...
GCCAAGTCGCAAACTTGACGGACATTGATAAAGCCGACGCAGTTTTGGTCTATGCTGCCGGTGCTTGGGTTGACACCCTTCAAGCAATTGTTGACAAAGGCTTGCCGACAATCTTCTTCGTCCGCTTTCACACTCAACCTTACTACCTCTGGCACGAAATCATCCATGCCCGCTTTCTCCGCAGCCACACCGATAGGTTGATGCAAAAGCGCGTCTCTTACGACGATGTTGTCGTTGACGATTACGATGAACTCTTGTGGAGGCTGCGAAGCCTTTACGGCTTAGTTAACACCGTCGGGAGGCGCATCATTGCAATTGGTGGACCTGGAGGTTGGGCACATCCGCCGGGCATCCCAAGCCCTCCGGAATTGGCAAAGGAACGGTGGAAATTGGACATCTTGACCGTGCCAACTCCGGAGTTGGTGAAGATGATTGAGGCTGCGAGAAAGGACAACAGGCAAGTTGAGAGGGCGCAGAAGGAAGCAGAGCAATACATGGCTCAGAAGGGCATAATTGTCCAAACCCGCAAAGAATTCGTCGTTGAAGCCTTCATGTTGGCAAACCTGTTTCGGGAAATCATGAAGCAGCACGACGCGTATGCGATAACGACGAACGGCTGCATGGGAAGTTATGCTGGAATCATGCCTTGCCTCACCCTTTCGCTCATCAACGATTCGGGCTATATGGCTTACTGTGAATCCGATTTCGTCGTCATCCCTGCTGGCATTTTGTTGCACTTTATTTCTGGCAAACCGACTTTCTTCTGCAACCCTACATTCCCGACCCGTGAGGGCGTCATTCTGTTCGCCCACTGCACAGCCCCAAGGTTCATGGACGGCAAGAGAGGCGAGCCTGCGAGGCTTCTCACGCACTTTGAGTCCGACCACGGTGCAGCGATAAAGGTTGATATGAGGAAGGGACAATCCGTCATAGTTGTCAACCCAGATTTTGAAGCCCGGGAATGGTGCGGGTTTGTGGGTGAAATCGTCGGAACTCCCTTCTTACCTGTTTGCCGATCGCAAATTGAGGTCAAAGTCAAAGGTGATGTCAACAAAGTCATTTCGTCCATGAGAGGCTTCCATTGCATGATCGTCTACGGCGATTACCGAAAAGAAGTTGGCTATGCACTTTCAAAGGTCGGCATTGGTTGGGTTAACCTGTCACCGTGAGGTTCTTGCCGTAATCGGTGTGGCATCCTTTAAGAGAGAGGCAAATGGATGATCGGCAAGAATTCGTTTAGCAGTGAATCGGGATTTTCAACTTGCTGAGGGAGGAAAGAAAGATGCAGCGGCGAATCTTGATTGCTGACTTAGCAGAAGCACTGGGCAAATCCGAGGAAGAAGTCCGTCAGTTCCTTGAAGCCCTTTGGCAACACCTCCCCTTTGCCATTGAAGTTGAACCACCTTTCGTCCGCTACTTGGACGCAAAAATAGAGGGTGTCCGTTCCACCCTTGAAGCGGAAATTAAAGGACTCCGTTCCGCCCTTGAAGCGGAAATTAGCGGTCTCCGTTCTACCCTTGAGGCTGAAATCAACGGTTTAAGAGTGGCGATGGAACAAGGATTTAAGAGGGCGGAAGAGAGAGACGAAGCACTGAGACGGGAAATGGAGCAAGGATTTAAGCGCGCCGAAGAAAGGGACGAAATGTTGAGGAGGGAGATAGAACAAAGATTTCGGCAAGCGGAAGAAAGGGACGAAGCGCTGCGACGAGAAATGGCTGAAAGGAACGAAGCGCTAAGGCGTGAAATGGAACAAGGATTCCAACAAATGGCAGAAAGGGACGAAGCGCTGAGGCGTGAGATGGAGCAAGGATTCCAACAAATGGCAGAAAGGGATGAAGCATTAAGGCGTGAAATGGAACAAGGATTCCAACAAATGGCAGAAAGGGACGAAATGCTGAGGCGGGAGATGGAACAGGGCTTCCAACAAATGGCAGAAAGGGATGAGGCATTAAGGCGAGAAATGGCGGAAAGGGACGAAGCATTAAGGCGCGAAATGCAGCAAGGTTTTCAACAAATGGCTGAAAGAGATGAAATGCTGAGGAGGGAGATAGAACAAAGATTTCGGCAAGCCGAAGAAAGGGACGAAGCGCTGCGAGGAGAAATGGCTGAAAGGAACGAAGCGCTAAGGCGTGAAATGGAACAAGGATTCCAACAAATGGCAGAAAGGGACGAAATGCTGAGGCGTGAGATGGAACAGGGCTTCCAACAAATGGCTGAAAGGGATGAGTCGCTGAGGAGGGAGATGGAACAAAGATTTCGACAAGCAGAAGAAAGGGACGAAGCGCTGCGAGGAGAAATGGCTGAAAGGAACGAAGCGCTAAGGCGTGAAATGGAACAAGGATTCCAACAAATGGCAGAAAGGGATGAAGCATTGAGGCGAGAAATGGCGGAAAGGGAAGAAGCGCTGAGGCATAGAATGGACGAAAAGTTTGAATTGTTACGCCGTGAAATGGACGAAAGGTTCGGAGCAATGCGCCGCGAGATGGAAGGAGAATTTGAAGCAATGCGAAGGGAACTAAGTCTGGCAATTGAAGCGACGCACAGAGAAATTCGGAGGCTGGAGCGATGGTTTGTTGGCTTTGCCATCTCCATTCTGCTCATGTTAGTGGGAATCATCGTCCAAAACCTTGTCAGGGGATAAGACGGCTAAAACCGTTGAAGCCTTAATGTTGACAGTGGACAAGTTTTTGGCGTGCTTCAGAATAGCGACACGGAGGTGAGAGAAAGCATGCCGATCAAGTGCCCTCAATGCGGGACGGAGAATTTGGATGGGGCGCTGTTTTGCGATGAATGTGGCGCATCGTTGACAGAAGTTTCAGCACAACCTTCTGCTGAGGTGGCACCTGCGGAAGTTGCGCCGCCTGAAGTCGTTCCTGAGGCTGCACCAGTTGAGGCTGCTCCGCCTGTCGTGGGTGCACTCAAATGTCCATCTTGCGGACACGAAAATCCGCCTGACGCTCGCTTTTGCGAAAATTGCGGTGTTGCCTTGGCAGCACCTGCCGGTGCACCCACACCTGCCCCACCGAGCGTTGAAGCGCCACCTGTTGCGCCACCCCTCGCTCCCGTTGCAGCCCTCGTCATCACTGAAACGGGAACTGAGTTGCCCCTTGACTTTTCAAAAGGTGAAGTCCTCATCGGACGAGCAGACCCAGTCAGCCGAGTTTTCCCCGATGTTGACCTGACCCCGCATGGTGGCTACGAGGCAGGAGTTTCCCGAAAACACTGCCGCATCTTCAAACAAGGAGACCAGTTCTTCGTTGAAGACCTGCAAAGCACCAACGGAACGAGGCTGAACGGGCAGTTTATCCCATCAAATCAACCCCGCCCACTCAACAACGGCGATGTCCTTGAGTTGGGTGCGTTTAAGGTAACATTTGTCGTGAAGCGTGAACCGTAAAGCGTAATGCGTAGAGCGTAAGGCGGAATATCGGGCTTTCTCCGACTTGCGGTTCGGCTAACGCGATGGCAAGTTTTGTGGTGAGGAGGTGACTGAGATGGTTTTGAGGACGATTCGCGATGTTGATGTTCAGGGCAAACGGGTTTTGATGAGGGTTGACTTCAATGTGCCCATTGAGGACGGGAAGGTTCTGGACGATTGGAGGCTACGAGCCACCGTCCCAACAATCCGTTACTTGACCGAACGAGGGGCAAAACTCATCCTCATGTCCCACCTCGGTCGTCCAAAGGGCAAGCGTGACGAGAAGTATTCGCTCCGACCGGTAGCACAACGGTTAAGCGAGTTGCTCGGTCAGCCCGTTAAGTTCGCTGATGATTGCATCGGTGAAGTCGCTGAAAAGGCTGTCACAGAGTTAAAGCCCGGCGAAGTCTTGCTCCTTGAGAACTTGCGGTTTCATGAGGGCGAGGAAAAGAACGATGAAACTTTTGCCCAGCAGTTGGCGAAATTGGGCGAAATTTATGTCAACGATGCTTTTGGCGCTGCTCACAGAGCCCACGCCTCCGTTCACGCCGTCACCAAGTTCCTGCCAGCGTATGCTGGGCTTTTGATGGAGAAGGAAGTCACCCACTTGGGCAAGTTGCTGGAAGCGCCCGAAAAGCCTTTCGTCGCAGTTCTTGGCGGTGCAAAGGTTTCCGATAAAATCGGCGTCATCAAAAACTTGCTGACAAAGGTTGACGCTTTGCTCATCGGTGGTGCAATGGCATTCACCTTCCTGAAGGCTCAAGGCTACGAGACTGGCAAGTCGCTCGTTGAAGAGGACAAACTTGACTTGGCAAAATCGCTCCTTGACGAGGCGAAGGAGAAAGGAGTTGAATTTGTGTTGCCCATTGACTTTGTGGTCGCTGAAAGCGACGCGGAAGATGCAATGACGGAAGTTGTCCCCGCTAATGCTATTCCCGCCGACAAAGCAGGTTACGACATCGGTCCTGAAACGGCTAAGATTTACGACGAGCGGATTAAATCTGCAAAGACTGTTTTCTGGAACGGACCAATGGGAAGGTTTGAACGAGCACCCTTCAAGGCAGGCACGAAAGCAATTGCAGAAGCGCTTGCAGAGTGCTCAGGGACAACGGTTGTTGGAGGAGGAGAAACTGCAGCAGCCGCATTTGAATTTGGTGTTGCCGACAAAGTGACCCATGTCTCAACAGGTGGTGGCGCTGCCCTTGAGTTGCTTGAAGGTCGCGAGTTGCCCGGAGTCGCTGTCTTGAAAGCGTGAACAGGAGTGTGTTCTGAAAGCCAAAATTTCCTTCCCATGCTACAGGCTTTAGCCCGTAGTTGTTGACATAAAACACGGAATTTCATGCTATGGGTTTTAACCCATATAGGAGTTACGCAGTTGACTGTGAACTCCTACTTCATTAAACTATGATAGCGCAAAAAGTTTTGCTTTCAAGAAGAGGTGATGCCCATGAACCCATCAAAGTGCGACGACCTTGACTACATCTTCCTCATCGCTGCCCAGAAGGTCTTCACATGCACCGAAGCAGCAAGGTGTTAGCCAAAAGGGAAGAAAGCCCTTACCCACGATGCCTTCACCAAACTTCTCTCAAGAAAGCCCTTAGACACAAAGGCTTTGCGGGAGGAAGGGAAGGAATTCGTGGACACCAAGAAGGGGCTTTTGATCCTTGATGATACCACCTTAGAAAAGCCTTATGCCAAAAAGATGGAGATTGTGACTTATCATTGGAGTGGCAAGTATCATAGGGTTGTCAAAGGGATTTCCCTTTTGACCTTTCTCTGGACGGAAGGGATGGGGGATAGAAGTTTACCATCGGGCGCTAAAGCAATTTTGTAGAGAAGGCTCAATTGAGAAAAACCATCTCCATCCTTCGTCATTCGCTTTTGGCTTTGAGAACCTTTTTGAGGCTTGAGATTTATTGGTTGCAGACTGAAGTGAGTTGGTATGAAGTCAAGATCGCTATTGTTCGGGATGCCATCAGGAGTTATCTGGCTTGTCCCCTTTATGTCCTCCACCCAACTGCGTAAGTCCTATTTTTTTCAACCCATTCAACCCAAACTTTCCAACTTCATCAACTCGCTTGAGACTGAAGGAGAAAACAAACTCGCACAAGCTAACCTCGCCATTCACTCCCCAACAAGCCACTCCCACCGCTCAAATACCACCACAACCCGCTAAAGCAACTTCCTTTTAACCTTTCCCCTCAACTTGTCAACTGGTAAATGCTTGGCGTGAAATTTCTGCAAATCACTTCCCCACAAAGTCACATACCTGCTTGTCATTGAACTTGTTTTGTGCCCCAGCAACCTTTGCAGCGAAAAGGCATCCCCGGGGTTGGGGTTGGTTGAGTTGGTTTTGGTTTCTGAACCTTCCTGCAAGGGTTCTCACTAAGCAAGCCTTCCTTGACAAGCCAAGAGAAGAAGCAAGAGATTGCATTGAAGTAGGTGAGTAGGGAAACTGGAGAGATTTTCTTGCTTGCAAGGTAACTCAGGTAAAGTTTTATGTGCTCAGGTTTGCACTGGGTTGGGGAAGGACAATCAATCCTGCTGTCTCTGTGGAATTTGATGAAGAGCCTTAAGTGAGTTCTAAACCAGTCAATAGTTCTCACGCTTTTGCCCTCAATTTCCAAGTTCCAGAGAAAGGTGTTAATCACTTTCTCCCAGTCCAGCATCAAAGACCACCTACTTATTGACCTTTGGAATTTTTGGGTTTTTGGGGGTCTGGAGGGGGTGGGTGCAAAGTGGCGGCAAAATTGGAGAAAATGGGGGCAAAATTTTAGTGGAGGCGGCGGGATTTGAACCCGCGACCTCTGGAGTGCGATTCCAGCGCTCTCCCTCTGAGCTACGCCCCCATTCCCTTTGGCGATTTCAATTTTAGCACAGAAGTTTGGAAGGGCGAACCTAAAGGTGATCCCAATTTGAGTGCGAGGTGCTAAAGTGCGGGGTGCGGTAATTAAGCGCTGAAATTTTTCAGCAGTGCGGGAGCACTGCCCTCCAGAAAAACTATTCGCTATCTCCCCGACCTGCCGATTTGCCGACTTCACGATTTGCCGATAAGTTTGGCTCAGCGGGAACCTCACCCTCCCATCCTTTCCTCGTTCTCGCCCCTCTTCCTATGCCCTTCATCCTATTCCAAGTCAGCGGCTACAAAAGCATAGCCCGCAAAAGCAGGCTAACAAGACTGGAGGGCGAATCTCACGATGAGACAAATTTTTCAGCAGTGCAGGAGCACCGTCCTCCAGAAAATACTTGCTATTCGCTGCTCGCTACTCGCTATAATGAGAGTGCAAAGATTAAGGGACACCTTCAACCAGCAGTGGGGAAGAGGAGAGAATGATTGAAGGGCTGCCAAACGAACAAGTGCAAATAGAGAACCGATTGGGGAAAGGGGTTGAAAGGTTTCTCGTTCCCGCTGCAACTTATCTCGTCACTTTGTTGGGGCTGATAATCATAGCGATCGTTACCCCATATTCAGACCTTGTGCTTGACAGCCGATTGACAGGGGCTCACCTTTCAAGTTCAGCCGTAACTTTGTTGGCAATTGCTATCGGCTTGAGGGTTTTGTTTTCCCGTTTGGGCTTCAACTGGTCATGGAGTGATTTGCTTTTGGCATACAGTGTCTGGCATTTTTGTTCGGCGCTGCCTTCAAGTGGCTTCGTCGGTTTTCTGTTTCCGATGATTTCCACCTTTCGCTATTTCGCTACACCTGCGAACCAGTGGGAGCAACTTTTCGGCGGTTTTATCCCGCATTGGTTCGCCTTAACTGATGAGGCTGCTGCTCGCTCGTTTTATCACGGCATCCCTTCACCTTCACCGCTTCAATGGCAACCTTGGCTTGTCCCGACACTTTTCTGGCTGTTTTTCGCCACCGTTTACTTTGCTGGCACTTTTTTCCTTGCCCTGTGGCTTCATCGCCGCTGGATTGTTGACGAGAAACTTGCCTTCCCAACGATTCAAGTCGTTCAGGCTGCTCAAAATCCCACATCAATTCGTGCCCCTTCGTTTTGGTTCGGTTTGATGTTGCCTTTCGCCATTCACTCGCTTAACGCTTTATCTCGGCATTGGAGTTACCTTCCATCCGTCCCGATGCAATTTTCGTGGGGACAAGTTTTCGCCGATTTCCCCTTTGACATTTGGCAGGGCGAAAGGACTTCCTTCAGTTTCGCTTTAACAGGCATCGGCTACATCATCCCGTCAGAAGTCGCCCTGAGTTTTTGGGGCTTTTACTGGGTTCATTTGCTCGTTCGGCTCTGGCTTCGTTGGCGTGGTGTCCCGCCGGGTGTCGGGACTGGTGGAATAACGACGCTTCAACGGGCTCAGGAAGCAGGCGGCTTCATCGTTTTGGCTGCATCGTTGCTTGCCCCAGTATTGAAACAAACGAAGCAACCAGTTCAGAGATGGGGATTAGTTGGTTGGCTTACCAGCACAGTGCTCCTTTTAGCCTTGCTCAATCTTTCAGGGATGCGCATCTTCAATGCCGTCTTTTTCTTGGCTGTTTGGACATCTGTCCACTTAGTGCTCGCCCGCGTCGTCAACGCTGGTGGCGTCATGAGGGTTGAATGTTCGTTCACCCCTTGGGACATTGTAGCCAGAACTTTGGGCGTGCATAGAGTTGGATGGCGCGACTTGACAGTTATGGCTTTCCCGCAACAACTGTTCATGTTTGACCAAGTGACAATCCCGCTGCCTTACATGATGGACGGATTCAAACTGGCGAGAGAAGCCCCGTTCCCCATCACCAAATTTGTCGCTACACTTTGCCTTGGCTACATTGTCACCCTTTCGGTCGCTGTCCCTTTCAATTTCTGGCTTTGCCATCGCTGGGGAGCGCTGAACCTAAACTCGTGGTTCACCGTTCAAGAGCCTTCGTGGGCATTTAGTAAACTCCAAAGTTGGGCTGCAGCACCTTTCGGCACTGACTTGCCTTTCGTTCAAAATATGCTCATTGGCGGTTTCGTGACTGCGGGATTGATTTTCCTGCACCGACAAATGCTTTGGTGGAACATTTCGCCGCTGGGCTTCGTCATGAGCAGCACCGCAACGATGAGAAGCCAATGGTTTCCCCTTTTCGTAGGTTGGCTCATCCGTGCAGTTGCCCTGAGACTGAAGGGCTTGCAAGGTTATCAAGGACTGAGACCGCTTTTCATCGGGTTCGTTTGGGGCGAGTTAATTGCAAATGCTTTTTGGATAGCGCTTGACGCCTTTTGGGGAGGAAAGGGATTGAGTGTGTTCCCGCCCGATTGAGTGGCATTAACTTTCCGGGCTCGCTAAATTTTTTGCCGACGAGAAGAAAAGTTTGCGAGGTGATGGGCGATGCGGGATGTCATCACGAGGCGAGATTTGCTGAAGGCGACACTTGGAGGCATCGCTACATTGAGCGCAGCAAATTTGGTGGAAGGGCAGCGAAAGGAGAAACGCTCAAAAGTTGTCCTCATCCGCCACCCCGATGTGCTTGACAAGAGTGGGAGAATTAACACGAAAGTGCTCCAAGAGATGCTTGACGAAGCGGTTACGGCTTTGGTCGGAGTCAAAGACCCAGTTGAAGCGTGGAAGAAGTTAGTCAAGCCAACAGACTTAGTTGGCGTCAAAACGAATGTTTGGGCTTACTTGCCGACACCAAAGGAGGTTGAGGAAGCCATTCAGCGACGATTAATTGACGCTGGTGTCAAGCCTGAAAACATCCACATCAACGACCGTCAAGCCTACACCGTTTTGGCTCCTTGCACTGCACTCATCAATGTCCGCCCTGTCCGAACTCACTGGTGGTCTGGAATTGGTGGCTGCATCAAAAACTACATCATGTTCGTGACCAACCCAGCAGATTACCACACCGACGCTTGTTCGCCTTTGGGCTCAATTTGGCACTTACCTTCTGTCAAGGGCAAAACGAGGCTTAACATCCTGCTCGCCCTCACCCCTCTCTTTCATGGTCGTGGTCCGCACCACTATGACCCTCGTTATGTCTGGCAATACAAAGGCTTCTTCGTCTCCTTTGACCCAGTGGCAATTGACGCAATGGGGCTCAAACTCATTCAAGCGAAGCGGTTGCAGTATTTCGGTAGGGAAATTGCCCTTGAGACGCCACCGAAGCACATCGTCGTCGCCGACAAGAAATACAAACTGGGCACGAGCGACCCGAAGCAAATTGAGTTCGTCAAACTGGGTTGGACAGAGGATGCACTGATTTGAACGGAGGTGAGTTCAATGAAGCGGCGGGAACTTTTGGCTATGACAGGAAAGGTGGTGCTTGGAATGGCAGCAGCGGATGCAATGGTGGCACCGAAACGGACGCTCCCTGAAGCAACACCAGAAAAGTTGCCGAGATGGCGTGGTTTCAATTTGCTTGAGAAGTTCCATGTTGAATGGAGTAACACAAGGTTCGTTGAGCGAGATTTTGAGTGGATTGCCGAGTTGGGCTTCAACTTCGTTCGGTTGCCTATGGATTACCGCTGCTGGATTGAGCCGGGCGATTGGACGAAGTTCCGAGAGGATGTCCTCAGGGAGATAGACGAGGCTGTCAAGTTCGGCGAAAAGTATGGGGTTCATGTCTGCATCAACTTCCACCGTGCTCCCGGTTACACGGTTGCCCGCCCGCCTGAGCCGAAATCCCTTTGGACTGATGAAGAGGCTCAGCGAGTTTGCGCGCTCCATTGGGCTCATTTTGCTAAACGCTATCAAGGCATCCCCAACTCCCAACTCAGTTTCAACCTCTTCAACGAACCCGCAAACATTGACCCACAAGTTCACAGGAAAGTCGTTGAGAGGATGGTTGAAGCCATCAGAAAGCACGATGAGAAGCGGTTGATTATATGCGACGGTCGCAGTGGGGGCAACACTGCTCCAACCGAACTTGTGGGGTTGAAAGTGGCAGCGGCAACGAGGGGTTATCAGCCCTTCTGGTTAACCCACTACCGCGCTGAATGGGTTAGCGGAAGCGATAAGTGGGCTGAACCGACCTACCCGCTGCAGGAAGGAAACACCGTGTGGGACATCAATCGGCTAAGGGAGTTTTACAAGCCTTGGAAGGAACTTGAGAGGCAAGGCGTTGGGGTTATGGTCGGTGAATTCGGCGCCTACAACAAAACCCCTCACAAAGTTGTTCTCGCTTGGATGAAAGACTGCTTGACAGTCTGGAAGGAGATGGGTTGGGGCTGGGCGCTGTGGAACTTCAGAGGCTCTTTCGGAATCCTTGACAGCGGTCGCACTGATGTAGCATACGAAGACTGGCGCGGACGCAAACTTGACAGGGCAATGCTTGAGTTGCTGCAAGCGTTTTAACAATTTTAGGTTGTGCGTTGCAAGTTGTGCGTTGAAGGTTGCAGGTCGTTCGTTCAAAATTCAAAAGCACTATGTAATCTCTGCAACCTTGAACGCGTAGCCCAAATTGCGATGGTGAATTATGATGAAATCGGGATGGGAGCAAATTGTCCAAGTTTCAAAGCGACTGAGGACAGTCAGCAGGAAAGTTTCCGTTCGCTTCAAGTTTTGGTGGCAGGGCTTTTGCTCTTCGAAAGGGTGGAAGATCAAGTTGCTACCAGTCTTTCTACAAGTTCCGTTAATCATCCTTTTCTGCACCACAGGTGAGTTGTTTTGGGCGATTTTATTTGTGGCTTTGTGCTTCCTCTTCTGGAGGACATATGTTGTCTACCGGAATTTTCAGAAAATTTCTCCACACATCTGGTCCCTTGGCTTAGACCACAAGCAATGGGAAGGAACCTTCAAGCAATTGCTTCAAAACCGTGAAGAAGCTATCCCAATCTTTCTGCAAATCCTTAAAGCCAAAAGGAAGTCCTTTCTTTTCGTTCTTTGGGGTTTTGAAAAAGCCTGTTTGCTCTCAATCTTGGGGCTTGGAAGGTTGAAGGCGGGAGAAGGCGTTGAAATTCTTTTGCGCCTTCTCAAAACTGAAGACTTGGAGATGGACGACGACTATCCCCTTGCGGAGAAGATTGCCGCAATTTGGGCTTTGGGTGAAATTGGTGACCAAAAAGCGACCCCAGCACTTATCCCCTTCCTCGGAGATTTCCAATCAACCCCACTTTCGCGCCCACTTTCTCGCTTTCTTCGTGACGAATACGAACCCAAGCGTCTTGAAGAGATTCGTAAAGCATTCATGGAAGGCATTCCTGCTACCCAATGGACTCAATCCGATCGCTTCCGATGGAAGGTTTGTGATTGGGCAGAAGAAGCATTGACGAAGTTGAACCCCCAAATCGTCACCCTCTTCAGGAAGGTTGTGGAGGAACAAGACAAAGATGCCCTTTTTGAACTGTCAAAGGGATATCGTTCGGAAGTAATTGCTGCGCTCATAGGTGTGCTGGACAACCAAGAAGAGGATTGGGTCTTTAATGCAGTTTGGGCTTTGAGAAAATTGAAAGCGGTTGATGCCTTGCCGAAGTTGAGAAGGCTTGCAAGGAAAGCAGGCTTACCTTCAAGGGAGTATTGCCAGAAGGTCGTTGCTGAACTTGAAATGTTTTCAAGGTTGCCTCGTGCTGTAAGTGCCAGCGACATTGATTTGGCAAAGTTGCCTGCAATTCCTGACACTAACTCGGTTCTGACAGAAAATTTGCCTCGTGCTGCTAAGCCAGATGAAAAAGAGAAACCTTGTTAGGGGAAAATCCCCGTCCCCTTGGAGGGTCGGGCTCCTGCCCGACGGAAAAAATTTTCGGCACGGCATTAGCCGTGCCCTCCGAATTGGCACCAAATAAATTCGGCGCTAAAAAGTTCGTCATCAACTAACCGTCTTTTAACCGTCTTGCCCCCTGCACTTAGCACTCCGCACTATTTTCTGCACGCATGCCCACTTGCACTCATGCACACCTGCACCCATATTGGCTGAAGCCAACGGCATAGGCAGTTTTAGAACACACTCTCCGCAACTCTAAACTCGCAACCCTCAATTCTGAACGCAAGTTAAGAATTACGCCTCAAGAGCGCAAGCAATTGCCCCATGTCGTCAGGCAGTGGTGCTTCAACGGTGATAGTTTCGTTCGTTCGCGGGTGCGTAAAAGTCAGTTTCCAAGCGTGAAGGGCTTGACCGTTGAGAGATTGAAGGGCTCTCAGCAAATCGTCGCACTTGAGTTGGAGCCCTACCTTCAAGGCTTTTGTGCGACCGCCATAAGTTTCATCACCTGCTACAGGCAACCCCAAGTGTTGCAAGTGAACCCGAATTTGATGGGTGCGACCTGTTATTGGTTTGACCTCAAGCAATGCAAAACCCCTAAACCGCTCGCGAACCCAAACCTCCGTCACAGCATCAACTATGTGGGAAGCGACGACATAGCGATTCGCCACCGTGAACTTCTCTGGGTCTTCAGGATGCTTCATCAAAGGGGTAGCAATGACCTTGTGTTCAAACTCGGGTTCGCCGACAACGACTGCCAGATACCGTTTGTCAATTTTGTGCTCAGCAAATTGTTGAGCAAGCCTTAAATGGGCAAAGTTCGTTTTCGCAACGACCATGACCCCTGATGTCCCTTTGTCAAGCCTGTGGACAATTCCAAGTCTTTCAGGTCCAGCGATGTCAGACAGAGGAATGCCCATAGCCAGCAAGGCATTAACCAATGTCCCACTCCTGACTCCAGCCCCTGGGTGAACGACCATGCCGCGCGGTTTGTCAACGACAAGCAAATCGTTGTCTTCGTAAAGCACGGACAAGGGAATAGGCTCAGGCTGCAAAGTTGATGGCTCGGGTTCAGGCAGTTCAACTTCAATGAGTTCTTTGCCGCGCAAAATGGATCCCGGCTTGGTGACAGTTGCCCCGTCAATTTTGACTCGTCCGTCCCGGATGACCTGCTGGCAACGGGAACGGGACAAATCGGGGAACTGCCTGACGAGAAAATTGTCAAGCCTCATACCCGCAAACTCCTGCGGCACTTCAATGGTCACAGTGCGAGCCATCGTCCTATCGCTCACCTTACCGTTCGCTGCCTTTCTGCCTCAACCTTAAACAATGCCACAAGATCAACTGCCAAATCTGCTTGACCTGTCCAAAAAACTCGCGTCTCAACAGGACCGCCCGGGTGGACGAACTCAAGTGGGATGAGGCGGAATTGACCGATGGGCAATTGATTGGCTGAAACTTGCTTCTCCGCCGTTATTGGACTCCCACCACCAACACAACTGTCCACTATGGCGATAATCCCTTCACTTTCGCTTAACCGTTTCAGCCTGAAGAGCGCGATGTATCGCCCCGCTTCAAGGGGAGCATATGGACCGTAAACGATATAACCGGTTTTGGCTTTGTTCCTTTCAGCGACCCAAACGGCTTTGCTGCTCGCCTTTTCGTCTTGCCTCAATTCGCCAGAAAGATGGGCAAGGTTTTCAGCCTCAAACTTCGCAACGAACCTTAAAACCAAAACTTTGGGAAGCGGAACGGCAAGTTCGCCTTGAGATAGTTGTTCCAACGGAACCTCAACCTGCTTTGCGATTGAACCATCACTGCCCCTTATCCTGACTTGCTCACCCATTGGGACAACGGAGACGGTGAATTCCCTTTCATCGCTCGCGCCGATCTTTGCCTTTGCTGGAGTGACCTTTACTTCTTCCAGACCGCTGACAACACTTAGCGCAACTTCGGTAGGTTTACTGAGAGCGTTGAAGACACTCACTTTGAACGCCACCGGCATCCCTTCAACAGCCATGACTCGACTTGGCGTTTGGACGAGCAACTTCTGTTGCGACAGCCATTCCCGATAAAGAAGCGCCAGATGGTCGGGTCTGACCGGCACATATTCGCTTCCAAGCCGTTTCGCGACTTCGCCCAGCATCTCCAAGTCAAAACCCCAGTTCCAAACGAACACATGCAAAAAGGCTGGTCTCGTCGGTGAGGTCATTGCCCTAATCTCGTTCACCATCCGAGT
>Ga0209393_1000801_pt1 | contig 14203 bp, 14 predicted proteins | sample SSWtaG_2_FD_184117 | JGI IMG/M metagenome (GOLD analysis project Ga0209393, IMG submission 184117) | Hot spring microbial communities from Sandy's Spring West, USA to study Microbial Dark Matter (Phase II) - SSWsed_130316 (SPAdes)... | ecosystem: Environmental > Aquatic > Thermal springs > Hot...
GTGCACCATCTCTAGGACAGAATGCAGTAACAACCTTGCCATTCTTTATCAACTGTACCCTAACACACTTCCTTACCGCAGAGTTAGGCTGCTTTGATTCTACCCCAACCTTCTCAAGTACTATGCCTCTTGCTTGTGGTGAGCCCTCCAAGGGATCAGCCTTCTTATCAAGCATCAATACTCTACGCTTAAACCTCTTCTCTGCCCATCTGAACTTTAGCCTCTTCTTCTTTAGTATCCTTGCAGCAAATAGACCTACTGGTGATTTAGCCATATCAAGTAGTTATCGCTTGACCCCTTATTATAACATTCGCTACATCAAAGTACCTCCTTGTTAGTATCCTTGCCTTCTCAACATTCCTACCCTCTCTACCTACAACAATAGCCTTCTTCTTAGGCTCAACTATAACAGTTACAACCTTGCCATGTGGATTATGGTTGCTAATCTTAACATCCATTACCATATCTCTGCCAAATATGTTCTTAACAAACTCTGCTAGATCTTCTGCATACTCAACCAACTCTATCCTCTTGCCTATTATATTCTGAAGCATCCTTATAGTTGAACCGTTCTTGCCTATTGCTATACCCATATCACCCTTGTTCACTATGAATATTACCCTGTCCATCTTATCATCTATAATACAATCTCTTGCTGTTACGGTTGTTATGCTCTGAAAGAGAGACATCAACCTTAACTCATCTGCAGTTAATCTTATCTCTGTCATACCTCTTTATATTAGAGGTAATGCTTTGATGCCACATTTAAAGGTAACACTCTATCAATTATCTAGTAGCTTGTATCTAAATAGTTCTCTTCATTAGCCAAAAGAATAGTAGGAATGGTATTAGCATACCTGCAATAAGCATAAATATAACGATAGTAGCATCAGGGGTATATATTATGAATGGAAATGGGAATACTACTATAACTCCTCCTGAGCCGTTAGTACTGCCTTGACCCTGTGCAATATCCTGTATGTTAATGCTAGATAACGCATAAGATACTATCATCATGCCTATAACTATCATAGCAATACCTATTAACATAAGTGGTATGTTTATAATACTCCTTACCTGAGGATATCCTATGCTTATACCGCTGTTAGGTACATCATTGCTAATAAATCTACACTTTCTACATATACCAGCATCGTTACTACATATTGAGCATACTGGTCTATTACATACAATACAGTAATCATATGCAATACCATCACATATATGACAGCTTAACTCTCTCATCTTAGCATCACCATGTTTAATAGTATAATTGCAATAATGGCTATAGGTATCAATATTAATATTAGAAGGGGTGTCCTTGAGCCATGCCATACTATAGGTATAGGTCCTAATAGTACGAAACCAGTAGTTGAACCTAAGCCTCTAGCCCTTATGGAAAGCATTATAGTTATCATACCTACTATTATTAGCATAAGTCCAGTAAATATGAATAGTTTAGGGTCCATGTTCATAACAATCATTATTATAATACTGAAAGATGATATTTAATGCTTTCATATGCTTATTGGTTATGTTAGAGAATGGAATATAGGAAGCATACTAATTAATCCTTGTTGTTAAGATTGTATTATACATTAATAGCTTTAATGTTGCTTTATTAAAGGCAATAAATAAATAAATAAATTATAGTTTATTTATTTATCTACCTGCCTGCTTGATTGATCATATCTAGGCATTACTTGCTTTAATCTCTTTAGCTAGTGTATCTAAATCTTCCTTATCCACATCCTCTATGGATATCACGGATACTCTAAATGGTTTGCCTATTAATCTACCAAGCTCAACTGAGTTCTTGTTTATATGATATATCAGCAAAGGTGTATCACTCTTATCATTATTACTATTTCTAGCCTTACTAGCCTCATTAATCTTCTCTAACACATCCTTATTCAAGGAGTTAGAGCATATGATCAGTCTAGCATTTAAGATATGCCTTAATACCTCTTTGCTGCCTACCTTATAGGCTCTCTTCTCTATTGCATTCCTAATTATCTTTGCTAGTATATTACTCACTTGTATTCACCACCATTCATTATCATTATCTTCTTAACTTTACTTTAATCATTATTACCATTACCAACATTCATGTAAAGGTCTATCATACCTGTACCCACTGGGATCGTTGAGCCAACTATAACGTTCTCTGTCACGCCCTTAAGCATCTCTACCTCTCCTTTAAGTGCAGCCTCAGCTATTGTAGGTACTGTTATCTCAAATGCAGCCCTGGCAAGAACACTTGCTTTTGTACCAGCAACACCATGCCTACCTATCTGTTGTAACACACCCTTGCTAGTCATAACATCAGCAACCAGCATTACATGCCTTATATCAACCTCTAACCCTTGCTCCTCTAGCGTATTCATTATCTCCTTAATAAGGGCATTCCTTGCAGCCTCTATGCCTAGAGTAATGTATATCTCATAGATGTTATTGGTTGTAGTTCTAGTAGTATCAACCCCTTCTATCTCAAATACCTTCTGTAAGTTTGATCCAGCTGTCTGTATAACCCACTCATCCCCTTGCTTAACTACAGTAACCCTCTCTATATCTGGTATGCCCTTTATCCTTGTGTTAAGTATCTTACTCTTTGAACCTATTAAACTCTTTATATCTGCACCTGAAGGAGGCTTTATTATAAGTACGTTACCTTCAGCACTTATGTTTAACTTCTTCTTGGATGACTTTAGTGTACTTACTACTGTATCTATATCACATCCTCTTTCACGCATCTTAGCCTCACTAAGAGTTAGTCTTAGAAGGCCATCTACCTCGTCTATCTCAAACTCATCTATAAGATCACTAAGCCTTGTAAATAGTATATTCCTAGCAACCTCCAATGCCTTCTCTCTAGACTTTGCATATTCTCCTAGCAAGTATATATCCATTGTTGGTGTCTCTGGCTTCTTCCTAGCATCTAAGAGTTCTATAAGCCTTGGGAGACCAAGTGTAACATTCCTCTCCTTTATACCAGCAAAGTGGAATGTCCTTAAGGTCATCTGAGTACCTGGTTCTCCTATTGATTGTGCAGCAACTACACCTATTGCCTCTGCAGGCTCTGCTTTAGCTCTATCGAATAACTCAACCACTTGCTTACATACCTTCTCTATACCTTGCTTACTTAACCTATTCTTGAACAACTCTTCTTGCAGTATCTCTACCACCCTAGGATTAAGAAGATTAGCATAGTTAGCAACTATAGTCTTTATCTCATCATCTGTAGCCTTTGGCCCCTCATCAACTAAAGCCTGAGATGCTACTAAACGCTCTATGTTAACTGCATTACCATGATCACTCTTTGCTGGATCTATGCCATCCTCACCGTAAGTAAACTGTATTATATTACCAAATGGGTCTCTTACTGTACCATCGTACTCTATCCTAAGATGCTCTAATGCATTTATCAACCTTCTCTGCAGATACCCACTCTGCTGTGTCCTAACTGCAGTATCAACCAAACCCTCTCTTCCACCCATTGCATGGAAGAAGAACTCTATTGGGTTTAGACCATCCCTGAAGCATGACTTAACAAAGCCTTTAGCATCAGGGTTTATATCATCAGGCTTGAAGTGTGGTAATGCTCTCCTTTGATACCCTCTCTCTATTCTCTTACCCCTTATAGACTGCTGCCCTAGTATTGCTGTCATCTGACCAATGTTAAGTGTTGAGCCTCTTGCACCAGTGCTAGCCATTATAACTCCAGCATTGTTATCTGGCAGTGATCTATCTGCTGCTCTTCCAGCCCTATCCCTTGCCCTAGATAGTTCATTGACTATCTGCAGCTCTAGTGTCTCTTCAAGTGATAAACCTCTTATAGGCTGGAGTGTGCCCTCTTTATACTGCTTTATAAGATCATAAACTTTCTCATAAGCACTCTTTATTATGTTATCTATCTCTTTCCTTGCCTCATCTGAGAGTAGTAGATCATCGTAGCCATAACTGAAGCCATAGTGTGTTATAAAGTACGTTAATATTCTAAATAGTGAGTTAAGGAAGGATCTAGTGAATGATGTACCATAGTCCTTTGCTAACCTATGGAGTATGCTATCTGGCTCCTCTGCCCCAATTGATGCCTTATCTATAACACCGCTAAGCATTATACCATTCTTTATAACAACATCTGGCTCCTTGCTTGTCTTTGCACTCTTTGCCCATTTTGACATTAGGGTATAGTTAAAGTCATTAGGCAATAGTAGTGAGAAGAGTTGCTTCCCAGAGTAGTATGCTTTGCCATCTTTAAGTATAGGCTGTAGTATAGAAGCCTTACCATCTTTAATATCCAATGAACCTATAACTACAAGGTCAGAGAGATCCTCTTTGCTTAAGTAGGTATCGTCCTTAGTAAGCAGGTATGCTGCTGTTATAAAGTCCCTTATGCCTCCTATTATAGGTCCTCCATACCTAGGTGATATCAACTGATCATGTACTTGCATCAGCATCTTTGCCTCTGCTCTAGCCTCTATACTTTGAGGCACGTGAAGATTCATCTCATCACCATCAAAGTCAGCATTGTATGGTGGGCATACTGATGGATGCAATCTAAATGTCCTATACGGCAAGACTTTAACCAAGTGTGCCATTATAGATATCCTATGAAGTGAAGGCTGTCTATTGAATATTACAACATCACCATCCATTAGATGCCTCTCTACTATGAAACCATATGATAAGGTGTTTGCTATGGACTCCCTATCTGCTACATAATCAAGCCTAATCTTAACACCATCAGGTCTTATTATATAATTAGCACCAGGATGGTTGTTTGGACCATTAAGAACTAATGCCTTTAGCCTATCTATGTTCCATGGAGATACAACCTCTGGTATAGTTAATCTCTTTGCTATATCGATTGGTACACCAACCTCTGATATATCCAAGTTAGGATCTGGTGATATAACAGTCCTAGCAGCAAAATCAACCCTCTTACCAGATAGGCTTCCTCTAAACCTACCCTCCTTACCTTTAAGCCTCTGCGATAATGTCTTCAATGGTCTACCAGACCTATGATGGGCTTGGGGTATACCAGATACCTCGTTATCAAAGTATGTTGTGACATGGTACTGCAAGAGATCTACCAGATCTTGAACTATAAGGGGAGGAGTTCCTGCCTCCTTGCTCTCCTTTAACCTTTGGTTAACCCTTATTATATCAACTAACTTATGGGTTAGATCATCCTCAGACCTTATACCTGTCTCAAGTATTATTGATGGTCTAACGGTTACAGGGGCTACAGGAAGTACCTGTAGTACAAACCACTCTGGTCTTGCTGTCTCTGTATTATAACCTAGTAACCTTAAGTCATCATCTGGTATGTTTGCTAACCTCTCTCTTATTGCCATTGGTAGTAATCTATTCTCTTCCCCATTCTCTGTCTTCTCATAGAATGTTGTTGGTTTAACAAAGAGTATCTCATACTGTTCTTTACCGCAATGTGGGCATGTCTTAACCTTCTTTGCTTTATCTATTATCTCTTCTCTAATCTTCTCTATAGCCAATGGAGTATAGAACTCATTATTGCTTAATCTTGCTCTATACTCATTCAACTCATCCTCTGCTAACTTTAGCCTTGAGCATCCTCTACAAGTAACCTGTAGTAACTTGTATATATCATCAACGAATGATATGTGTAGCACTGGCTCCGCTAACTCTATATGCCCAAAGTGACCAGGGCATCTAGCGGAGGTGTTACCGCATGTAGCACACTTCTGCCCAGGCTCAAGTACACCAAGCCTACTATCCATGAGTCCTCCTTGAACTGGTAACCCATCCTCATCATAGGTCTCTGGCGCAGTAATCTCTGTAACAGAGTATCTCCTTATCTCACTAGGTGACCATACGGCAAACTTTATCCCTGCTATAACCTTACTTATCTCTTCTGTAGGGCTAGTACTCATACCCACCAACCCCCTTATATAATGCTGCTCCTTGCATAATTTGTTACACCCTCTCCTTAAGTATAAGCCTAGGCAGTATATTAAGGCTCATTATCTCTTGAAGGAGTAACTTGAATGCGTATGCTACTGTTACAGATGATACCCTTGCCTTATCACCACATATCCTACATACATACCTTCTCTGCTTTGCATCATAGTAAGTTATAAGACCACAACGCTCACACACATATATCTCAGTCTTATCAGACTCCTCTAGGAGTCTATCTTTTAATAGCATTGCTGCACCATAGCCTATTAAGCAGTCCCTCTCCATCTCACCAAACCTTAAGCCTCCGCCCCTTGCTCTACCCTCTGTAGGCTGCTTGGTTAGCATCTGTACTTGCCCTCTTGCCCTTGCGTGCATCTTATCAGCTACCATATGATGTAACTTCTGATAATAGACTATACCTATAAACACCTCTGCCTCATACCTCTTACCAGTTCTACCATCGTACATAACCTCTTTACCTGTATACTTGAATCCATACTGCTCTAATAATGCCCTTACATCATCAACCTTCTCTCCATAGAATGCAGTACCATCTATAAACCTGCCTGCTAATGCAGCAGCCTTACCACTTATGGACTCTATGAACTGACCAACGGTCATCCTAGATGGGAATGCATGTGGATTTATTATTACATCAGGTACTATCCCTTGCTCAGTGTAAGGCAGATCCTCTGGGTTTGCTAAGACACCAACTACACCCTTCTGCCCATGCCTTGAAGCAAACTTATCTCCTATCTCTGGTACACGCATATCCCTAACCCTTACCTTATATAGCTTACCTCCCTCTATTGATTGTGTCATAATAACAGTATCAACCACTCCTACCTCTGATGGTCTCATGCTAACACTAGTATCCCTTCTATATGGACCTTTGATCTCAAACTCTTTATACTCCTCCATGAACCTTGGAGGACTGGTTCTCCCAATTAAGACATCACCACCACTCACAACAGCCTCTTGCATAACAACACCATCAGCCTCAAGCAGTCTATAGAATTTATCGCCCTTGTAACCCCTAATATTTGCATCTGGTGATGGTATCTCAAAGTTATCCTTCATACCCCCAGGGTACTGTTTAGCCTCTGCCTCATATACTCTATAGAAGAATGATCTTGCTAAACCCCTATCTACAGATGCCTTGTTTATAACTATCGCATCCTCTATATTGTAACCCTCAAATGGTAGAACTGCAACTATACAATTTGTTCCAGTTGGTCTATCCTCTATACCTAGTAAGGGTATGACCCTATTCCTTACCAATGGTACCTGAGGATATACAAGTAAGTGCTGCCTAACATATGTATTAAAGTTCATCATTGGGGTTGAGAAGCCTAAGGACTGCTTTGCCATGGCAGATTCATATGTATTCCTTGGGGACTGGTTATGCTCTGGGTATGGGATCATTGATGCTGAGACACCAAACATAGCTGCTGGGAATATCTCTAAATGGGTATGCTCCTTTGTTATATCCGATGGGTACAATGCTATGTAACAGTTCTCCTCTTCATTAGCATCTATAAGTTCAATAAGACCTTTGTATAGAAGGTCCTCATAGGATATCAGCCTACGCCTTAACTTATCTAATATATCATTTGTTATACCATGGGTACCATTGTTAACAACTATCAGTGGTCTAAGTACCCTACCAGCATTACAACTAATATAAACCCTACTTGTAGCCTTTGGGTTCTTTGGTTTGTATAGGTATATGCCTACATGGGGGTGCAGTTTACCACTCCTCCTAAGGCTCCTTAACTTACTTACTAATGCTTCTCCATCCTTAACAAAGCCTACAAGCCTACCATCTACAAATACCTTGCTACCATCCCTCTTAAGTTCATCACTTGCATCTTGATGATAGACTACTCCATGCTCATAAAGCATCTCTATAACCTCTGAACTAGGTACAGTTACAGATAGTATTGCAGATAATGCTAGATTCTTTACTAGACCACAGTTTGAACCCTCTGGTGTCTCACTTGGGCATATCCTACCAAAGTGTGTAGGATGCAGATCTCTAGCCTCAAAGTTTGGCTGGCTCCTACTCAATGGAGACTGTATTCTTCTTAGATGGCTTATTGTTGATAGATAGTTTGTTCTATCAAGCAACTGGGTTACACCAACCTTGCCTCTTCCCCAGTTACCTGTTGCTATAGCATTGTTTAACTTATCTGTTATTATACCTGGTCTTATTGCAGCCATGACAGCACTTATACCTCTCTTCTGGCCAGAACGCTCTAACTGATACTTCATATCCCTAATAAGGTTCCTGAATGCTGTTCTAAAGAGATCGGCAAGCATCTGCCCAGCAAACTTGATTATCTTATTACCATAGTGATCCTTATCATCTGGATCTATAAGCCCTAACTTTAACTCTATAAGCTTACATGCAGCCTCTCCTATGAAGAGTGCCTTATCTAACCTATTATCAGGGTTCCTTCCTAGATGGGGTAATAGACCCCAATCAAGGAGGTTCTCTGTACGCTTCAGTTGGAACTCTTCAAGCATGTTTGGGGCTATCCTCTTGCTTATGTAATCTATAGCCTCCTTTGTAGTTGTAACATCAGATGCCTTCTCAAACGATGGCTCTAACTCATTCTGTATCTCTGGCTTTAAGGATACTGCATCTGCTATCTCTTTATCAGACTCCAAGCCTAGAGCACGCATGAGTACAACTAATGGTATATCAACAGGCGAACCAGAGATCCTTACTACTATAGAACCATCCTGCTTCATTATAAGTTCTAGCTTTGTTCTATAACCTACTATAGATGAGTATATCTTTGCTGTGTATACCTTAACCCCACTAACCTCCTCTATATCAACTATTATCTTGTTATATGATAGATCCTCTAGCCCAACTATAACACGTTCTGATCCATTAATTATAAAGTAACCTCCAGGGTCTCTAGGGTCCTCATTCATCTCTATCAACTTACTCTCAGGTAAACCATTCAATACACATAGATTTGACTTTACCATTACAGGTAGATCTCCTATATGTATAGCTCTTGTCTCAACTATCCTATTATCCTCAACTATACTACACTCTATCATTATAGGTGCACTATATGTTAGATTCCTTAGCCTAGCCTCCATTGGAGTAACATAGGTTATTGAACCATCTATCTCTGTAACCCTTGGGTGCTGTAATCTAACCCTACCTAACTTAATCTTGTATGGATACTCTGGGTTCTCTATCTCTACCTCGCCAACCTCCTCAACTATACTCTGTATACCCTTCTCAATGAACTCATTGTATGAGTTAAGATGTTGTCTAGCAACACCTTCCCTTGTGAGTATATCATATATTATAGGCCAGAACTCCTGAGCCTTATTTAATGCTCCACTACTACTCATATTCTATCCCTCTACAACATATCTATAGTATATACTTATCCCTGCAGTAGGACTCCTCCTTATTATCTTAACTATATCTCCAGGTTTAGCATTAAGATGCCTTATGGCTGGATCATTAACTAGTATGAAAGGTAACTGAGTAGGTTTAACATGATACATCTTAAGTACCTCTTCAGCCTCCTTCTTACTTAGTATAATATGCTCTGGCACATACTCATGGTTAATACTCTTATTACCATCTATCTCGCTCTTTGTCATAAGCTAGAACCTACCCTCCATAATGGGTAGGAGGAACCCAAATTTACATCTTTCTCTATCTAAATATAATATAAAAATTTCTAAAAAGATATATACTATTATGTGTAATAGGCTCTTGATGGTAAGACATCAAAACTATACAACAATAATAATGGCTGTATTAACAGCACTAACCCTATTTGCTGTACCTATACATGTGTATGCACAGCAGGGGATAACTGTTACACTTGATAAACAAGAGTATTCTACCGGTGATACATTGACGGTTAGCGGTAAGGTGCCTAGAGTTATAACTGGTTTAGATGTTATTATACAGATAATAAATCCAAAGAATGCCCAGGCAGCACTAGCCCAAGTCACACCAAATACAGATGGTAGTTTCATGAAGGAGTTTAAACTGGGTGGAACCCTTATGAAAGAGTCTGGTACCTATAAGGTAAGAGTAACATATGGAGAGTTACAGCAAGAGGCTAGCTTCACATTAACAGCTCAAGAACAGCCACAAGCAAGACAGTTCAATGTAAAGATAAGTGGTATACAGCAGGATATAACATTAAGTGGTACAATAAGTAATGGTAATGTATCATCAATAACTGTGGATCAGGATTTCAATAGTATTGTATTTAACTTAAGCAATGTTACAGCAAATAGCAAGATAAGTGTAACTATACCATCTAGCATACTTGAGGAGCCTAACAGATTCAATGAGGTTGAGTTCATTGTACTTGCTGATGCAGAAGAAGTTGATGCAGAAGTATCTACCCAAGGTAATAACAAGATAGTAACATTCACTGTGCCTGCTGGAACAGAGGAGGTTGAGATAGTTGTAATACCTGAGAATATAAGGATAGTACCAGAGTTTGGTGTTATTGCAGCACTTATATTAGCACTTAGCATAGGTACTCTAATAGCATTAAGTAGAAAGCAGATTCTAAATATACCGTTAAGGTAAATAAAATAACATAACCAATTATTTTTGTTTTATTTATAAAAATCTATAAATATGTTAAATCTCTAGGCAAAGAGTTAATAATTAGTATTTTTAAATACCTAAACATGGATAAGGAAGATAAAGAAGGTAATGTAGAGCAGTACCCAGTTAAGAGTTATGAAGGGTATGAGCAGAAGGTAGTTGATGGTTATACCATATATAAGAGTAGTAAGCGTTGGATAGCATTAGTTGTAGTAGACACTAACAATGGTAGAGAACTAAGGTTATACTCATGGGAGATGCGTAAGAATGAATGGAAGGTTGCTCTTGCAAGCCAGAACGTTGGGTTCTGGGACTGGGATACTATAATAAGTAAAGTAAAAGAGTATAAAGAGAAGTATGGGATAAAGTGAATAGTAACCTATATACCTAATATGGATCTCTTTATCTCTTCAGACCTTCCTCTTATTATATAATACATCTCAACCAACTCATCTTGTGTCATAGCCCTTCTATTAACTACCATGAAGTAGTTGTAGAACCCTCCTATTATCTCTCCTATAGCAACTCCTAACGCAAAATCAACCTCATCTTTAACTAATGGCTTAAATGATCTTGCTATATTAACAAAGTTAGAACTCTGTGCTATAGTATCATCTATGAGTTGCTCAAGTGTATCCCTTAGATTCTTGCTAAGCCCCATAGATTAACTTTAAATATTAATAAGAGATATATTTGATTGCTTCTACACATAACATATGCACTTATGGCACGATATAGAGCCTGGAGATAGTGTACCAGATGTAGTTAATGTTATAGTTGAGATACCAAAGGGTTCACAGAATAAGTATGAATATGATAAAGATAAGAATATAATAAAACTTGATAGAGTGTTATTCTCACCTTTACATTACCCAGGAGATTATGGTATAATACCTAGGACACTCGCTGATGATGGAGACCCTTTAGATGCTCTAGTCTTGCTCAGCAACCCAACCTATCCTGGAGTGTTAATAGAGGCTATACCAATAGGGCTTCTAAGGATGATAGACTCTGGTATGAATGATGATAAACTACTATGTGTAGCAAAGTATGATCCTAGATACTCAAATTACAAGGATATAAATGATATTGAAGGGCATATACTTAAGGAGATAGTACACTTCTTCCAGGTCTATAAAGACTTGGAAGGAAAAGAGGTACATGTTATAGGTTGGAAGAATGCAAAAGAGGCAAAGGTTGTAGTTATGAATGCAATAGACCTTTATGTAAGAAAGTTTTTGAAGAAAGATAAGGGGAGGTGATATGTATAATTAAGTATATAAAAATCAAAAAATTTAGATGTTAGTATAGGTTAGACTTAGTTATGAGCATGACTAATGAGTTTGAACCATATGATATATTCTGGGAACTTGCTGGAGAGTTAAGGCGTAATATACTCTTCAAATTAAATGAGAAGCAGTTAAGGTTAACCCAACTAGCAAAGGAGTTAGATGCAACTGTACAAGAGGTACATAGGAATGTTAATAGGCTTATAGATGCTGGTCTTGTTAAGAGGGACTCTGATGGTCTCTTATCATTAACAACCTATGGGAAGACTGTGTTAACGCAGATACCGTCCTTTGAGTTCCTTGCTAAGTATAAGCAGTACTTTGAGGAGCATACATTTGGTGATCTACCAATGAAGTTTGTTCAGAGGATAGGTGCGCTAAATAACTCTGAGTTGGTTAATGGTGTTGTAGCAGTACTTGAGAGATGGAAGAGCATGTATGCAAATGCAGAAGAGTATATAATGGAGTTGATGGCTCAGGTACCTTTAGATCTTATAGAACCTCTTGTAGCAAGGGTAAGGGAAGGAATAAAGTTCTCCTATATATTTGGGTATAATACCATAGTACCAAAGGGTAGGAGTGAGATACTTAAGAGGGTTAACTGGCATGAGTACATAAGAAAAGGTATCGTTGAGAGAAGGATGTGTGATAAGGTTGATGTTATGGTTATAGTAACAGATAAACAAGCAGCAGTACTCTTCCCAGATCAGAGTGGTGAGACCGATCTTAACCATATGCTCTTTAGTAGTGATAGTTTATTCCATGAATGGTGTTTAGACTTCTTCAGATACAAGTGGTATAACTCAGGTTCGTTTGATGAGAGTAGGTTAAGAGAGGTATGATAGATAATAAATAAATAAGTTGAAATAAAATATAATTAGATGTAATATATTACTTAAATACAAAAAATGGTTAGTTAACGAGTAACCATATTATAGGTATGTCTTGGTAATGTCCATCTGGGAGTATTCTGCGTATTGATATAGGCAAGGCTTTTTGCTTTAGTTCATACTCTGCTATGGATATTGGATCAGTGCTATCCTTAGGTACTGTTATTAATGGGGAGGCCCCCAAAGACAATTGTAATGCCCTTGCACCAACTATCCTAGCCCTCTCAAATCTTGTTATCCTCTTAGGTCCTATAAGAACCTCTCCAGGCTCTGATTTAACCTCTACCAATGTTATTCTAAACTCATCTGCACTCTGATCAACACTATGTGTAGATAATACACTCTGTGTAGCACCACTACTGCTACTACTAACATTAACCTTCTCTTCTTCACTAACTTGTGTAGTGTTGCTAGAGCCTATAAACTCAACATCTCCTTCATCTCTGCTAATTTTCTGCTTCTCTTCCATAGCCATCCCATTAACATCTTTTAACCCCATACTCTCACCACTACTATCCTTGCTCTTCCCTTTATCCTTCTTCTGTTTACCCTTTGACTTGGTAATCTTATCCTCTTCTGTCAATTATATGCACAATATTTAATAATACAAATAAACGTTACTATATACAATCTGCATATATGAGTGTATCTAGGGTAAGAGTAGTGATTGTAGTTAAAGATAAAGGAGAGTGTGAGTGTGAACTTGCAAGGCATCTTGCACCTTTAACGGTAGGCTCTATACTTAGGGCACTACCTTTAGAGAGTAGGATCTATAGGTTTAATGATAAGTTCATATACATGGATACTGGGCTCTCTATAGGAGCAGAGAAGCAGAAGGACTCATTCAAGAGAGGTGATATTGGTTTTATGGTATCAAACAACTCTATATGTATATTCTTAAATGATGTAAGTGATATGAGATTCAATCCCTTAGGGAGAGTATTATCCAATATAGAATTATTTGAGAAGATCTCTAGCAGTGATGTTGCTGTTATTAGGCATAAGGCATAGACTAACTAATTTACTTGTTATTATATATCTTTGCTAATTTAAGGAAGATATCCTTATCCTCACTCCTTATTAACTTATATATGCTATAATCATCGTTACTACAGCAACAATCTAACCCTCTAACTAGAGCAACAGGTACACCCTTACTCTTACCCATAACTAACTCAGCTGCAGATGCTATCTCATCAGCTACTGCAATCTGTGTAATCCTTAACTCTTTACCGTACATATCCTTCTTACCCCTATAATCTATTATAGGATTTATACCTGCTAAACCTACTGCAACATTAACCTGCCCTTCTCTGAAAGGTCTACCAAATGTATCTGTGATTATTACCCCTACCCTCTTATTTGTTAGGGTATATATCCTATCCCTTATATTCCTAGCACTAGCATCCGCATCTAATGGTAGTAGTGTAACATTATTTCCTTGAACATTAGATGCATCTATACCAGCA
>Ga0209393_1000802_pt1 | contig 14193 bp, 9 predicted proteins | sample SSWtaG_2_FD_184117 | JGI IMG/M metagenome (GOLD analysis project Ga0209393, IMG submission 184117) | Hot spring microbial communities from Sandy's Spring West, USA to study Microbial Dark Matter (Phase II) - SSWsed_130316 (SPAdes)... | ecosystem: Environmental > Aquatic > Thermal springs > Hot...
TCGGAGCACTAAAGGAAGCGAGCAAGAGAAAAAGCGGGAGCGTGAGCGGAAATGACGCAAAAGGAAGTGGCTCAAAAAATTGACTTGGCAGTGTTGAGACCCGATGCGACCGAAAGCGATGTTTTGAAGGGTTGTGAACAGGCGAAATTTTGGGGCGTTAAGTCCCTTGTAGTCTTGCCCTGCTGGCTTGAGTTGGTTGTGCGAGAACTTGAAGGCAGCGAAGTTGTTCCAAGCACCGTCATCGCTTTCCCCTTCGGAGCGGAAACAACTGAGGTCAAAGCAGCGACGGCAAAATGGGCAGTCCAAATCGGCGCTGGTGAGTTGGATATGGTGATGGCGATAGGACGGTTCAAATCGGGCAACTATGACTATGTCCGAAGGGACATTGAAGCGGTAGTTGAAGCGGCAAAAGGCATCCGAAGCGATGTCATCGTCAAGGTCATCGTTGAGACGGGCTATTTGACCGACGAAGAAAAGCGAACGGCAGCGCAAATCGTTGAAGCGGCAGGCGCCGATTTCGTCAAGACGAGCACGGGCTTTGGACCGAAAGGCGCGACCGTTGAAGATGTCAAGTTGCTCAAGCAAAGCGTTTCGGAGCAAGTTAAAGTCAAGGCTGCAGGCGGAATTAGGACATGGCAACAAGCCCACGCACTTCTCCTAGCAGGCGCCGACAGGCTCGGAACTTCAAGCGCCGCTGAAATTTTGAGCGAGTTAGTAGGCTAAAAGGATTTTCGCCGACTAAAGTCGGCGCTCAGGTTCTTCGTCATCAACTACGGGTTAAAACCCGTAGCATGAAATTCCATGTTTTGCGTCATCAACTACGGGCTAAACCCCGTAACATGGAGGGTGAACGGCGAAATGAAGGCAATTGTCTCGCCGTTTCCAACTATTGAGTCTTTGCTCGGTGAAGAGTTTGGAAGTTGGCTGGAAAAGGCGACCTCTCTGCCCAACTCGTCCCTATGGCTTTCGGAATTGGAAAGTGCCCTTGAGGTCTTGATGAAAAAATGCGACGAGAGCAGCGTTAAAACATATTCACCACGCCTAAAAAGCGCAGTTGAGCAAGCGGTTTCTGCTAAGAACCAAAACGAACTGGAATCGCTGCTATTTGAGGTTTTTTGTCTCGGCAAGTTGGCATCGGTTGCTGACGAAATTCACATGCTTGAGCCATTTACCCCCAAAGGTCAGCCTGTTCCAGAAGCGAGGATGCGCATAGCACATCGCGAATGCGTAATTGAGTGCCGTGCACCATTTCCGGGAAGTAGCCGCGATGAGTGGTTTTGGAGTGCTTCTTGGGAGACGATTTCAAAGCGCTTGCGTGAAGCAATCGGTGCGGACGAATTGCCGCGAAAGTTTGCTGCTTTCAAATGGCGGGTGAATTTGGTTTTCATCAGCCACTTGGCTGTTCAACCGCATGTCTTAGTCCCCCTGCTTTACGGTCGCGAATATGCGCTAAAAGAGCCACCTGAACTTTTTGATTTCATCGTTCCGTCGCCAGAGGAGTTGGGCGAAAAAGGACTTTTCGCTTTACCCGATTGGCAGTTAATTAGCGGAGTTGCTTGGGTCAGTTACCAACCGACTCCGCTTGACAATCCGCAAACCATCCGTTGGAGCGGCTTTGTTTTCCCGAACCCCAAAGCGTTTCGCTGCATCCCTTTGGAAGTTGCCGTCAAGTTGCATGAAGCCATGCGATTGAAAACCTTCCCGTGCGACGCAGCGGAGCGTTGGGAAATGGCTGAATGGCTGGCTTTCAAGTTGGTTCGGCACTTGAAGGAGAAATGGAATGTCCAGACCGTGAGGTTCTGGGGTTCTTTCAGAGATGCCGTTTTCTGGCACCGTCGTTCCGACATTGACATTGTGGTGGATGGGCTGGATTGGAAGCAATTGGTGGATGCGGAAGAGGAAATCGCCGCTCTATCGCCCTTCGTCGTCCCAGTTCAGTTAATTGACCTCTCAAGCCTGCCAGAACCGGTCAGGGAAAGCCTTGAAGGAGGTGATGTCTCAATGGAAGACTGGCGGGAGAAAATTCGGGCAGAGTTAGAGCAATTGAAGGGCATCGTTGAAGGAAAGTTTGAAGAGTGGCGAAGTAGGGGCGACCCAAGCCAAGACAGCCTCGTCAGGGTTGGAATCGGTGCTGTTTTGAAGGACTTTTACGACGGCGTGGAGCGCATTTTCAAACACATTGCCGCTGCTTTCAACGAACCAACGCCTTCGGGCGAGGAATGGCACAAGCAGTTGCTGGAAAGAATGTCCCAACCTACCGAAAATCGCAAACCCGTCATCTCGCAGGCTCTAAGGGATGCACTGGACGAATTTCTCAGGTTCCGCCATCTGTTCCGAAACATCTATGTGGTGACCCAACTCAAATGGGAGCCTATGGCTCCTTTGGTCGCAAAATTGCCGCAGGTCTATGAGCAATTGCGGAAGGAAGTTGAGAGTTTTCTCCTTGACCCTGACGGAAAGTGAAGGCAAGTTTCGTTTTGCTTCCGCGTTTACGCTCAACCTTCAAGGAGGTTGATGGGCGAAGATGGAGCGACTGATCAGTGTCGTTGGCATCTTTGCTCTTTTGCTTTTGGCTTGGCTTTGCTCTTCCAACCGTCGGGTGGTTCAATGGAGGGTCATTGTCTGGGGCTTGGCTTTGCAGTTTGCTTTTGCGCTTTTTATCCTGCGAACCCCAATTGGCTTGAAGGTTTTTGATTGGGCTCGCGAAGCCATAAACACGATTCTCGGCTTCACAACCTACGGTGCAGCCTTCGTCTTCGGTCACCTGGCTCTCAACCCCAACAACCCAGCCCACGAACCTTTGATGGCTCAATACGGAAAACCCATCGGCTTGGTCTTCTTTTTCGGTGTCCTGACGACCATCATCTTCTTCGCCTCGCTGATGAGCATACTTTACCACCTCGGCGTTATGCAAGCAATTGTCAAGGCAGTGGCTTGGGTGATGGTCAGGACGATGGGGACGAGTGGTGCCGAATCTTTGAGCGCAGCAGCAAACATTTTCGTCGGTCAAACGGAAGCGCCGCTCGTTGTCCGACCTTATGTGGCTCAGATGACAAAAAGCGAATTGATGGCTGTCATGACGGGAGGTTTCGCCACAATCGCTGGAGGCGTTATGGCTGCATATGTCGCTTTCGGGATTGATGCGGGACACTTGCTCACCGCTTCCGTCATAAGCGCACCTGCTGCTTTGGTGATGGCGAAACTGATGGAGCCAGAAACGGAAGAGCCACTGACGAAAGGAACTGTTCGCGTCACTTTTGAGCGGACAACCGTGAACCTAATTGACGCTGCTGCTGTCGGCGCTGCCGATGGCTTGAGGTTGGCTTTCAATGTCGCTGCGATGTTGGTTGCGTTTTTGGCGTTGCTTGCCATGATCAACGCTTTCCTCGGCTGGCTTGACAGAACTCTCATCTCCCTTGTCATCCCACTTCAAGGTCGCCAACCTCTCAGTTTGGAGACTTTGCTTGGCTACCTGTTTGCGCCGTTAGCCTTTTTGCTCGGCACTCCATCGCAGGATGTTTTGACGATGGGCAGTTTGATGGGGATAAAAGTTGCAGCCAACGAGTTCGTTGCTTTCGTCAGGCTTGCAGATTTGAAGGACACTATTGACCCACGAACTTTCGTGCTTGCGACTTACGCCCTTTGCGGTTTTGCTAATTTCGGTAGCATCGCTATCCAGATTGGTGGAATTAGCGCTATCGCTCCTGAACGGAGGGCAGATTTGGCACGGTTGGGGCTGAAAGCAATGTGGGCAGGTGCTTTAGCCAGTTGGCTGACCGCTTGCGTTGCTGGAACTCTCATCAGCGAGCGCGAAGCGAGATGGCGCTACCTCGTTGATTTGTCAAGGCGAACGGAGCAAGTCAAGGTTTTCGTGCAGCCTTACGAAATCGCAAAGGAATTTGCCAACAGCGTCAACCCAGAGGAACGAGAACTCGCCGAAGAGGTCGTGGAGAAACTCAGAGAGCGTGCCAAGCAGTTGTGGGACGAGACCGAACAAAAAGCGCAAAGACTTTTGAGGGAGGGCAAGCGGGACGAAGCCATCAAGGCTTACGAAGATTTTGCCCGCCAAATCGCTTTCCCCGAATGGCAACGAAAGGCTTGGGAAAAGGCAAAGTCGCTAAGGGAGCAACAGGTAGGGTGAGACACACAAAAGCAAACTTCACCACGCTTCACGCATCACTGCTCACGCATGGGTTTGCTGTTCGCTTTCTTGAACGACGAAAGTTCCTGTTACCAAGTCGTGCCAGCCTTGTTTGTATGGGTCAACGACTGCCCAAAAGAGACCCATGAAGCAAGGGAGAGCCGAGAAGAAGAGAGCAATCTCTCGCCCCAACGCTCGCCACAACCCGCAAGGTTTGCCGTCTCTAAGCGTGATTTTGAGCCCAACCATTGCTTTCCCGATTGTCCGGTCAGTCAGGGCATGGGCGAACGCTCGGTAAATCGGGAAGCCGAAAATCAGTGTGTAAGCGAAAAGGTGTCGCTGCTCAACTTGATTCCAAACCCACCAGAAATCTTCCCTGCTTGCAGCGGAAAGCAAAAGGGCATAGCCTAATGTGAGCACCCAAGCAGCAGCACTCCAAATCAAAATGTCAAGGACAAAAGCGATGAACCTGAGCCAAGATGGCGCTAAACTGACCCCTTCGGGCAAAGGTGCGAGGTGCGGAGTGCGAGGTGTTGGACGGGCAGGAGTTGGTTGAGGTGTTGGAAAGGCGGGAGTTGACTTAAGGCGTTGACCAAAAGTCACTTGACCCGTTTGAAGCGCTGCTAACATCTCCTTGACAGACGAAAATCGCTCCTCTCGGTTGACCCTCATCGCTTTCAAAATGATTTGCTCCAAAAACGGAGGGATCGTCGGGTTAATGCTTCTCGGCGGGATGAGTTTGTCGGTTTTGCCAGTAACTCGCTCAATGGCTTCGGGCGGGACGCGACCTGTGACCACGAAGTAGAAAGTTGCGCCTAAAGCGTAAATGTCCGAGCGTTGGTCTGTAGGTGCTATGCCGTATTGTTCGGGAGGCGAGTAGCCCGGCGTGACAGCCCTTGCACCTGCTTGCGTTCTGCTGCCAGCCCTCAAAACTTTCGCAATTCCAAAGTCAACGAGGTAAGCACGCCCGTCCTTGCCGAGTTTGATGTTTGCAGGCTTGATGTCCCGATGGATAATGGGCGGATTTTGGGAGTGAAGGAACTGGACGGCTTCCATAATTTGGCTCATCCACTTAATCGCCTCTTGTGCCGGCAGTGGACCTCGTTTCCTGACGATGTCTTCCAAACTGTCGCCTTCAATGTAGTCCATCACGAGGTATTGTCGTCCGTCGGCGATGAAAAAGTCTTGAACGCGAGGCAGGTTGGGGTGCTTTAGAGTTGCCAATATGCGTGCCTCGGTCTCAAATTGCTTTTGGCTCTCTGGCTACATGTCCAGATTTTCCTTGACGGCAACCTTTGAGTTCAGCCTCAAGTCGGTAGCCAGATAGACAGCACCCATCCCTCCGCACCCTAAAACCCTTTCCAGTCGGTAACGCCCCAGCAAAACTGTCCCTCGCCCTCTCAGCCTTCTGAGGGGCGCGCCGCACTTGACACAAAACCGAGCCGTGTCTTTGTTGTTCGTGCTGCACTCGGGGCACATTTGCATGAAACTTCACCTTGCACCTTTAATGGACAACTCTGGACAACTTTCTCAAAGCGCGACCCTTTCAAAACTTTGGCACGGGGCGACAAAATGTTGGCAGCGCTAAGGAAAGGGACGAGGGGCGAGGGACGGGGGACGAGGAACGAAAGCAGAGGTGATGGATGATGCCGATTAAATTCGCCATTTGCAACGAACTCTTTCAAGGTTGGCGGTTGGAAGACGCTTTCGCCTTCGTCAAGGAATTGGGCTACGACGGGGTTGAAATCGCACCTTTCACACTCGCTGAAAGTGCCGAACAGGTTTCGCGAGAGGAACGGAGGCGAATTAGGAAATTGGCGGAAGATTTGGGCTTAGAGATTGTGGGGTTGCACTGGCTTCTCGTTTCTCCGCCGGGCTTGCACCTGACGACGCCTGATGACTCCGTCAGAGAACGAACCAAAGCCTACTTCCGAGAGTTGCTTCACCTGTGTGCCGATTTGGGCGGAAAAATCATGGTCGTCGGCTCGCCGAAACAGCGCTCTCTCGTCCCCGGCGACACTTACGAGGCTGCGTGGGAGCGGACGAAAGCCTTTTTCGCCGATTTGCTGCCATTGGCTGAGCAACTCAATGTGACCTTTTGCATTGAGGCGTTGCCGACCGAAACTAATTTCATTCCGACCCTTGACGAAGCCATAAGGTTTGTCAAGGAGATGAACCACCCGAACTTGCAAACGATGGTCGATGTCAAAAGCGCTGTCGGTGAAGGGCTAAAACTTGACGAGGCGGTCTACAAGGCTGCGCCACATCTGAAGCATGTCCACGCCAATGACGCTAACAGGCTTGGTCCTGGCATGGGCGAAACCGATTTCACTCCGCTGGCAAAAGCGTTGAAGGAAATCAACTACGACGGTTTCGTGAGCGTTGAGGTCTTTGACTTCTCACCAGGAGCGGAGCGAATTGCGAGGGAGAGCCTTGATTACCTGCGGAAAGTTTTCGCCTAAAACCCTTTTGCGTCAAAAAACCTGTGAGGCGAAAATTGAAAGGGTGAAGGCTTGGATGGACGAAAAAGTTGATGCCATAGCGGTTCGGGGCAACTTGGGATATGTTTTGTCAGTGCTTGTCGCACCTACACTGATCACACAACTCACCTTGACCGTAGGTTGGTTGGGTGAAACTTACTTTGTCAAGCAGTTGGGCGACGAGGCGATAGCAGCGGTCGGCTCAGCAGGTCAGGTCAGTTGGTTGCTGATGGTTTTGTCCATGACGGTTTCCACCGGTGCAACCACTTTACTCGCTCAAAGTTGGGGTGCTGGTGACCTTCGCACTGCTCAAAAAGTGGTGACGGCAACTCTGCAGCAAGGTCTGTTTTTCGGACTCCTTGCCACGACTCTTTGGTTCTTCAAAGACCCGATTTGGGATTGGCTTGGAATCCCACCTAAGGTCCGAACCTTAGCGACAGTTTACTTCGCCGTCTTTTTGCTTGTTTGTCCGTTGGCGGGGATGGAGTTCGGGATGATGTCACTTTACCGGGGCATCGGTGACATGGTGACGCCCATGTATTCCATGCTTGCAGGCGTTGCCAGTCAACTGGTCATGTGTGCTCTTTTCGTGCCGATGTTCGGGATAGTTGGCGTGGCTTTGGCTTTTGTCCTCAGCCGAATTGTCATCTTGATTTGGCTCTTGGCGCGATACAGGACGAGTCAACTCAGGTTGGTTTCGCTGCGGGTTAGCGGTTGGCATCCTGAAGAGCATCGTCAACTGCTTGCCCTCGGTATCCCCAGCGGTTTGCAATCATTTTTGTGGTCACTGGCATCTACCGTTTACTTTGGCATCCTCGCTCACACGAAAGAAAGCACTGCAGCGTTGGCTGCATTGACTGCTGGCTTGAGGATTGAGGCATTAGCGTTCATGCCAGGCGTTGCTTTTGGGATAGCAACTCAAACTTTGGTCGGTCAAAACATCGGCGCCAATCAACCTGAAAGGGCTTGGAAAGGGGCATGGCAGGCAGCGATTTGGTGCTCCGTCATCATGGGGCTTGTAGGGCTTGTCTTTTTCGTCGGCGCAAATTGGCTGGCTGGGCGATTCTCAAACGAACCGTTAACTCGCCACTACCTTTCAGCCTACCTGAAAATCAACGCCGTCTCCGAGCCTTTCCTCGGCTTAGGGATGACTTTGAGCGGGGCATTGAGGGGCATGGGCGATACTATCACTCCAGCGGTTATCGGTGCTGTCACTCTTTGGCTCCTAAGGCTTCCCGCAACTTATGTCCTATGCCACTATTTCGGCTATGACGCCGTTGCAGCGTGGTGGACGATGAGTTTGTCAACAATTGTCAGTGGCATCTTGACAGCGTGGGCTTATGCTAAACGAAGCGCTCGCATGCTGACGGACAAACGGTTAGGTGTGAGAGTTTGAAACTGGCAACTTCAGTGAGCGACTCAAAGGTGCGTTTAATTTGAGGTGCGGCGAATTTGCTTTCGCTCCTCTCGGAGTTGTTCCAATCGCCTCAATAGAGCCTCTCGGATTGTCTCGTCATCGGTCTCTTCAAGCAATTGCTCAAGGGTGGCGATAGCGATTTCAACCCTTTGAGGCTTCGGGATTGTGAACGGGTCGGTGGTCTCGCTTTTCGGTCGGCTTTTAAGTCCACTCTCTGCCAACGCTTGTAAATCTTTCCAGACAGTTTTGTCAGCCCAAAGCAAATAGACGATCCCACCGGGAAGAGAAACGAGCCAAACCATCACCCGCCAAAGTAGCGCCCACAGCATCGCTTGCTCGGGCAGGACATTCAGCAAAGCCCACAACTTGACACTCGCTAACTCTCTCACTCCCAGCCCGTGAAGGGTTATAGGCAGAGAGCCTATGACGGTGGCAATTGCCACGACCATAGCGTAAGCGCTAAACGGTTGTGCCTTGATGCCCGCCGCTTGTCCCAGTAACATGAGCGTTGCAGTCAGTGACAAGTGATAAGCGAGGGCGATTGCGAAAACCACAAAACCTATGTTCGGTCGCTGAAGGAAGGACACTATGCCGTTGGCGAACCTTCCTATCCGTTCGCCCCACTGACCCCGCCAATTCTGGCTGATGAAGAAAGCAAGGGCTACCATAACCGCTGTGAGACCAATTGCGAACAATGCACCCAAAACCAAAGGTTGCCAAACGAGTTGGCTGTTTGCCAAGTGCAAAGAGAAAGCGCCCCATGTCCCGACAAGCAACATGGCTATGAACCCGACAGTCCTATCGGCGTAAACTATGCCGAAGGAACTTGCAAGGGAGTGCTGAGTTTTTCGTGCAGCCAAAAGAGCACGAACAGCGTCGCCACCGACCAAGCCGGGCAAAAAGAGGTTGAAAAACATGCCAGTGTAAAAGGCTGCTACGGCATCCCGCCAGTTAAGCGGCATTCCTGACGCTTTTGCTATGCTCCACCACCTCGTCGCTGACAAGCACTGGAGACAGGCATAGATCAAGACAGCAGCAACGGCAGCCAAAAAAGATGTGTGGCGAATCGCTTCCGTCATCTCGCCCCATCGCACTGCCTTGATTGCCAAAGCGATGAACAAAGCAGTTACGACCAGTCGCAACCCATTGAGCAGGAACTTTGTCCGTCTTGTGTTTTCGTTTTCCCTTGACAATGCTATCACCCACTCCACATGGAGTTGCGAGTATTCGTTGAGGGTTCAAGGAAAATGCCAGACCCTCAACTTGCAACCCCTAAATCCACAGCCTGAATTTGATGGCAAACTTTTTGGCAGCAGTTTCGCACCATTCGGCGTTTTTGTTCGTTCGCATCAATTTGGACAACCGAGAGAGTGAAAAGTGCCCGTCGGGTGATGTCAAGAGCGTAAACTCTCCATGCCACTGGCTTTAGCCAGTGGTTGATGACGAAGTTTCTGAGAGCCGAATTTATTCGGCGAAAATTTGGAGGGCACGACTCCTGCTGCGCCGAATTTTACGGTCAGGCAGAAGCCAAACTATCTGAAAATCCGCCGACTAAAGTCGGCGCTCAGGTTCTGCGTCATCAACTACGGACTAAAGTCCGTAGCATGATTTGCTTTTGATTGCGCTGACAACCGCCGATAAAGTAAAGCCTGTGGCGCAAAGTTACAAACGGGACTTTAGAACACTCTTGGTGATGTCAGGTAAAGAGCATCGCAAGGGCAAACGGCAAAGGGGTTGGACTTCATGGAATTAGCGAAGCCTTTGCCTGTGGTCGTTGAAGAAGCAGTTCAGCCTAAACTTCGGTGGGCATCTATCGGCTTGACGCTCGCCCTTGTGGTGGGTTTTTCCGTTGTCAGCGGTTGGGCATCTTTGCTCAGGCACGAGATTTTGGGCACAGGGTATTTGCCTCGCGGGGTCGTCCCCTTGTTTCTCGTCATTGTGCTCGTCAATGCGCTTGTCAAAAAGTTCTCCTCAAAACTGGCGCTAACTCGCACCGAACTGGCTTTCATCTTCGCCATATTGACAGCGATAGCAGCCATCCCAGGTCAGGAATTCGGCATTCACTTTTACCTCAACTTGCTCGGTCTCGTTTACTACAGTTCACCTCAAAGCCAGTGGTTCAACCTTTTCACGCCTCATTTGCCTTCATGGCTTGTCCCATCCCTTCAATTTCGCGACCCAGCGATTTTGTGGGCGTATGAAGGCATGCCTGCAGGAGCGAAGATGCCTCTCGGCGAATGGCTCATCCCGCTTATAGTCTGGACGCCGTATCTTTTCGGTGTTTACGCTTTGCTGGTTTGCCTTTGTGGTTTGATGGCTCGGCAGTGGGAAGAGCACGAAAGGTTGCTCTACCCGCTAACCCAAGTCCCGATGGAACTTGCTGGCGAAGAGGGTAGGGGTTTGCCGAGGGTTTTCTTCAGCCTGTTTTTCTGGCTCGGATTTTTCGCTGCGGCAGTTCCCATTTCAATGAGGGGCTTGCACCTTTACTTCCCGCAAGTCCCAGACCCGCAACTTCAAAGGACTCTCGCCCAACTCTTCGGTTTGGCGCCCGGCACACCTTTGTTCCCTTCAGGACCGTTGAGCGCTTACAACGGTCTGCTCGCCCACTTCTACCCAGAGATGGTTGGCATCGCTTATTTGCTTTCAAGGGAAGTTGGCTTCAGCCTTTGGTTTTTCCTTCTGCTGCGCCACACCGAGATTGCCATCCGTATGGCGGTTGGCATTGACATGTATCACGCCGAGTTTTTGACCTTCCAATCCATCGCCGCTTACATTGTGATGGCGTTTGCAATTTTGTGGGTGGCGAGACATTACCTTGCCGAAATCGTCGCATCAACCCTTCACCTTCTTCCGTTCATCCGCACCCAGCACCTTGCATCCCGCACTTCTGAATCGTGGGCATTGATCGGTTTTGTTGCGACTTTTGTCGGGTTGCTCGCTTGGTCAAAGTGGGTTGCTGGCGTCTCGGTTCTTTGGGCTGCTGTGATGCTTTTGGGTTTAGTCGTTGCCGCTTTGATTGTCGCCAGAATTGTCGCTGAAACGGGCATTTACATCTACTCAGCGCCCTTTAGGGTCAACCAAGTCCTCTTTGACATCTTCGGCAAGGACAGAATTGGCGCAAAGAACATCGTCTTGCTGACGGCAATGAGTTGGGTTCAAATTCGCAGCACCGCAACGATGGCTTCGGGCTATCTGGTTAACTCGTTCAGGCTCGGCACTCTGGCTGGACTCTTGCGCTCATCTACTGCTTTTTGGATTTTGGTTGCCATCCTGCTTAGCCTTTTGGTTTGCCACTTCACCATCCCAACGGTGATTTACACCTACAGCGTTTCCAAGTTGAGTTGGTGGGCACAGAGTTCGTCGCTGAACACTGCAAACCTCATCGCCCAATACTTGACAACTACTCGCCCGCTAACATCACATCACTGGTGGGGGCTGATTATTGGGGCATTGACTTGCTGGCTGCTGATTAAGTTGAGGCTGACTTTCATCGGCTTCCCACTGCACCCTTTGGGCTTCGTGGCTTGGTATGGTTGGCCCATTGACCGATACTGGCTCTCCATCTTCATTGGCTGGGCGCTCAAATCTGCGATTTTGCGCTACGGCGGTTTTCGGGCTTTCCACAAGTTCCGACCTTTCGCTTACGGGCTTATCATCGGTGGGACGACCGCTTTGACCTTCTGGATTGTTTTGAGGCTCTTCTACTTGACCAGCCAAAGCATCATCACCGACTGAGCGACTGGCGATTAGCGACTGGCGACTTGAGCGGGAACAGGTTGACGCTTCAAAGTGAGCACCGCTTCAACGAGGAGCCAAATTGCGAGTGCGAGAATCAAGCACGAAAAGCCAAGCAGGAACCAGTTGCTTTGAAGGAAGAAGTTGCGGATGCTGAGCAACAGCGCCGAGATAGTCACGATCAACATGAAGCCCATAGGTGCAGCAGTGAAGACTGTGGGGCGACCGAAGGAACGGAGGTAAAGGGTGACGACCAAAAGAGCCAACCCGGCGAGCAACTGGTTTGAAGTCCCGAAAAGCGCCCACAAAATCGTCCCAGCAGGCTTGAGTTGACCAGTCACTGGATCGGGAATTTTCAGCAAAGCAAAGAAGCCGATAAGCAAAACAGCAACGCCTGTGGCGATGTATGGGTTGGTGATGGGCTTCAGCCGAAAAGCCGTTCCGAGTTCCTGAATGTTGTAGCGGATGAGCCTCGTGGCTGTGTCCAAAGTTGTCAAGGCAAAACCTATGGCGACTGTAGCGACGAAAACTTTTGCGAGGTTGTGAGGCACTCCCGTTTGTGCTACCAAAAAACCAGCGCCGTGAACGAAGTTGGAAAGGGCTTTAGCGCCTGCGAGTTTCCAATCCGCATAATTTTGTGACCACTCAACCGCTGTGAATCCAGCGGCAACGCCGAGCAAAGCCAAAGTGGCGAGCAAACCTTCAGTCAGCATGCCACCGTATGCGACTGGCAATGCGTGACTCTCTTTGTCCAACTGCTTGGATGTTGTGCCAGAAGCCACAAGTGAATGGAAGCCCGAAACTGCGCCACAAGCGACGGTGATGAAAAGCATGGGGAAAATTGGCGGAAGGTTTTCGGCGTGAAGGTTAACTGCCGGTGCAGCCAAATGCAAATGCCCAGACAAACTGCCGACAAGCACACCCACAAAAAGCATCCCCATCCCCAAAAACAACTGGAACGAGTTGAGGTAGTCTCGCGGCTGGAGGAGGAGCCAAACGGGCAAAACCGATGCGACAAATGCGTAGACCATCAAAGCGTATGTCCAGAGGGATGGGGTGAAAGTGATTCCGCCGATGCCACTTAGTGGGTAAATCGTCCCAAGCCAGACGAAAAACAGTGAAGCCATGACTCCGAAAATTGTGAGTGGCAACAAGGAAAGTTTGAAGCGGTAACGCAAAACTCCGACAGTGATGGCAATGACTATGAGCATTAGGCTTGGCAGAACGGCTTCTGGGACATGACCTCCTTCGGCGCCACCTTCGCCCGGCGAAAAGAGTTGAGCGATGTTCAAGACAAAAACACCCATCGCCAAAGACATGGCGAAAATCGCAAACAAGAGGAACAAAACCCTTGCCCTGTGGCTCACAACTTCTTCGGTGATGTCACCGATGGAGCGTGCTTTGTGGCGGATGGAAGTGAACAAACAGCCAAGGTCGTGAACGGCGCCGACAAAGATGCTTCCAAGCAAAATCCAAATCAAGGCAGGCAGCCATCCCCAAATGACAGCAATGGCTGGACCAAGGAGAGGTCCTAAACCTGCGATGGAAGCGAAGTGATGTCCAAAGACAACGGCTGGATGACTTGGGACATAGTCTCGGTCGTCTCGCATAGTGTGGGCGGGAGTCGGAAGGCTATCATCCAGTTGCATGACTTGCTTCGCTAAAAGCGAGCCGTAAAAACGGTAAGCCAAGCCCAACGATATCACTGCGATGACCAAAATCGCCAACGCAAGCATCGCAGAACACCTCACCTTCTAAAGTGCGGGGTGCGAAGTGCTGAGTGCGGGTGAACGGACATTATCGCTTCCCTTTTATCCGCACTTTGCGCCCAGCACTTCGCACTCGCTTTTACGCTGCATGTCTTGCCAGTTCGCGCTTGACCTTCTCCCGCAACTTAGGATGGACAATTATGTCCTTGACCGAACGCCCTGAAGGAATCATCGGGTAGACATGTTCGTCGGGATCAACCCAAGCGTCAATGATGACGGGCTTATCTTCAATCTCCATCGCCCGCATCAGGACCTTCTCAACATCGTCTTCTTCCGTGACACGGAAACCGACAGCACCGAAGGCTTCGGCAATTTTCACGAAGTCTGGGTTACCCGTCAGTTCCACGCCGCTGTAGCGACTACCAAAGAACAAGTCCTGCCATTGCTTGACCATGCCCAAGAAGAAGTTGTTGATGATGAGGACTTTGACAGGGATGTTGTAGACTACGGCTGTTGCCAGTTCATACATCGTCATTTGGAAGCCACCGTCGCCGACGATGGCGATGACCAAATCGTCGGGTCGTGCCAGTTTTGCCCCCAGAGCCGCTGGGAAGCCGAAGCCCATCGTTCCCAAGCCGCCAGAGGTGATGAATTGGCGTGGTCGGTGGCAGGGGTAGTATTGACAAGCCCACATTTGATGCTGTCCGACAT
>Ga0209393_1000804_pt1 | contig 14170 bp, 21 predicted proteins | sample SSWtaG_2_FD_184117 | JGI IMG/M metagenome (GOLD analysis project Ga0209393, IMG submission 184117) | Hot spring microbial communities from Sandy's Spring West, USA to study Microbial Dark Matter (Phase II) - SSWsed_130316 (SPAdes)... | ecosystem: Environmental > Aquatic > Thermal springs > Hot...
CAGGAGCTATGTGAGGTACAGGAGGAGGACTAAGGAGGAGCTGAGGAAGCTAGCTGGGATAGCAGGGTAGCACTGGGGTGTAATGATTGGCTGAGAGGCCCCCATCGCCCCCAGCGCCTAGGGAGGCCGCTAGGAGCATAATAGACAAGTACAAGGACAAGATAGAGGCTAGCATACTACCGCCAGACCCCGCTAGGATAATCGAGTTCGCCCTGAGGATACCTGTAACATTCGAGCACGTCCTACCACTACCCCCAGTCCTAGAGTACGTGCACAGCAACTTCACAAAGCCCGCACTAGAATCCCTACCAAAGCTGCCGATGACAGGCGACTTCCCGGAGTACAGGTGGATGGAGTGGGTGAAGGAGGAGCTCAAGGTGTAGGGGGTGGCGGGTGTGGCACAGCAGATACCCAGGCCTGAGGAGGTTGTAAGCGCCCTAGCAAGCATACCCCCCAGGCTAAGCGTACTAGCAAGGATACCGGCTGTACCAGAGGATATGTTCGAGTCGGCCGTAAAGTCTGCTACGGGCGTGGAGCTACCGCCAGGCCCAAACAAGGTTCTAGCAGAGATGATGGAGCGCTTCGAGGTACAGATGCCGGCACCCCCAGCACCACAAGTTGCAACCGGCAGGCCCCGTACAGCCTCAGAGCTAACACCGCCCCCGAGCGTCGAGACACCAGCCCCTAGGAGGAGGTTCGAGCTAACCTAGCTTGAACCTAGACCTCTCACTCTTCTTTACCACAACCTCCTCTTTCTCGTTTACGTAGAAGTAGACCATGTCACCCTCGGATAGGTTGAGCCTCCTCCTAACCTCCTTCGGGAGCCATATCTTGCTCCTTACAACCCTGGAGACTCCTATGACCTCCATACTCCCGCCCGGTTTCATATTGTCTCCGGCCGGGGCGTATATACCTGTGGCCACCCTGTATTTTAGCGTCCCAACGCTACGTTAGAAGTGAGGTGGTAGGGTTTGGTCTACATACTCCCCAGGCAGGAGATCCGGTTCGAGGAGATAATTGAGGCTAGGAGGGAGGCAGTAAGGCTCCTAACAGAGAGTATAAGAGCTAGGGGTAAGGATCCCGGGGCTTACGTCATAAGGGACATACTCCCCAAGACAGACCTGGGCCTAGCTAACGAGGAGTGGAGCATAACGTACACGTCAGCGTACACCTGGGAGGCTAAGATAGACTTCGAGCTACCCGAGGACAAGTTCGTAGTCTTCTACGGGTACCAGAACAACTCCGGGAACCCGCTAACCCTCGCCCTGAAGTTCTACAAGGACGTAGTGCCAATAGAGGTCATACAGGTAGAGAACCTATACACCTACAACGAGCCCATAGGCTTCTTCACGCCGCTAGCCTGGAGCGAGAGCGAGAGGCTTAAAATAGAGTTCTACGGTAGGGCTTCAGGCTCAGACTACCCCGTGCTAAGAGGCTTCGTGGCAGAGCTTAGAAAGAAGACTGTAGCCTAAGCTTAAGGTGTTTGTAGATGCCTGTTATAGGAAACATACCTAAGGCTAGGGGTCGCGGTGTTAGGAAGGTCGAGCTAGGCTCAGCTACAGGGCCGGGCTCAGATGTTAGCGTTGGAGCAGGGTCTGTTGTAGAGTTCTCAGTAGCTGTAAGCCCTACGTTGAGGAACGTGGACTCGGTTAAAACAGTTAGAGTATCAGGTCTGCCGGCGAACATCCTAGTAAGCCAGGTTGATTTCAGCCCGACCAGCATAACTTTCAGGGCCGTAAACCCCACAGCTTCAGCCATAACCATAGCCGCTAACAGCTTAACAGTAACATTCGAGGCTATAGGGTACTAGGCTTAGCTGAACCCCGGGGGGGTGAGAGAGGAGAGATGTCCACCGGGGGCTGGTTCTACGAGGAGCCATTCACGCCCAGGTTGAAGCCAAGAGAGTTCATACAGGTTGCGGACGAGCACTACGAGGTTGTAGAGACTAGGCCCATGTTCCCGTTTGAGCTCAAGCTAACAAACATAACAGCAGAGGTGGACGTAGACCTCAAGGAGAGGGGGCTTAAAGCCCTCAAAGACGAGCTGTTAAACGTGAGGCTCAGGATACAGGGGCCCGTGCAGGTTCTATTCAGGGTTGAAGGAGCAGGAGGCCCAATATTCGGGGGTTGGGGTGCTGCGGAGAGGTGGGCTGATGAGAGGACACCACCGCACCTCCTAGAGTTCATAGTGCTGGGGGAGACCAAGGGGTGGCTCTACGCCAAGGTTAGGCCTATAACTGTGCCTGCATGGCTGAAGCTAACAGCATACGGCTACGTCCACGTCGTTAGGAAGGCTACGACCAGGCCTTCCGTGTACGCTGTACCAGCATACATTGCTACGGGGTGAGCCCCCATGGGGGTTAGGGTGAGCGGTTCAGCTAGGTTCACCGGGACGGCTGAGAGTGACCTATTCTCAGTACCGGGGGCTTACGTAGCGTACCTAAAGAGGCTATCTGTAACGAATGAGGGCACAGCCCTAGCGACTGTGACGGTAAGGTTCTACAACGGGACTGCGGGTAAGGTTGTGCTAACCCTTAGCGTGGCAACCGGCGAGACAGTTGTTCTAGCTGAGAACGAGCTACCGATAGAGGGTTGCCCTACTAGGATAACTGTTTCTTCAACCCAGGCCCCCTACAGCGTTGATTACAGCGTTGAGCTGGAGTAGGGTGGGCTTTCTTGAAGAGGTTTGGTAGGAGCGTGTCGTACCCTGATAAGCTAGCTGACGGCCTGATAGCCACAAGGCACATAGGAGACCTTCAGGTTACAACAACTAAGCTAGCGGACGGTGCTGTTACGAGGGCTAAGGTGCCGGCTACGTTCATACAGTCCGGTAGGGCTACAGTAACCCTTCCCTTCGCCACTGCGGGGGCTGAGACTGTGAGCGTTAGCATAACGTTCCCCGAAGCGTTCCCAGCGGGCGTTGTACCCAGTGTTGCGGTTGAGGTTGAGGGCGTGGATGTGAGCGTTGTTAGGGTAGAGGTTTCAAACACGGGTTTCACGGTCTACGTTAGGGACGACGCGGGCGTAGACTACATTACAGGGCAGACTGCAACGGTGAGCTGGGTCGCCGTAGCCGGGTGATGCTTGGTGCGCGTCAGGGTTAACGTTGGCTTAGAGCTTATCAGCCGGGAGATAATGAGGATAAGGCCCCCGCTCTTCCCTACCGTCATGTCAGCTGTTAAGGAGAGGGCCCCTGTAGACCGCGTGGAGGTGGTCGAGTGGATGCAGAAGTGTGGCGCGATAAACCATATTATGAGCCCCTGGTTCGTTGACTACTCAAACGCGGGCGGGGACTTAGTAGCCCAGGCTAACGACGGGTGGTACCCCGGGGTGTTCACATCCAGCTACCAGGTCTTCGCGAGGCAGACTGGGGATGCCATAGCCAGGGACGGGTACGTTAGGGTTGATAACAGGTATGGGCAGGAGGTGGCCAGGGTCCTGCCTTTCAGGAGGGCGTTCTTCGATAGGATGAGGGGCATGGTTCTAGTCACAGACCTGTACAGCGTTCAGTTCAACATAGTCTTAGCCGAGTTCAGGAGGTTCGCTAAGCTACCTTTCCGGGGGGATATGAGGCTCGGGGCGGTGGACGTAGCTAGGGTGGGATACATGTCGCTACCAGCCGTGTTCAGAGCATCCTTCCCGCCCATCCCCTCCCCGAGGGCTGTCTTCTACGCTAGCTACGAGGCCCCACTACCTGGGAGGTTGGTCGTGGAGGTGTACGACGGAGCCGGGGAGCTCATTGGGAGGGCTGAGGTGCCCAGCGATGCTGGCAACATTAGGAGCGTTGTAACGGTTGAAGGCTGGATATTCGGGGATGTTAAGGTGCTGTTCGCCTTCGACGGGAGTGAGGCCGGGATGAACCTTTATGAGGTTACAGCTGTATTCCCTCCCAGTATGCCGCTATAGGCTGTGCTATGTGAAGCGGTTGGAGGTTGCGGGCAGAACCCCATACATACTGCTGAACGACCTAGAGGAGACGTGGAGTGGCGTGAGGGGCGCTTACTTCCTCCTCACAGACACCTGGGTCTACCCGTTCGACAGGTACAAGGCTGTGGTTAAGCTTAGATCCTACCACCCGGCCGAGCTGACGGTAAGGGTTACCCACACGGATCAGACAGAGGAGGTTCTAGCTAGGAGGAGGCTTCTCCCCATGGAGTTCTACGAGGGCACCTTTGAGACCTCGGCTGCAGGGGTGGTTGGGGACGAGCTCGTATCAGTTGTCCTAAGCCCTTTGACGGGCTTGGACAGGCTCATAGCCCCGCAGGAGTCCCTCACCGTGAACGTCCCGGTTAGGGATAGGCCTGTATCTGTTGTGATAAGGCGGGCTGGGGCTGTGGGGGTTGTAGTAGATATGAGAACCACTACTCTCCCGCCAGTACGTAAGGTGGAGAGCCTAGGCGTTCTAGGGGACTACGAGGGCTACGAGAGGGAGCTTAGGAGCGTGTTCTCCGCTTTCAGGCTCTACTTCGGCCTCAGGCTGGAGAGGAACATAGTCTTGAAGGCCTCAAGGCAACTGCCCTACACAATAGACTACGATGGGGACTTAACGCTCGCGGGAGACATAGAAGCCCTACTACCGGTAGCATCCATGTTCGCTGACTACTTCAGGTCGCATTTAAAGCCCCGCCACACCGTGAGAGTACTTGGAGGTGCGAAGGTGGGGTGAGCGAGGTGGCCGAGAGGATCAGGAGGGCCCTAGAGCAGGGGAAGCTGGTAGTGCTCGTGGACGACGACCGCAGGGTTAAACCAGCCCCGGAGCACGCCTCTATGGTGGAGGTTATAGAGGTTTGATGCTATCCCTTCTAATACCATTCATAAGGAGGTTTAGGGGCACTCTCGGCTTCACAACAGTAACCCTCATAGCACCGCCCCTACCGCACCCCATCAGGGTCGAGTACTACGCTTCGGAGAAGCCTACGATATCATACATGTTCTACACCGGTGAAGCCTACGAGTACGACCCCGCAACCGGGAGCGTGGGGCCCGAGGTTAGAACCACGCTGGCGGGGCTTACTCACAGGATCGGGGGGTGGATTGCTGGCAGAGCGTACCCGGTAAACTCACTTTTGAATAAGGGCTTCGAGCTGGTAGCCTACACTAAGCCCGGGAAGCCCCACGTCATAGAGGCTTTCAACAGGACTGATAAGTATATATGGTTCGACTTCACGGTGTGGTTCGCTGAGTTCGAGAGGGAGGAGTATGAGTTTATGGGTAGGGTTTACACTTTGGAGGAGCTCCTAGACATGTACCTGTCTAGGATAGCGGGTATGGTGATGCTAGCTAAACTACCTTGGGGTGATAGGTTTTGAGCTACTTCCACCCAGGCCTAGAGGTTTTGAGGAGGGCCCTGAGGGAGGAGGTCGCGTGGCGTAGGGGGATAAGGTGGTTCGCCGGGGTAGACAGGTGGTCCCCGCACTTCCTAGGTAGAAGGGGGAGCCCGCCAAACGTCTTCTACAGGCCCTTCGACGCCGTCTACATGCCGAACGGGAACATCCTAGTGGCGGATAGAGAGAGCCACCAAGTCATCGAGGTGACTAGGGATTATAAGGTCGTCTGGGAGTATGGTAGGTTGCTGGATCGGGCTGTGCTTAACCTACCTGAGGCTGTTGACTACGATGATGAGCTGGGGAGGGTCCTCATAAGCGACACGGGGAACGGGAGGATTCTGGAGGTGGACTACAGAACTAGGAAAGTGGTGAACATTTTGAGCTCTACAGTTGCTGGGCCTTTCGGGAAGCCGAGAGCAAAATACAATCGTAGAACCAAGAACCCGATGATAGCAGATTATGAGAAGCACTTCGTATGCGAGGCTAGGTGGGATGGTAGCATAGTCTGGAGCAGGGGAACCTACGGTGTTCCAGGGACGCCTGCTGAGGGTAGGCTAAACAGACCAATGAGCGTCAGCTACTACCACGACTGGTACCCGGAGCTGGTTGTGATCTCAGACTACTACAACCACCTGGTCTACATCTACCGCCCAGGGGTCGGGGTGACTAGGCAGTTCCTAGTCCCATTCCCTGTTAGTGCTTTTGCTTACGGGAACATTTGGGGGGCGCTTAGCGAATTTGATAGGAGTGTGGTGTTCGACAGCGACGGTCTCCTCTACGCAACTCCCTTCTTAGGGGGCAACCTCCTAGCCTTCAACCCTGTCGAGTTCACGCTCCTAGCTCAGAAGCACGAGCAACTGTTAGAGTTTGATCTCAAATCGCTTACGCCTAGAGGGCTTGAGATAATACCTTACACTAGGTATATTGTTTCAGATGAGCCTGGAAGCCCGGTGTACTACAGCTTCCCAGCTGGGGGAAGCTTTATGACACCGTTCTACGCCTTCGGGGCTAGGAGGGCTGTTGTGTACTTTAAGTCTTCGGCTGACGCTACTTTGGAGATACTTGTGCTGAGACCTTCTAGATCGACTGCTGACGTGATAATAGAGACTGATAGGCCTACGCCTGTCTGGGAGGTCTACGACTCCGTCAGCGTCGCGGCTGGAGAGTTCGCGAAGTACATCATAACTCAACCGAACGGGGTGATGGCTGTTAGGGTCACTCTGGCGGCTAGGGGGACCGCTAACTGCTGGGTGAACATAGAGTGAGCGGGGCGAGGGGGTGACCGTGGGTTGGCCATGCGCACCGACCTCCTGTACACTGATGTCTACAGGGCGCTCGTGATACCCCGTGCTAAGCTGGAGTACCCCACCTACGACGTGTACCTGGGCTACCTTTTGATGATAGGAAAAGCTTACCCAGCCTTCAGCAACGAGTATCTACACGCCTTCATCAACACTGTGGATGTGTTCGCAGATAAAGAGGTGGTTACAGCAAATCTAATGAAGCTTGCTGAGTCCCGCTACTACTCTGGCGCCTTCGGCAGAAACGCTAGGGGAGACGCTGCGACAGTACACGGCAACAGCTACAGAGTTTGGATAGATACTGGAGCAACCACAGCCGACCTAATACTAGATAGGGCTGCGGCGACTTACGCCATCTTGGGCACTGAGGCTGTTGACCTTGTAGACGACAGGAGCTACATCATCGGCTGCTCCTGCTCTGGCTCTACGATACAGGCGACTAGGTACTCCGCCTGGCGTCACACAGGGCTAGGAGATAGGACTGTAGCGGTTTCTGCCACAGACACTGTGTTCGCCAGCGGAGGGTTCGCAGCCAAAACTGGCACCGCAGGAGCGCCGGGCGAGGTCTCAGCAGGGTTGTACGGCTGGCTCAAGGAGCCGAGTAGCCCTGCGCCTAGAGCTTTGGCGGTGATCGAAGTGGAGCTGGAGGGCTCTGGGAGCGAGGGAGACCCGTTCAAACCTCTGCTCTCTAGGGACTTGGTTGATGTGGAGAAGGTCCCCAACGTCCCGGACTCCTTGAAGTTGGAGAGGAGGAGGTACGACTTGCTTAGGGCGAAGGGCTTTACTGAGGAGGAGATGAGGCTTGTCTTCGGTTACACCCCTCAACACCAGGTTGATCTGAATGCAGTTACCTGGGGTTCCTTTGAGCTCTCCCTCAAATCACCGGTTAACGTGGTCTTCGTTCAAGGCGATAACCCGTATAAGGAGGGGGCGGTCTCCAGGCAGGTGGATTTCACGGTCAAGAAGGGGTTTAGGGCCTTCAAACCCCCTAGGGATTACGTTGAGGCGGTGGAGCTCTACCGTAAACTAAGGGGTGACTTCCCTTACTGGTTAGCGGGGAAGGATAACTTCGCTTACCAGGTGCTAGGCTGGTGGGAGCTAGATCTATTCCAGAACGTTGACTTCTACCACGGAGAGCTCCTAGAGCATAGAACACACTACGATCAGTTGAAGCAGGTACCTGACTGGGAGATTAGGAGGAGGCTGGGGGGGCTTAAGAGTGCTCTAAGCAAGGTTACAGCACTAGCGGAGGAGAGAGACAAGCATTTGAAGAAGCTCGAGGAGGTAGAGAAGAAGGGATGGTGAAAGAGGGAAGCAAAACACCGCAAGGCTACAACCACACATCCTAAAATTTATTAAAAACGCTGAGACAAACACATACTGGGGTTGGGCTTGCCCGAAACAGAGCTGTTACAGCAACTCGTGAACTACGGGCTGGCGGGGATAGTGATATACATGCTCTTCAAACTGGTATACAACGACTTGAGGAGGCTTGACGAGAGGCTAGTGAGCATAAAACACGCCCTAGAAGACGTGAGGGAGGAGCTGAGAAAGCTGAGAGAGGAGCTACTGAGGGCTTCAGGCAGGGGCTGAGCGTATACCGTGTGGGGAGATTTCCCGACCTAGTCTGCTTCCCCGCAATTTTGCGGGGCAGGGGGAGGTTAGGATTCTAGACATACTACGTCGCAGACGCGTTGTTTAAGAACACATTCCATTACAACTTCTTCATCAGTTAGCTCTTCTACAGCTTCCGGGTGCTTGTATGTTTTCTTCAACACCTCCCTCATAGAATCAATATTGTGTTCTCGGAAGCTCATATTACTGATTCTAACATTGCGTTTACCATGCTTTGATCTCCAGGTGTACCAGGTGACTGTAACCTCGTAAAGCCTCCTAGCACCCTTGTCGTAGAATATATGTAAGTCCTCGAGACAACTAAGGTCACCTGTAGCTAGACCTCTGAAACCCTCACATACAGTTATGAAGGAGCATACCCACTTCAGCCCCACCAGTTCTGTGCTCACAGACCTCGCCATTTCCTCGATCAACCTCGGATTAACTATATCGATCTTACCTCTAGCATACAACCTATACACCTCCCTAACAACATCTACTATCATCTTGCTCTTCACACCACACCACCTAGCTTGTTAAAGCCCCGCCTACCCTCCCGTATTTCATGAAGCCTCCTAACGATATAGTACACCATGTCAACACACCCACTACCTAGCCTCCTTATAGGAGCTCTACTAGCCTGTTTGGTTTTTGCCCGCCTACGAACTTTATCAGGCCAGACCTTGCGAATATCTGCTTCCACTTCTCCACAGTCCTGGGGTCTGTGCCTCTAACCTCCATTATGGCCATGTCTAGTATCTTCTCCGTTGTCTCGTCGGGCTTGAAGTCTAGGTTCATTATCTCCATTACCTTCCTCACTACCGAGCCGTAGACGTCCCTTACCGAGAGCTTGGGGTTTGTGTGTTTTTGTGTGCTACGGGGGGTTAGGTAGTATCTCAGAGCCTCCTCAACAATGCGTGACATACCACCCCTACCCTTACCGTATATGAGCGGGGCCATCTCAACAAGCATCCTATACACGTCCTCGCTTATAATAAACCCCACGTAAACCTTACCCTTAGGTATCTTATCCTTGGTAGGCATATCTAAACACCGGTTTGAAACAGTACGAGCAAAGCTTATATGCGTTCTAGAAAACTAGAACCGAAAACAAAGCTAAACAGAATTCTAGAAAACCAAATAGAATTCTAGAACCGCTTGCTACTCAATATTAGAAAACATATATAGCACGAAATTCTAGAATTCCGTGTAGTAATCAAAGTAGTTATCCTCGTAGATGCTTGGTTTAAGGGGGGTGTGGGGGGAGAGGGGGCTACAGCACACACAAAAACACACAGACCCAGCATATACAACCTAGCCCCCTACACTTTCAGCATAGGAGTTAGCGGTATGATTTGTGGGGAAATTTCCCTACGGTATCTACCTCTCTCCCCTGCATAGCAGGTCTAGCTCCGCCCTCTCAGCCTCGCTCCTAGCCACCCTTAGCAACGTTTCGTATGCCTGGCATATGAACTTAAACGTCTCAAACCTCCTAGCCATGATTCTAACGCTCATGTTAAGCTTCTCGTTGGCTACCTCGAGCTGCTTCACCCTATCCTGTGCCTTCTCAAGCTTAGCTCTAAGCTCTTCAACCTCGCTCTTAAGCTTTGACTCAGCCTCAGCTAGCCTCGACTGAGCCTCCCTAAGCCCGCTCCTACAAGCCTCAAGATCCCTCTCGAGCTTCTCAAAACCAGCCTTCAGCATAGATTTCTCGCTCTTACAGACATCGTAAGCCATAGCAACCATCTCGGAAGCCTCGAGCAGAACCTTAATTGGGACAACAGGCATCCTACCGGTCTCAGCGTAGTAGACCACAAGCTCCGAGAACAGGCTAGCGAACCTAACCCTCTCAGCCCTGCTAAGCTGCTCCCAGACAACACCAGCCTTGGAAGACAAGGTTATACGAGGCCTAACCCTCCTACCCCCCTCAACCTCTACATCGCTCTCACTCAAAACAAACACCCCATACCAAGTGTTCACAAAGCAGACCAAAGCTAAAATACCTTAATACACAAAGTGTTCACAAAGTGGACTAAAAAGTCCATATACCATTATACAAACCAAATCAAAGCATACTACCAAACAAACACAAACAAACATCACATACCTTACTTAGTTTCGCCATATAGGGGGGTGCGGGGGGAGGGGGCTCTGCTAGCACAGTACATACAAGTGCTTTTAAACCCTAGCCTATGTGCCTGTATGTACAGTATATACAACATATACTGTGGGGAAATTTCCCTACTAGGTTTGCTCCGTGCATACCCCGAGCCTTACGGCAGCCTTTCTCACCAGCCTAGCGCTGTTCCTTAGTAGCCTTTCCACGTCTTTGAGTACCTCTGTGTTCACCCCTCTCCTCCTTACGCGTAGGAATGCTGATGCGAAGGCTACGTCCTGTGCTACCCGCTTCAGGGTTTCGGCTAGCTCCCTGCATGTTCTGAACCTGCCGTGCCTCCTAGCCCTAAGCTTCAGGGCCCTCCTCCTCTGGCCTACGGGTCTGCGTTTGAGCTTTAGCAACTGCTACCTCCTAAGGTACTCTATTACCCACTCGAACCTAGGAGGCCCGTAGCCTGTGTCGGGGCTCCAGCTCCTGCCCTCAGCTTCAGCCCCGCCCCTGATAATATCCATTACGGCCTCCCTATCGAGCTCTACACCTCTAGCCCTAGCGTACTCAACCCACAGCGCCAGCAGGGCTGAGACGTGGGGCGTGGCCATGCTCGTACCGCTCACATACCCGACCCTTGGGCCGTCTATCCACTCCATAACGTCTATGAGCCCCGTAGTGCTGGAGCCTATGTGCGCCCCAGGAGCGCTAACCTCAGGCTTACCGGCGCTCTCGTACAGCTGGTGCCTCCTGGATGTGAAGTCCGTAGCTGTTAGATCCTTGTTCAAAGCCCCAACCGTTACAGCGCCTGGAGATACAGCGGGGCAATTATGAACTATTATGCCTTCAGCTATGAAGTTATGGCTTCCCTCTACTGTGATATCGTATACTTCATCTTCTCCATCTGGCTCTATGCTTACGACCTCCTCTAACCTGAGGTACTGTGAGTTGAACACAGGATGTATAGGTATGTCAGCTTCAATTAACCCAAGCTCTACTAGAACCTCTGGGAGTGAGTAGAGTTCGAGAACGTAGGTGTTATCCCCTCCAGGGTGGTATCTACCGGATGGGAAGACTCTAGGTCTTGTCTTACGTGTTCTAACATTGCTAGATGGAATCCCGACTTGTTGAGCGAGAAACTTTAGTTTTCTAACGAGCTTCTCGCTAGACATTTCTACGCCTACCCTCTTATCCCCCTTCTTCAGCATAGTGTACCCCTCGGCATCTAGAAGGCCCCCTATGAACTCGAATATATACTCCTTCCGGAGAGTGAACACCCAGTCCGGGATTTCACGCTCCCTAGAGTGTTTGTTAAAGCCAAGCTTTACTAGGAATTCCACCAGGTTTCTGGAAGTTATGTCAAACCCTACATGATATTCATGGACTGCTTGAGTATTCCGCTTGTTTAGAGGTATGAATTCAAATGCTTGCTCGATTAGTCTACGAAGTTTTTCTCTCATATGGGGCTTCCTACAACACAAGATTACCCTATATCTCCCCCTAGATGTTGAGATATAGCCGTCTCCAAGTAGGTAGCCGAGAAGCCTCATAAAGGCGAGCTTGTTTTTCACCTCTACTGCTACTCTAGTTCCTCTAAGCTTTGGTATGTCTGTAGGGGGCTCACCTTCACCCATATGGAAACCGTATGGGACGATGACATAATCGCCTACGTTAATCTTTGATAATGGGAGCCACGTTAGCCTACCTCCCTTTAACACTAGGAAGAGGTGGTCGTCAGTTGCCCTTATTGTATGGTTTCCTGTCTTTAGCTTATAGACTTTCCTTACCCCCCTGGGTATAACAGCAAGGACTGGTTTTAACACAATACGGCCGTTGTCAAGAGAGTACACTAGGTCGCCGGGCTTCACTTCACATATCCTTTTAGGGCCTTCAAAGGTCGAGATATAAGTGTCCTTAGATAGGCAACTAGAGTACCCTACCCCTGAGTTGCCGGAGGCTACAACAACTAGGACTCCTCTCCCGGCTAGCATTGTTACAAGGCTGCATAGCGGGCATCTCTCGACGTCGTGGCTCTCACCAGGGGCTATGTCGGAGCCTAGGCTCAGGTTAATGATCTTAGCGCCCCAGCTGTAAGCCGCTATTATAGCCTCCATAACGTCCATGGTGCTACCGAAGCCCAGGCCGTAGCCTAAAGTTTTGAAAGCCCCTACGCTAACGCCCTTAGCCACCCCCTCGAGCCAGCCCCAGGGGGTAGGGTACCTGCTACCAGCAATCGTTGTTATAATATGGACTCCGTGCCCGTTATCATCGAGGCCTACGGGCTGTAGCTCCATGGTGCTGTAGACGAAGTCAACTCTAAGCTTCTGGGGTGTAGCGTCGAAGCCCGTGTCCACCACTGCTACCTTCACGCCCCTGCCTGTTACGCCCATCTTGTCAGCTACGTCCGCCCCTAGGACTCTTCTAGAGATGCTCGTAGGCCACCTATCCTTCCTGAAGCTAGCTGCCCAGAGCATAGCAGCAGGGTTAAAGGGGCCACCTCTACGTATGAACTCCCTGAGCTTAGCCTCCACCGGTAGCGCTATCCTGTAGACCCTCTCAGCCCAAACATAGGATACGCCCTGTACAGCCTCCAGAGCCTGCTTCATCTCCTGTGGCGCTTCAACAAGTATGTAGTACGGCTGTACAACCTTAACCACCCTAACGCCCATAGCCCTCAGAGCGTTTAACACAGACTCAAGCCTGCCCGGCTCAACAACCACAATAAACTTAGCCACGGGCCTCACCCCTGTTTATGCGTTAGCAGTATATTATGTGGGGAAAATTCCCAACTAAATATACTCAACACCCCCTACGGCGGAAGAGTATCTATGTAGTCTAGCACTGTCTCCGCCCCGTCCTCCGGCTGTATCTCTAGTGTGAAGGCCTGGACGAAGGGTACTCCTAGCACGTTGAATACTACCTCGCTCTCGCCCTCGGGCACCTCTACCTCTGCTGTGAACAGCACCCTCTCGTACGAGCCCCTGGTGCCCCTGCCCCTTACGACTACTACCTGCCTCCTACTGCTTGTTAGGCCTACCCTGAACAGCCTTACCGGTGAGAGTGTGGCCGGCACGTGGAACACGTTCGGCGCTACTAGGCCGTGCGATGCAGGGAACCTAACCCTCTCTCTAACAGGCACCTTAGCTAGCTCAAGCCACCTTACGAGGGTTAGAGTCCACTGCACGAGGCCCACGTAGGGTATCGAGGCCCACGCTAGTATGTCCCCGGATGCTATCAAAGCTTTACCCCGGGCTGGTACCCTGAAGTCACCTGCAGGTGTTACTACTACGCCGTAGCCCCTCTCAGCTACAACCCTTCCTCTAACGCTCTCTCCTCTAACGTCCTCAACCCTAACGCCTGGTATGTACGCGTCCCCGCTTCCCGTCGCCACCCTTGAGCCGGCCCTCGAGTACTCGTCCTCCCACGCTGTGAATACCGCGTTATCGCTAGTTGAAAACAGCATCCACTCGACCACCTCTACACCGTCTACTGGGGCCTCCCTCCTTACGCTCTCGTACAGCCTTGAGCTGTCAACAGCTACAGGGGCCCAGGGTAGTAGCTTCGACTGTAGCAGTCCCCTGGTTAGGTTGAACTCCGGTTTAACGGCTCTAACCTCCCTAAGGCTGAACCTTAGGGGCACCTTAGTCCACCAGCTTCCTGAGGTTGTACTTGACCGTCTTGTACAGGCTGTACACGAGCGTGTCGCCCACTTCGACCATCAGGTGCGCTAGCGAGTCAGCTATGACGAACGCCTTGCTCCTCCTCTCGAGGGGGGCGAAGAACCTGTCTATCTCCCTGTTCAGGAGCGGGGCTAGCCTCGGGGGC
>Ga0209393_1000805_pt1 | contig 14157 bp, 15 predicted proteins | sample SSWtaG_2_FD_184117 | JGI IMG/M metagenome (GOLD analysis project Ga0209393, IMG submission 184117) | Hot spring microbial communities from Sandy's Spring West, USA to study Microbial Dark Matter (Phase II) - SSWsed_130316 (SPAdes)... | ecosystem: Environmental > Aquatic > Thermal springs > Hot...
GTATGAGAACACTTACTGCCCGGCTTGCGGCTCCCTCTGCATCGCAAGAAGAGGCTTCTGGGTCGTTAAGAACCTGTTAAAAAACGGTAACCAATGCCCCTCCTGCGGAAAGAGGCTTAACATAGTCCCTTAACTCATCTTCTGATAGCATAAATATAGCCTTTTTTCGAACACGGAGTCGGTGGAAAAATGCACTTGATAATCTTCGGCCCACCCGGTTCTGGTAAAGGTACAGTTTCAGAAGAGGTTGCTAAGGTCTACGGCATACCTCACATATCTACTGGCGACCTACTGAGGGAACACATCTCTAAGAAGACCGCGCTAGGTATGAAGGCGAAAGAGTATATGGATAGAGGCGAGCTTGTACCAGACGAGTTAGTAAATGAGGTCCTAAAAGACGCGTTGTCAAGAAGCGAATGTAAAAGAGGTTTTATACTCGACGGCTACCCGAGGACACTCACTCAAGCCGAGGAGTTGGAGAAGATCTTAAGTAATCTAGGATTACACATCGACTGCGTGCTCAACCTAAATGTTTCTGACGAAGAGATCGTAAAGAGGCTCTCTACTAGAAGAGTATGCAAGGTGTGCGGAGCGGTCTACAATCTGATAACCAACCCCCCAAAGGTTGAGGGTGTTTGTGATAGATGCGGCGGCACATTAATACTTAGAGATGACGATAAGCCTGATATTGTCAAGAGTAGGCTTCAGACCTATGTTAAGATGTCAGCGCCTGTGCTTAACTACTATGTTGCGAGAAACAAGGTTTTGGATATAGATGGCTCTGGGGATGTGGTGACTGTGAAAGCAAGGGTGCTTAGAATTTTAGAAGAAAAAGGCGGTTGCAAAGCAGCATTAGGCTAAGAGCTGCTTTAACTTAGCCTCTATTACATGGCGTGGTACCGCGCCGATGAGCCTATCTACCACTTCACCGTTACGGGCGAAGAGGAGTGTAGGTATACTCATAATGCCATATTCTGCCGCCACAGCTGGGTTCTCATCAACATTTAGCTTACCGAAGACCACCTTACCAGCGTAATCTGAAGCGAGCTCCTCTATAACTGGTGAGAGCATTAGGCAAGGTCCACACCAAGGTGCCCAGCAGTCCACTACGACGACAGGGTACTGCTTAATGAAGTCGTAAAAGGTTTTATCACTAACTTCGACTGGTTTGGTAGGGTAATTCTTCTTAGATTCTTGTTCAGCAGCCTTCCTCATCAGCTCGAACATCTTCTTTCTCTTTAGATCTTCTAGTTCATCCAACTTCTGTCGCCTACTTAGCCTTCTTTGCTTACTATTAAAAGTTACCTAAAGTTTGAATTCAAGCATCTCCTCACGCTTGAGCTTCTCCTTCATCACACACCTATCCATAATTACGATTAGCCCAGCTTCTTCTGCCACTCGCGCAGCCTCCTCGTTTACTACACCTTCTTGCATCCAGATCGCTTTAAGCCTACTATACTTCTAACGGATCTCCACCGCCTCTTCGACAACTGGTGGCACATCTTCAGACCTTCGAAATATGTTGACAACCTCTATGCTTTCTTTGAGGTTATCAGGTAGATCTCTAGCGAAGGGTAGGCTTTCTTACCAAGAATTTCTTCTGTATTGGGTTTATAGGTACGATGTGGTACCCCTTTGACTTCAGAAATTCAGCAACCTTATAGCTGTCTTTCTCAGGGTTTCTTGATAACCCCAATGGCTACCGTACTGGCACTGTAGAACATTCTCAACATCACCTAAAAATTACCACAGTCAAGCTTTCAAAACGTACTCGATGAACTTTTCTTCAGGGAGCGCGCCAACAAACTCGATCTTATCGTTAATGATCGTCTTAGGCACAGCCATAACCGAGTAGCGGCTGGTTAGGTGTGGGAACTCTATCGACTCCACCATATCAGCGGTTATGTTGAGGTTTTCTATCGCGAGTTGGTGAGCTATACGCACAACTTTAGGGCAGTAGGGGCAAGTGGGTGTAACGAAGACTTGTATGTGGATAGGTTTGGTTATGCTCTTTACCTTATCCACAAGCTGAGGAGGCAACCTTGATTGTCCTTTGGAGACGTCAATTATATCTTCAATTAGAGTCGTGAACTCATAACCCGATGGGATGCCGAAGAATCTAACCTTATATTCACTTTTACCACTCAATATTGTAGCCGGGATCTTATCCACTCTAAACTCATTAGCCTTCTCCGCATCTGCGACGAAATCATAAACCTCAAGTTTAATCTTCTGAGATAAGGTGCTCAACTCCTCTAAGAGCATTCTGGTCTCCTTGCAGAACTCGCATTCAAAGTCCTGCGTAAAGTAGCGTATCTTGACCTCACCTTCGAGGTTTTGTGTAAAGAGTCGGGAAACCTTAGCCTTGAGGTCTTCGTTTAAAATGCTCATCTAAACTTTTTAAGGGTAAAATTCTTTATAAATATTTTGCAGAAGGGGCAGGGGATGTCTGGTAGGTACAGTATAAGCAGAGAGGTGGATGACCTTAAAGCCTTCGTGAAGAAATTAAACGATGAAGCGAGTGACGGTGCGCTCATAGTAGTAGAGGGGCTGAGGGATGAGGAAGCGCTTCGAAGCCTCGGTTTCTCGGGCACCTTTTTCCTACTCTGCCACGGTGGTGGTCTTAAACGCCTCCTAACCGTGGCACCTGCATTTAAAAAGACGATAATCTTAACCGATCTAGACCGCAAAGGCGGGGCGTTAGCCGCTAAGGTTGTTGCAACACTTCAAAGTAAGAATATTCGAGTAGACCTATTCTTCCGTAAAGAGCTGAGAAGTATAATGCGGGGTAGGATTCGAAGCATACAAGATCTTAAAAAATTTAAAGAATATTTTTAAGCCTGCTTGCTGTTGGAGGCTATCCAGAGTTCGAGCAGCCTCTTAGCTTCGTTGTCATCCATCTGCTTTGGTGGATGTTTCATTAACCAAGCGCTCGCTTCGATTAGTGGACCACCTATTCCTCTATCTAAGGCTAGCTTGCAGCATCTTATGGCATCCACAGCTATACCAGCTGAATTAGCTTTATCGTCTACCTCAAGCCTAAGCTCTATTGTAAAAGGTATGTTGGCGAACATCCTTCCCTGTATTCTTATAAAGGCTATCTTGGTGTTGCCTAGCTGCGGTATGAAGTCACTCGGACCGACATAGATCTTATCCTCAGGTAGCCTCTTCGGGAGGACGCTTTGAACCGCTTCAGTCTTAGAGATCTTCTTTGATTCAAGCCTCTCCACCTCCTTCAGATTTAGGAAGTCTGTGTTCCCACCAACATTTATCTGGTATGTCTGGTCAACGATTGTTCCTCTATCGGCACAGAGCTTCGCTAAGGTTCTGTGGACGATAGTCGCACCGATTACAGCCTTTATGTCATCACCTATCACAGGAATGCCTTTCTGAGCAAAGCGGTCAGCCCACGTTTTGTTTGATGCTATGAATACTGGTATGCAGTTGACGAAGCCGCAGCCAGTCTCTAAAGCTACATCAGCCCAAAATTCTGTGGCTAGCTGGCTCCCCACAGGTAGGTAGTTGACGAGCACCTCTGTCTTACTCCTCCTTATCTCATCTATTATCTCTCGCCTCAACACATCTACTGGGCGTTGATTCCGAATAGGCTTTATCTTATTCTCCACATATATCCCTACCCCATCTAGGATAGGTGCCTCTTTGACTATTACATCACAATCCGAAACCTTAGGAACCCACCTCACTAAATTCGGCTCTTTATATATCGCTTCTGAAAGAGGCTGTCCCACCTTATTTTCACCAACGTCAAAGGCGCTAGTGAAGATGATATCCTCAAGCCTATACCCGCCGATCTCTTGATGCATCAACCCGATCTCTGATTCGCCTGTAGTCTTGTAATATTCTATGCCTTGTACAAGGGCACTAGCACAGTTCCCTACACCAATAATCCCAACCCTTATCTTACCCATGCTATATGGGGTTCACCAAACATAATATAAAATCTTAGCCCTTGGGTAAATTATGTTAGATGATGGTTTAGACTTGCAAGTCAGCTACGCCAACCCATTTTTATACCATTATATACCATATATACCATACACTTATTTATTTATTTGACGTAATTACCTAAAGATGAGCGCTGCAGAGGTCCTCGCAGATACCCAAGAGAGTGTAGTTCCAAAGATCTGTAGGATATTCAGTAACCCAACAAGGTACAAAATACTTATCCTACTTGATAAGGAACCCAGAACCTTCACTAGCCTTATGAAGACCCTATCCTTAAACCCTAAGGTCCTAAATGATCACCTTAACGTCCTCATTACAAATAAGATTGCCGTGAAATCATATCCTTACAACCTATATACATTGACGCCGCTCGGACATCTAATCAAAGACGCTTTAGCTGAGTTACGTAGCAAAGTAGAGGAACCTTTAAGAACTGTGGGAAAGATGGGGATGGTGTAGGGGTATGAAGCTCGGACCGAAGCAGCCTCATCGTGAGAGGTGTTTAGAATATGCATCTTGAATGTGATCCAACTAAGCTAAGAATAGAGATGGTTGGTGCTGAGAAGCCGAACTTCCCAATTGATATCGGAGAAATGTATGAAGGAGAGCGTATACGCCGCCCGGATATGCAAGTTGAATTTGGTGGTCCCGACGTACCTAGGAAGTGGGAGATAGTTCTAACTAGGAAGATGGAGGAGGTCGAAGACGGAAAGGTTATTTTAATCGGCCCAGATTTGAGTGAGCTAAAACAAGGCGGCAGCTACCCACTTGGGATTCTCATAGAGGTGGCTGGTGCGAAGGTGGAGAAGGATCTTGAAGGTGTGCTGGAGAGGCGAATACACTACTTCCTTAACTACATAGAGGGTGTGATGCACCTAAACCAGAGATACGACATATGGATTAGAGTAAGTAAGAAGGTCTACCAGAAGGGGCTCAATTCACTATTTTGGTTGGGCAAAGCACTTATCTGGCTCTACAAACAGAGCTTTCCAGTAATAGAAAAGATTCAAGTAACCCTAACAACCGATCTTGAAACAATAGAAAAATTCTACCCCTATGCTATGGAGGTTTGGGCTGCTAGAGACAAACGGGCTAGAGAGCTCAGAGATGAGGATGTTGAGGAATTCTACGGCTGTGTCATGTGCCAATCATTCGCACCCACACACGTTTGCGTCATTACACCCAACCGCATAGCTTCCTGCGGCTCCATAAGCTGGTTCGATGCGAGGGCAGCATCCAGAGTAGATCCCAAAGGGCCGAACTTTCCTATACCAAAAGGTCAATGCCTCGATCCGATCAAAGGTATCTATAGTGGTGTGAATGAGGTTGTGGCAAAGAGGTCGCTCGGAGCCATAAAGCAAGTAGCATTATACAGCGCCTTCGAGACCCCGCACACATCCTGCGGCTGCTTTGAGGGAATAGCATTCTACATACCTGAGGTCGATGGTATAGGGATAGTGCATAGAGACTTTAAGGGACCTACAGTAAACGGTTTAACCTTCGGCAACATGGCTGAGCATACGAGCGGAGGTACTCAGAACCCAGGGTTCAATGGCATAGCGATAGAGTATCTGAGGTCACCTAAGTTCTTGCAAGCAGACGGCGGATGGGAAAGGATAGTCTGGATGCCCAAGGCAATAAAGGATAGAGTAGGAGACAGCATACCACCACATCTGCGTGATCTTATACCTACCGAGCAGGAGGTCAAGAATATAGAGGAGTTGAAAGCTTGGCTTCAAGCTAAGAACCATCCAGTAGTTAAACGGTGGAAGCCAGTCGTGGAGAAGCTGCCTGAAGAGAAGGTCAAAGTGGAGGCTGTTGTTGAGGCTCCTGTTGCTGCTGAAGCTGTGCCTGCTGCAATCGTACCAGAAGGACTTACTGTACCAGCAGCAGGAGGCTTCATCATCATCTTCAAGAACGCTAAAATTATAGCTGAAAAGGTTATCATAAAGCGGCTAGAGAAGCAGGGTGTTTGATTAAATGGTTGGTTCGAAGGAGGAATTAGTAAACGAGCTTATTAGAAAGTTTCTTGATCTTGTACAAAAGTTCGGCGAAATCGAAATCGAAAACGTTGAGCTTACGACCGAAGAACTTAAGCTAATGTTCCAGCCAGTTGTGCAGACTGTGGTGAGGCGAGCAGAGGCGGCACTGAAGGCTGAAGAGAAGCCTCCTGAACTAATCAAAGCAACCTTTACACCATATTTAGAGAAGTTTCCTGGTCAGATAGTTGAGGTCCAGATAGGTGCTACGAAATCCGAGGGAGGCACGAGAGGAAAGGTGGTGAAGATCGGTGGGGAAAGGACTATGCCCTTCTACAGCTTCGAAGCAGCTAACCCCAATAAACCCGCTTTCGCCATGGATGTCTTTGATATGCCCATTCCTTTGGCTAAGCCTGTGAAGCAGATGTTTGAGGATGTTATGCACGATCCGGCTGAGTGGGCTAAGAAGTGTGTCAACAAGTATGGTGCTCAAATAATTTCGCTAAACTTGGTCAGCACAGATCCGTTACTTGAGGATAGACCTGTTCAGCAGGCGATGAAGAGCGTTGAGAATGTTTTACAAGCGGTTGACGTACCCTTGATAATCGGTGGCTCCGGTAACCCCCAGAAAGACCCTCTTGTGCTCTCGAAAGCTGCTGAAGTTGCGCATGGCGAGAAGGTGGTGCTAAACTCGGTTACCATCGATATGGATTACAAAACGGTGGTTAAAGCTGCCAAGGAGCACGAGCATACGGTTGTCGCATTCACACCAATGGATATGAATAATCAGAAGAGGCTTAACCGTCTGCTCTTAGATGAAGGGTTGCCTAAGAATCAGATAATCCAAGATCCTACAACAGCAGCATTAGGCTACGGGTTAGAGTATGCTTTCAGTATAGAGGAACGCATTAAGCTTGCTGGTTTGATGGGTGATGAGGAACTTCAGATGCCAATACTGGCTGCTGCGAGCAACGCTTGGGGTGCGCGTGAAGCTTGGATGAAGGTGGAGGAGTGGGGCCCACGTGAGGTAAGAGGTCCCCTCTGGGAGACCGTGACGTGCGTCACTCTTATGATGGCTGGTGCAGACCTCTTTATGATAAGCCACCCAGCTACCGTTAGAGTAGCTAAGAAGCTCGCTGACAGCCTCTTCGGCGAAGGCACCTGCGAGCAGAAGATAGAGAATTGGATAACGAACCTAAAGTAGGTGGATGAGTTTGGCTAAACTCTCTCTACTCGACGTGTATAAGTATCTACCTCAGACGAACTGTGGTGAATGTGGCGAAGTCACTTGCATATCGTTCGCATCTAAGCTGCTCGAGCGTAAATACAAACCAACAGATTGCCCTTCTCTGGTAAAGGATGGGAAGTATAAGGATAAACTGCAGGCGCTACTCAAACTCGTAGCCCCGCCTGTGAAAGCGGTGGTGATCGGTAAAGGTAAGGCGGCTGTTACTATCGGTGGAAAGGAGGTTATGTATAGGCATGAACTCACGTGGCACAACCCCACAGCTTTAGCTATCGATGTATCTGATTTAGACCCTCCTGAGAAGATCGAGGAGAGATGTAAGAAGATTGAGAGCTTCAGAGTTGTAAGAATAGGACAAGAACTCAAACTCGACCTCGTGGCGGTTAGAGCGGCGTCTGGCGACCCAAACCGCTTCGAGAAGGCGGTTGAGATTGTAAGAAAGAGCTGCACCTATCCCATGATCCTCTGCTCCTTCGACCCGACGGTCTTAGCCGCTGTATTACGTAAACCAGAGGTAGCCGATTCAAGACCACTACTTTATGCTGCAACCAAGGAGAATTGGCGTGAGATGGTTGTTTTGGCTAAGAAGTATCAATGCCCACTTGTAGCCTTCGAACCTGGCAGCTTGGTTGACTTAAAGTCTCTCGTGCTTACAATCAAGAACGCTGGTGTGGAGGATATTGTGCTCGACCCCGGAACATACACCGAAGGCCCTGGTTTGAAGGAGACGCTTAACAAGTTCGTTATGATTAGGCGTGCTGCGATTAAGGCTGAAGACGAGGGGTTAGGCTACCCGATTCTAGGCATACCAGCTGTTACTTGGTTAGATGGTGGCGAGGATCCTGTGAAATCATATGAGGAGGCTTACCTCGCTGCTGTTATGATGGTGCGATCAGCCGACATACTCATCTTGCACACGCTGCAGCCCTATGCTCTTCTCGCCCTTACAACACTTAGGCAGAACATCTATGCTGATCCTCGTAAACCTGCTGCTGTTGAAGCGGGCTTAAGGACCTTCGGTCAACCAACTGAAGATTCGCCGGTGCTAATAACCACTAACTTCGCCCTAACATATTATACTGTAGCAAATGATATAGAAGCTCAAGGAACCACATGTTATCTCCTTGTTGCAGATACAGGAGGCTTAGCTGTCCAGGTCAGCGTTGCTGGAGGGCAGTTTAACGCCTCTGTCGTTAAGAATCTCATAGATGCGACTAAGATCGAGTCGAAGGTTAAGCACCGCAAACTGATTATACCACAACTCGCTGCGCGGCTAAAAGGGGACATAGAGGATGTTACAAAGTGGGAGGTAATAGTTGGACCAAGGGATTCATCGGAAATCAAGGAATTCCTTAAAAAGGTCTGGACGCCCTAAAATAAATTAGGAGTAAAGAGTATGAGCTTAAGGTATAGGGTGGAGATAAGGAACCCAGCAAGGTGTATAGGCTGCTATAGCTGTGTATTTGCTTGCTCAAGGCACCTATTTAATGCGGTTGATCCCAAGCGCACCGCTGTGTTTGTAGAAGTTGATAGAAGTGGGAATAGGGCTCCTAAGGTCAGTATGTGTAGGTTCTGTAAAGAGCCTGAGTGCGCTTACGCCTGCCCTCACGGTGCACTTCAACCTCTTCCAGAGGGGGGAATTACACTTACACCATCTAAATGTGCTGCTTGTAAAACCTATGATTGTGTAGAAGCTTGCCAGTATAAGGTTTTGGTGCTTGATGATGAGAAGAAGGTGCCTATATTATGTGATAGATGTGGTGAATGTGCAAAATCCTGCCCCCATAACGTCTTCTTGTATACTGAGGTGCCTGCGATATGAATACAAAAGTACTTTATGTAGATCTGTCAGAGCGTAAGAGCTGGGTTAAGGATAGGCGCGATCTATTCGAAAGGATGCTCGGTGGCGCAGGGGTTGCTTCACAACTTCTGTTAGAGGAGTGCAAACCCAAAGTTGATCCCTTTTCTCCTGAGGCACCCATAATATTTGCAATAGGTCCTCTTACGGGCATCTACCCCTGCATGGCTAAGGCAGTCTGCCTCTTCAAATCGCCTCTCACAGGAAACTTAGGTGAGACGCACGCTGGTGGGCACTTCGCAATAGCGCTTGCAACAGCAGGTTATGGCGCCCTAGTGATCAAGGGAGGCTCCCTACAACCAGTTGTGCTGAAGATACATGACGATAAGGTTGAGGTTAAGACAGCTTCCTCGCTTTGGGGTTTGGGTACAAGAGCTGTAGATGAGGCGCTGGCTGAGCCTATTAAGAACGGTTTACAGAGCATTGCAGTCATAGGCCCTGCTGGCGAACACATGGTGCTTTACGCTAATGTGATTGTGGATGTTCACCGTCATTTCGGTAGGCTTGGTTTAGGTGCTGTTTGGGGTGCCAAGAAGCTCAAAGCCATCAGTATAATAGGCACGAAGAGCATCCCCTTAGACAACCCCCAAGCCGTTAAAGCGTTCTATGAGAAGATAGAGCATGAGGTTGTGGCTACTGATAAGATGTCTAAGTACCATAACTTGGGCACACCAGCCAATGTGCTAGAACTGAATGCATTGGGAGCTTTACCTACCAGAAACTTCAGGGAGAGGAGGTTTGAGGGTGCGGAGGAGATGTCTGGTGAGAGGTTCGCTGAAACCGTATTTAGGAGAAAGGTTACCTGCGCCAACTGCCCAGTCGCGTGTATCCATCTCGGCGCTCTAACAAAGACCTTCGCACCAGAGCACGAGAGGGGTAGGACGGAGATCGTCAAGGAGGAGAGGCTGGTCGCATACAACTATGAGCCCATGTTTGCGCTTGGCTCCAACCTTGGGATAAGTAGCCCAAGCCAGATACTTGAACTCATCGACCTATGTGAAGACCTTGGGCTAGATGCTATAATGACAGGTTCGGTTTTGGCTTGGGTGACCGAAGCGTTTGAAAGCGGGCTGTTAGATGAGAAGACGATAGGGCTGAAGCCGAAGTGGGGCGATCCAGACCACGTCTACCCACAGATTATCAGGAATATAGCCGAAGCCAAGACTCCCTTCTACAGTAGACTTGCTCAAGGTGTGGCGAGAGCTTCAGAAAGATATGGTGGGAGGGACTTTGCAGCCTCAATAGGCGGTAACAGCCCAGCTGGGTACGCTACAGGCTACGGGCACATAGTTGGCACACTGGTAGGCGCTAGACACTCCCATCTAAGTAACTCAGGCTACTCGATAGACCAGCAGATAATAGCTGGTAAGGCTAAGGTAGAGGGTATCGCTGAGTTCCTTGTTAAGCAGGAGAATTGGCTCTATGTGCTGTACTCTCTCGTAGCCTGCTACTTCTCCAGAAGTATCTACACTCCAGATGTTGTAGTGGAGGCTTTAGCGACTATTGGGATAAATTTGAGTAGGGAGGATCTGGAGAGGATAGGTAGAGAGACCTTCCACAGCCTCTACCGTTTTAAGATACAAGAGGGCTTCGATTTAGAGAAGGAGTATATACCTAAGCGCCTACGCGAATTAGACACACCTCTCGGTAAGCTGGATCCGCAAACGTTAAAGAAGATAATTGCGCAGTATATAGAGTTGAGGGAGAAGGAGGGGTTGAAAATAAGGAAGGAGGTGGGCTTGGCAGAGCTCCTCTTACCTCAGAGCGATTGAAGAAAGGAGGTGATATGGTGTATGTGTGAACTGAAAGTGACGCTGAAGGAGGACGGCAAACTAACTGAGGTCGCCGAAGATGTTGTATATGTTAAGCTATCAGAGCATAATCTGGTACTGAAAGATGTTTTAGGCAGATCGAAGATCGTCGAAGACGCCTTAGTTGAGGAGCTCGACATATCAAAAGAGCACTTAACCTTAGTCAAAGCACCCCTACTAACAAAAGCTGCGAGGTTTCTAAGCCTCTACAGCGAAGCGCTATCTTCAGGAAAGTACGATCAGAGTCTAGAGGCGGCTTGGGAAGAGGTCAAAGCAGAAGGTGACAGATGCATCAGAGAGGCTTGGGCAAAGCTGGCTGTTAAGCGTTGACCGTCTCGATAGCAGTAACGGGGAAAGGAGGGGTTGGTAAGACACTCGTAGCAGCCCTACTTATCAAAGTCTTGCATGAAGAAACGGGTGAAGTGATCTTAGCTGTGGATGCTGATCCGAACTCAAACCTCCACGAGGCGCTCGGCATCAAAGCGGGTAAGAGCGTGGGTGAGATACGCGAAGAAATGCTGCAAGTAGGTGAACAGCTACCGCCTGAGCAGAGTAGAGCAGACTACCTTGAGGGGCTAATAGAAAGTGTGATTGTAGAGGGAGATGGCTTCGACCTCATCACAATGGGTAGGCCTGAAGGTCCGGGCTGCTACTGCTACGTCAACCACCTCCTAAGAAAGATCTTGGATAAGCTGACTGGGCGGTATAGGTTTGTGGTCGTAGATGCTGAAGCTGGGTTAGAGCACTTCAGCAGAAGAACGACGAGAGACGTAGATATTCTGCTGGTAGTCTCGGATCCGACTGTAAGAGGGTTTATGACCGCTAAGAGGGTCAAGGAACTTGTTAGAGAGTTGAACACAAAGTTCGGCAGAATGTATTTGGTGGTTAATCGTGTGCCAGAAGGTTTAGCAGATAAGGTGGCTGAGGAAGCCTCTAAGGTCGGGATAGGATGTATAGCGCTTATACCTGAAGACGAGTTAGTCGCAGAATTTGATCTGGAAGGCAGACCGTTTATACAGCTCCCCAAAGAATCTAAGGCTTACAAAGCGATAGCTGAGTTGGTAAAGAAGCTCCTACTCAAAGAAGCTGAGCAGATATTCTGGTGGGAGAAGATTTGAAGATAGCGGTTGCTGGCAAAGGGGGTGTAGGCAAGACCACCATAAGTGGCGTGTTAGCAAGATCTTTAGCGCGCCAAGGATCTAGGGTTCTCGCCATAGATGCAGACCCGGCGATGAACCTCTGGCTATCACTCGGCATACCAAAAGAGGCTCTAGCGAACGTTATACCACTAGCTGAAAACGAAGACCTCATAGAGGAGCGAACAGGTGCGAGACCGGGGTCGATAGGTGCTGTCTTCAGCCTAACACCAAAGGTGAGCGACATAGCAGAAAGATACGGTATAAGAGGCCCAGATGGTGTTACCCTCCTAGTCCTTGGAACGGTCAAGACAGCAGGGGGCGGGTGTATGTGCCCGGCCAATGCTCTTCTAAAGGCGCTGCTACGCCATCTACTACTAGACAGGAGGGATGTTGTAGTCTTAGATATGGAGGCTGGCTTAGAGCACCTTGGTAGAGGTGTGGTTAAGGGTGTTGACGCCCTTCTAGCGGTCGTCGAGCCGAGCTACCGATCTATCGAAACCGCTTCTAGGGTGAAGAGGTTAGCACAAGACCTTGGTGTGAAGAGAATATATGCGGTTGGAAATAAGATAGGGCGTGCTGAAGAAGAACTCTTTATTAGAAGAGAGGCTGAGAAGGCTGGGCTCGACCTATTGGCAGCGATCCCCTTAGACCCAGCCGTGCCTGAAGCTGAGATGGCGGGTTTGTCGCCTATAGATTATGCGCCTCATTCAGAAGCGGTCAAGGCGATCGAAGGATTGGGTATGCGGCTCAAAGAGATGGTGGTCAGCTGAGAGGAAACTATGCTTAGGGGTAGAGAAGGAGACTTCATAGAGTTAGATGATGGCTCTATATTCGAAGTCAAGGGGTTAAGCCACCCACCTTACGGCGTAATAGCTTATCCACGCTACATACCGGATGAGAGTGGTGAGCGCTCAAAAGAAGGCAGAAGATATCGTAGGCTCCACACCCTAGCGGAGAAAGAAGAGTTTCTTAAAAACCGCTTCCCAGAATACTACACCTTTAACCCCTACTACCAGAGGATGCTCCCCATCATACCTTGGAGCAGAGTACGCAAACACTACACACCACAGCAAACCGTAACCGAGCTCTTAACAGCCAACAACTTAGCTGGTCTGAGGTTAAAGGTGCTACACTTCCTCAAATACGTAGCTGAGATAGCAGATGTTCCGTTAGAGAAGTTAGGCATCTCAGGCTCCATAATGCTCGGATTAGAGGACGAGGGCTCCGACATAGATCTTGTAGTCTACGGCTTAAGAGAGAGCCAGAAGGTTAGGGATGCGATACTTAAAGCTATGGCTGGGGGAGGGCTCATACGAAGACTCAAAGGAGAGTGTCTAAAAGACCTCTACCTATTAAGATCCAAAGATACGCAGATGAGCTACGAAGACTTCAAGAGAGTCGAAGAGAGGAAGAGTAACCAAGGCCTCTTCGACGATACACCCTTCTTCATCAGATACCTTAAAGACTGGGGTGAAGTAGATGAGAGATACGGAGAGTACCAGATCAGAAGGTTAGACTACGCGAAGATAACGGCAGAGGTGCTCGACGCGAGCCAAGCACACCTCACACCAGCAATCTACCTTCTAAAAGATGTCCACGTGCTCTCGGGACCAAGTTGGCTCACAGTAGATAGGCTGATCACTTGGCGGGGTAGGTTTGCTGAGCAGGCTTACGAAGGCGAAGCGATAATCGCCCAAGGATATGTTGAAGAATATTTGCATAAAGGCGGTGTGTTGCGGCAGATGGTTGTAGGAGAGGAACCTGAAGACACGATTCTACCGATCTTCCGAAGGTAAGTAGATGCGTTCCTCGCAGCTCTCAGCATAAGGTCTGATATGGTTGTAGTTCCTCTCAAAAACAAGGCGTGGGTTAAGCTTATGGAGCACATACTTACACACTGGTTCAGAAACAACCTTGCAAGCTAACTTTGTGTCAACCTTCAACTTAAGTGAGAGCTCCAGAATCGGGCAGCGGTTCCTACAGCGTGTAACAAGTTCGTGCTCGTCAAGTTTTACAACCTCAACATCACGCTTATCCAACTTAAGGAAGTCTAGGTAGAAGAGTTTAAGGATGTTGGCTGTCGTCTCAGCCCTTCGGCGCCTTAAACACCACAACCAAGCATAAAGGTAAAACAGATACTTAGCTACAAGCAAAACAC
>Ga0209393_1000806_pt1 | contig 14140 bp, 13 predicted proteins | sample SSWtaG_2_FD_184117 | JGI IMG/M metagenome (GOLD analysis project Ga0209393, IMG submission 184117) | Hot spring microbial communities from Sandy's Spring West, USA to study Microbial Dark Matter (Phase II) - SSWsed_130316 (SPAdes)... | ecosystem: Environmental > Aquatic > Thermal springs > Hot...
GTCCACATCTGGGCGTCGCCTGTTTATTGGTATACGGTCAGTGGCTTGGTCAAAGTTTTGCTTGACAGGTTCTTTTGCTACATCAGTTGGCATCCCGAAGTCCGCTTCGTTGAACGGATGAAAGGCAAAGGCGCTGCCTTGATAGCCGTTCAGGAAGAGCAAGACCCTGAAAGGGCTCGCCATCTACTCGGCTGCATGCAATGGTCGTTTGAGTTTCTGGAGCAAGTTTTTCTCGGCTTCGTCCTCGGTCCAGGCGGAAGTCGTGGGACCGCTTTGAAAGACCAAGAGGCTGTTAAGCAAGCATACGAACTTGGACGGAAAGCAGTGGACTTCGCCCGTTCCAGAAAGTGAGGGTTTGGCTTGCTTTGCTGTTCAACATCCACTGTTGATCAAGGGCTTCGTTGCCTTGACAAAGAAAATCGCAGCAAAATTTTTGGTGACGATTGCAGCGACAAGAGGTGCGCAGAAATGAGATGGCTGACCAACTTGCTCAAAAACGCTTTGGCTCAGGCAGCAACAGAAGTTTTGATGCCGCAACTTGAAACGCGCATGAGGTTGATTGTCCGTGAGGAGATGAGGCAGCAATTTGAAGAGGTCTGGCTGCCGAGGTTAAGGGCAATGTGGATTGAAGACATCCGAACTGAAATGCAGCGGCAGTTTGAAGAGGTCTGGCTACCAAGGCTGAGAGCAATGTGGACTGAGGATTTCCAAACAGGCATGCAGCGTCAATTTGAAGAGGTCTGGCTACCAAGGTTAAGGGCAATGTGGACTGAGGATTTCCGAACCGAAATGCAGCGGCAATTTGAAGAAGTTTGGCTGCCGAGGTTGCAGGCTATGTGGAGAGAAGATTTGTTCGCAGAGACACGGAGCATCCACAACCGCATTGATTCGCTCACAACCATGATTGTCCAGTTCACGCAGTTGAGGGCGGAGGAGATGAAGGACTTACTCAGCGAAGTTCGCTCGCTGCGTTCCGAGGTGGAACGAATCAAAGCGCATGTGGGGTTGACTTAGAGACGGACAGGAAAATGTTGATGCGTAAAATTGGGCTTTGGAGGTGACCGACGATGGCAAAGTTTTTCGTGCTTGGGTTAGTTGCGGCAGCATTTTGGTTTGTCTCCGTCAGTGGCGATGTCCCCGACCGAAAGGTCATCAAAGTTTTGGTGCTCAACTTTGACCCCGTTATTGAGGCTAAAGGTGGCAAACGATTGCACAAGGTTTTCAATTGGCAAGATCCAAAGTGGCTGGCGAAGGGATATATTTCCGATTTGGCGGAATGCAGTGGCGGGTTCGCCTGCTACCAAATTGTTGAATGGTGGGACTTAGATGCGTTTCCAGTCAAAGTTGATGGCTTTGTCTACGACGACGAAACATACCTGCGTTGCTGCCGTGAAGGGAAAGGATGGCATGAGCCCGACGGTGTTGACTACCGCAAAATCATTGACGAGTTCAAATTGGTTGAGCGGGTTAACAGCGGAGAAATAGACGAGGTTTGGCTATTCGGCGGACCATACTTCGGCTATTGGGAGTCGCACATGGTCGGACCGACCGCTTATTGGTGCAACTCCATGCCGCTCATTGACAAGCGTTTCAAGCGCAACTTCGTCATCATGGGCTTCAATTACGAACGAGGGGTCGGCGAGATGTTGGAAAATTTCGGGCATCGGGTTGAAAGCATCATGACGAAAGTTTACGGGCGTTGGGATTACAAAGTCCCGTTGGAACGAATGAACACATGGGAAAGGTTCACCCTTTACGACAAAGTTGCTCCGGGGAATGCAGGCTGCGGCAATGTCCATTTCGCTCCTAACAGCGAAAGCGATTACGATTGGGGCAACAAACGGTATGTTTGGAGCAATTGCGATGATTGGCTCAATTACCCCAAAATGAAAGGCATTAAGCGGCTTGTCAACTGCAACGAGTGGGGCGGTGGGGACATTCGGGCGCACCATAAATGGTGGCTTAAGCACCTGCCCAAAGCGGAAGGTTTTGCGCCTGATGGCAAGTTGGCGAATTGGTGGAAGTATATCTTGACCCCGTGAGGGCTACTGGGTCGGAACTGCTTTCAGTTTTGATGTGGCAAAATTTTTGCTGCAAGTGTTCTCTGCCCAACCCACGATTTCGCTGAAATTTCCCGAAAACATGATGGAGGGATGACCGAAGATGGAAACGGCTAAAAAATCGGGCTACAGTCACACTCTCAATTTGCCCAAAACCAACTTTCCGCAAAAGGCTAACTTGCCCGTGCGCGAGCCCGAAATACAAAAGTGGTGGAAAGAGCGTCGGATTTATGAAAAAATGCTTGAGCGCCGGAAGGCTCAAAATGCACCGACCTTCATCTTGCATGACGGTCCGCCTTACTCTAACGGCGACATCCACATAGGGCATGCCCTCAACAAAATCCTGAAAGACATCGTCGTCAAGTTCCATGCCTTGAAAGGTTACTTCACGCCTTATGTTCCTGGCTGGGACAATCACGGTTTGCCGATAGAACACCGCGTTCAAGAGGAACTGATTGCCGAAGGGAAATGGTCGCCGGGCGAACCTATGACTGACGAAATCAAACGCGAATTGAGGCAGCGTTGCAGGAAGTTTGCGGAGTTTTGGTCGTGGCGGCAAAATGAGCAATTCCAAAGGCTTGGCGTTTTCGGTGACTGGGAGCATCCATACTTTACGATGGACTACGAGTTTGAGGCTCGGCTTGTGGAAATTTTCGGCGAACTTTACGAAAAGGGCTATCTGTATCGTGGCTACAAAACTGTCCACTGGTGCTATCACTGCGTAACGGCGTTGGCTGAAGCGGAACTTGAATACCACGAGAAAGAGTCGCCAAGCATTTGGGTTCGCTTCAAACTTCGCGACGACCCTAAAGGAATTTTCGCTGGAGTTGACGCCAACCCTTACGCTTTGATTTGGACGACAACCCCGTGGACGATTCCGGGCAACTCAGGCATCATGGTTCACCCTGAATTTGACTATGTCATCGCCATAGTGGGGCAAGACGCTTACCTCGTTGCGGAGGGATTGCTGCCGATAGTTGCCGATGAACTTGGCTGGAGTGATTATCGGGTGGCGAAGAGGTTTGTCGGCGAGCAATTGAGAGGCTTAGCCTTTTCGCATCCACTTTATGACCGCCCATCCCCTATCGTGACCGCGGAGTTTGTCACCCTTGAACAAGGTTCGGGCTTGGTCCACACCGCACCAGGTCACGGTCCTGAAGACTACGAAGTCGGCGTCCGTGAGGGACTGCCGATTTTAAGCCCCGTTGACGAACGAGGCAGGTTCAACCACGATGCTGGTGAACGCTTGCAAGGGCTTTTCGTTCATACTGAAGGCAACAAGGTAGTGATGGAGTGGCTGGAAGAAGTGGAGGCTTTGCTCAAAGCATCAATAACCCGTCACAATTATCCCCACTGCTGGCGGTGTCGCAACCCAGTGATTTTCCGGGCGACAACTCAGTGGTTTATGAGCATTGACCACAACGAGCACAGGCAAAAATGCTTGGAGGCAATTGAGCGGGTCAAATGGGTTCCAGAAGAGGGCAAAGGCAGAATCACGGCGATGGTGCAAAACCGACCCGACTGGTGTCTGAGCAGGCAAAGGGCATGGGGGGTTGGCATCCCCGTGCTTTACTGCCAAAGTTGCGGGCAACCGGTCGTGACCCGCGAGACAATCAAAAGCGTTGCTGATTGGATTCGCAGAGAGGGTTCAGACGCTTGGTTTGAGCGAAGTGTCAAGGAACTAATGCCTGCCGGTTTCAAGTGCCCTAACTGTGGCGGGAACGAATTCACGAAGGAGACGGATGTGCTTGATGTTTGGTTTGACAGTGGTTGCACTCATCGGGCAGTTTTGGAAAATCACCCTGACTTGCGATGGCCAGCGGACATGTATCTTGAGGGCAGCGACCAACACAGAGGTTGGTTCAATTCATCACTGATGGTTGCAGTTGCTACGAAAAGCGATGCCCCCTACCGCATCGTCCTAACTCACGGTTTCGTCGTTGACGAACAAGGACGGGCAATGCACAAAAGCCTCGGCAATGTGGTCGCACCAGAAGAGGTCATCAGCCAATATGGCGCCGATGTCCTTAGGTTGTGGGTTTGCGCTTCCGATTACTCTCAAGATGTCAGACTCGGTCCAGAAATTTTGAAGCGGCTCGCCGACGCTTATTTCCGCTTCCGAAACACCATCAGGTTCGCCTTGGGCAACTTGTTTGACTTTGAACCTGAAAAACACACTGTCCCTTACGAGCATTTGACCGAACTTGACAAATTCATGCTCCATCGGCTTGCAGAAATTGTGGACGAGGTCACTGAAGCCTATGAGGAATTTGACTACCCTCGCGTCTTTCAGACACTCCAACGGTTCTGTGCTGTTGACTTGTCAGCCTTTTACTTTGATGTGCTCAAAGACCGACTTTACTGTGAGGCTGCTGATGACCCGAAGCGGCGCAGTTCCCAAACTGTCATCTTTGAGATCGCGAAAGCCCTTTGCATCATGCTCTTCCCAATGATTAGCCACACTGCCGAGGAGGCATGGCAACATTTGCCCAACTGGCAAGGCAAGCCCGAAAGCGTTGCTCTGACCGATTGGGTTCGTGTCCCAGATGAGTGGCGCAATGAAAGGTTGGCGGAACGATGGGAACAATTGTTGCGGGTTAGGGATGAGGTCAAAAGAGCCCTTGAATTAGCCAAGAACGAACGCCGTGTTCTTAACCCGTTAGAGGCGAAAGTCTCTCTTCTGACCAACGAACCTTTAGCCGATTTCTTGAGCGGTTTCAATGTTTCTCTCAGCGAAGTCTTCATCGTCTCACAAGTCGCAGTGCAAACCGATGGGATGCACCCGAACGCTGTCCCCGCAGAAGAATTCCCGAACCTGTCCATCACCGTAGAATTGGCGCTCGGTGAGAAGTGCGCCAGATGTTGGCAGCGACAAGAAAGTGTGGGACAGGACAGCGAATATCCAGACTTGTGTGCAAGGTGCATTGAGGTCGTCCGTAAGGTGATGAATTCGTGAGGAAGGAGGGCTTGATGGTTGAAGGAAGGGCAACGGCTGCGCTATCAAAGGCAAATGCTCTTGGACGGATGGGGAGAGGAGGGGCAGAAAAAGTTGGCGAACGCCCATGTAGCAGTCGTAGGGGTTGGAGGGCTGGGTTGCCCAATTGACCTTTACTTGGCAGCAGCAGGAATTGGCAAGATCACTGTGATTGACGCCGATGTGGTTGAAGAAACCAATTTGAACCGGCAAATCCTCCATTGGTCGGACGACATCGGCAAACCAAAGGTTCAATCAGCGGTGGAGAAACTGAAACGGTTCAACCCCCAAGTCACTATTGTCCCAATCCATGGGCGCTTGACAGAAGAGACGGTGGAAGAGTGGTTGAAGGACGCAGACATCATCGTTGACGCCTTGGATAACTTCCCAACGCGATTGGTGTTGAACCGTTACGCCGTCAAAACCCGAAAGCCTTTAGTTCACGGCGCGATTTACGGTTGGGAAGGTAGGGCGACAACAATTTTGCCTTACGAGACGGCATGCCTTGCGTGCATTTTTGAGGAAGGACCGCCACCGGGAACTTTTCCCGTTGTAGGGACAACTCCGGGGCTAATAGCGATGGTCCAAGCCACTGAAGTTTTGAAGTTGATCCTCGGCGTCGGTCAGCCACTGTTCAACCGCTACCTAATTTACGATGGCTTGACGATGACTTTCCATATTGTCAAGTTACGCCGCAGACCCAATTGCCCTGTGTGCGGAAACTAAATGGCACTAAATGCTAAGCCTGTGAGGTGGCACTTTTATGTGTTCTAAAAACTACTCATGCCACTGGCTTAGCCAGTGGTTGACGACGAATTTTTCTTGAGCGCCGAATTTATTTGGCAATAATTCGGAGGGCGCGGCTCCTGCCGTGCCGAAATTTTTGCAGTCGGGCAGGAGACGACCCTCCAAGAAAATTCGCCGACTAAAGTCGGCGCTCAGTTTATGCGTCATCAACTACGGACTGAAGTCCGTAGCATGGTTTGTTTTTGCTGCGCCATTAACATCCATGCCACTGGCTTTAGCCAGTGGTTGATGACGAAATTTTTCTTGAGCGCCGAATTTATTTGGCAATAATTCGGAGGGCACGGCTCCTGCCGTGCCAAATTCTTCAAGCGGTCGGGTAGGAGCCCAACCCTCCAAGAGAAATTCGCCGACTAAAGTCAGCACTCATTGAACTCGTCATCAACTACGGGCTGAAGCCCATAGCATGAATTGCTTTTGTTGCGTCATCAACTACGGACTGAAGCCTACAGCATGAATTGCTTTTGTTGCGTCAACACATGGACTTAAGCCAATAGCATGAGTAGGCAAATTGGGACTTTTAGAACACATTCAAGTTGAGGGGGAGTGAGCGATGATTTTGCCGTTGGCGTTTCTGTTAGTTTCGGGTGCGCCGCAAAGTGCAATCATCGTGGAAAGTTTTGAACAACCTGAAGAGTTCCGATTGGGCGGGATGCAAATCCAACCCGAATCTCAATTGCGCCTGAGCGAAAAAGATGCCTTTGAGGGCAAAAGGTGCGCAGAATTGCATTACAAGTTTGAACAGGTTAGCGGTCTTCAGTATCTTGAGGTCATCGCACCCCACAAGTTGACGGAAAAGCCTCGCAAAATCAGCGTGGCTGTTCGCGGTGACGGTTCTGGCAATATCGTCCGCATAAGGTTCGTTGATGCCAACGGTGAGTGGCATCAATACGATTTGGGCGTGCTTCACTTTCGCGGTTGGAGGGTTCTTTGGACGCACCTTGACACTCCTCACGGTCACTGGGGCGGTGACGGTAACGGTCGGTTGGATTTCCCCATCACCTTCTTCAGCATCGTCCTTGACAGCCTTGTCCGACCTTCTGAAGGTGTCGTCGCTTTTGATGCCGTAACCGTTTACTACGGCGAAGAACCGAAGCCTCCTGTTGAGGCAAAGTTTGAGCCAGCAAATCAATGGGGCTACTTCTGGGGCAAAGAAGAAGTTCCGTCGGGCAAGTTGAAGTTGGTTTGCACAGGAAGCCAACCATCAACGGTTGATGTTTCCGTCCAACTGCTCAATTACCGCGAAGAGCCTATTCGGCAAATTTGGAAGGGCAAAGTCTCCGTTTCGCCAACAAAGCCTCTGGAGCGTTCAATCCCACTTCCTTTGACCCGCTTTGGTGTTTACTTCATTGAAGTTGAAGTCAAGGCAGAAAACTTTTCACCTTCCGTGAGCCGAACTTCAATTTGCTGGTTGCCCGAACCTGCACCAATCTGGGACGAAAGTCCCTTCGGCGTCTGCACCCACTTTGGGCAATTCAAACACAAAGTCCCTGAGACTTTGGAACTGATCAAGCGGATGGGCGCAACTTGGATTCGCGACGAACTTTACTGGAGTAACATTGAGCGAGAGAAGGGCGAGTTCCAGTTTCCCGAATATTACGACGCCTACATGAAAGAGGCAGGCAAGTTAGGCATCCGACCACTCATCATCTTCAACTACGCAAATCGGCACTACGATAACGGTCTCGCACCACACACTGAAGAAGGGCGACAGGCTTTTGCGAGATATTGCGTGGAATTGATGAACCGATACGGTCAAATTTGTCGGCACTGGGAAGTTTGGAACGAACCCAACATTGGCTTCTGGCAACCAAAACCGAACCCCGAAGATTACACGAACCTGCTCAAAACCGTTTATGAGACCGTCAAAAAGATTGACCCAAAGGCGACCGTTGTTGGAGTTTGCACTGCAGGGACAGATTTCAGGTTCATTGAGGAAGTTCTGAAGCGCGGTGGGGGTAAGTTCATGGATGCAATCTCCGTTCATCCCTACCGTTACCCTCGTTCGCCTGAGGCGACAGGTTTTGTTGACGAGATGAAGCGGCTCAAGGAGTTGCTTGACAAGTATGGTGTTGGGCACTTAAAGGTTTGGCTCACGGAGTTCGGCTATCCAACCCACATCACTGGCGGGACGCCACAATGGCTCTCCGCTGCCTACATCGTCAGGACATTCCTTTGGGCTTTGACTTTGCCTTTCGTTGAACGCTTGTTCGTCTACGATTTCCAAGACGACGGTGAAGACCCAACATACAACGAGTTCAATTTCGGGTTGATCCGATTTGACAGTTCGCCTAAAGTTGGTTATGCTGCTTTCAACACAATGGTGAGGATGCTTTACCGCAAAAAGTTCATCCGTCAGGTTAAAATCGCCGACGGAGTTGTTTGCCTTATTTTCAGTGGCGATGAGGGTGAAGTTTGGGCTTTATGGTCAGCCGATGACAAGGAACGAAAGGTGAGCCTTTCCGTTCCGTCAAAATCCGTCACTATCACCGACTTGATGGGCAACAACCGAACAATTCGCCCCGTGAAAGGGCAGATAACTCTCACCCTGACCGCCGAACTAATGTTTGTCCGACCTTAAAATTGGCATTACAAGCAAACGAATAAGTGCATTTAAAAAACTACCTATGCCACTGGCTTTAGCCAACAATGGGTGCAAGCATGCAGGAGTGCAAGGGTGCAGAAAATAGTGCGGAGTGCTTAGTGCGGGATGCAAAAGTGGTTGGGGAAACAAGCCTTTCGCGATTTTTCCGTCCATGCCACTGGCTTAAGCCAGTGATTGACGACGAATTTCCTGAGCGCCAAATTCATTCAGCGTCAAATTAACCGCATTTGAAGGTTTCTAAAACGAAATGTAACCACTGAGGCATTGTTGCACAAACGACTATAGCAGCAAAGGAGGCGGGTGAAGAGGTCTAACAGAATGGAGGTGAAAAACCATGAAAAAGACCTTCTCCACCCGCCCAAAAAGAGACTGGAAAAATTATAACAACCAACTAAAGCAAAGGGCTTCCCTTCAAATTTGGCTAAGGAAGGAAGTCATAGATGAAAGGAAAGACAGGACGGGGGACGAGGGACGGGAGACGGGGAAAAGGAAGAGAGGTCATCCTTTCTGGACAGCGAAACTGCCATTAAGTTTTTGGCTTAATAAGCCAAATCTTTCACCTTCCTTTTCTCTTGCCTATCTTCCTTTGCCAGTTCCTTGCTTTTCTACTCTTTGCAGAAGGAGAAGGAAATTGAAGTTTGAAGTTTTCAGGGTGAGAAAGGGAAAGGGAGGAGGGAAGGTTCTCATCGTTGACAGTTCAGGAGTTAAGGTTATGGGGGAAGGTGAATGGGCAAAGATGCAAAGGGGAAAGGGTAATGACAAGGAGAAAGGAGGGGCAAGGGAGTGAGACAAGGCTAAGGATATGGAAGAAGTTGAACGGGATGATGGAGATGGAAGGGATGAGAAGGTGGGTTATAAGGCATTGAGATGAAGGCGGGAGAGTTGAAGAAAGGTGATGGGAAGGAAAAAGAACGGCTGTCGCAAAAAATTTGTGCAACAAAGCCTAACAACCCTTTCTCTCAAATGCCTTGCCTCAGGAAAAAACTACATCATAAGCAAACCTTCTATCACTGTGACTGGCACAAACCGATAAGCATCTGGCAATGTTTCAAAAAGTCGCCAACATGTGTTCTCACTCCTATCGCCTATCACAAACGCTACAATCTTTTGGTGCGCTTAAAAAGGGCATTAAAAAGCCAGAAACTTTTTCCCTTTTTACCAACAAAACTCTACATCTCATCTAACTCCAGAACATTATCTGGACATGCTGATGCCAAACTCTCGGTAGTCTTTTCTCTTGTCAGTTCCCATTGCATTTTGCACTGACTCGCGATAAAATTAATCGCTGTAAATAGCGGGTGTGGTAGGAAACTGAAAGGACAAAAATCCTATGAACTTAGCGGGTTTCTGAAGTGGGATCAGTAGGTCGCCAAAATTGTCGGATTTTGCCGGCATTTTGCCGCAAAATTCCTTTGTGCGCCGGTAGCTCAGTCGGCAGAGCACCGGACTTTTAATCCGGGGGTCGCAGGTTCAATTCCTGCCCGGCGCACCATTTTTCTTTTCTGCTCTGTGACAAGGCTTTGGCAAATTTGCCTGCTGTTTGACCACTGACTTGAATCCCCGTTTGCTGAGGCTCTTGGCAAAATTTCTTACGGTGACCCCAACATGCTCTCAATTGAGACGAGGAACGAAACCGAGACGAGAGAGTTGGCACGGAAATTGGCACAGCATTTAGTTGGTGGGGAGGTCATCTGCCTTATCGGGGAGTTGGGTAGTGGTAAAACGACTTTTGTGCAAGGGCTCGCCGAAGGTTTGGGCATAACTTCACCAATCATCAGTCCAACCTTTACCCTCGTGAGGGAATACTTTGGTCGTCTGATCCTTTTTCATGTTGATGCTTACCGATTGAACGGATTGACTGCTGACGAAATCCAACGACAAATAGGGCTGTGGGAATACATTGAGCGAGGAGGCGTCGTAGTAATTGAGTGGGCAGATTTGATAGCGAATGCTTTGTCACCTGAGCGACTTGATGTCCTTTTTGCCCACACCGTCAATGGGCGACTTTTGAGGTTTGAACCTCACGGGCAATCCTATGAACGGTTAATCAGCAACCTGATTGAAAGGGGTTGAAAGATGTGTTGATTTTGGCTTTGGAAACGAGCCTTGAAGTTGCCAGTTGCGCTATTTGGGACAGCGAAGTCAAGGGGCTGCGAGCGGAGATAAAATCTCATGCCTACCAGACTTTGACCCAACGGTTGCCTGAGTTGGTTCAAATCACTATCAGCAATGCTCAAACGAGGCTGGCTGATGTTGGTCTGATTGCGGTCTCTTTGGGACCTGGTTCTTTCACAAGCGTGAGGGTTGGATTGGCATTTGCTAAAGGTTTAGCGATGGCTCTTGAAAAGCCCATTTTGGGTGTAAGGACTATGGAGGCTTTAGCGCTCGCTGCGACCGCAAATGAAGGAGACTTGTTAGTCACCCTATACCCCTCCCGCCCGTCCCGTCCAACGGAAGTTTATGCTGCACTTTTTCAAGTCCGAAATGGTTGCCCAGTGCAAAAGGGACCGGAACTGGCTTTAGAGTTTACACGCTTGATTTCGCAGTTACAAACGAGGGAAGAGAATCGCATAGTATTCGTTGGTGTTCTCCCGCCCGGGGCATCAAGCCTTGTATCAGAATTGAATCGTGGCAAGCAAGTCGCTTTGCCTCTGGCACCTCATCTCCCGTCAGCATCTTTAATTGCACAGAAAGCGTGGGAACGATGGCAGCGAAATCCCAAGTCCGACAACCCAATAACTTTGGCACCTCATTATGTGCTTCCATCAAGCGCTGAAACTCGGTTCGGCATCACAGTCTCTTTAAGGGATTGACTGCTGGCACATTACTGTCTTTCGTCATCGGGATGGAACCTCAACTGTCCGCCATACCTCTTGCAGCGGGTTTGTGACCAACGAATCCACTTGACATGACCGTCAACGAAAGCGATGTGATTGCCACCCTGGTGGCGGGAAGCGCTTTCGGCTTTTGGGTCTGTCTCGCTTGGAGGCGGAAACTGTTCGGAGAAAGCGATGCGGAGGACTAAACCAGAGGGCGACAACCCCCAAACAGTGCCGACACCGAAAGGGGTAAACCATGCAACTTCACTGTCAGCAAGCAAACTGAATTCCGACGGAAATTGGTAAACTGCGAGAGATGTGTAATTTGCGAAGTTGTTTGAAACTGCCTCGTTGTAGCCGTAACTGGTGAAGAAATCCCACTCAGGTTTGCCAACTGCCGAACCGTATCCGCGATAGCCACATGGTGCCAACCAAGGTCCATCCTTGCCAATGACGCCCCAACTCCCCGCCCAAAGTGGCCAACTCCAGTCTCGCCTTGTTGACGGGCAAACGAGAATTTGGCGGTTTCGGGTGTAAGCCTCAACTTGTGCGGTCCAAGGCGGAATGATGAGGGGTGGCCAACCTCCGTCAGGACTAACACCTGCGCCGCCCGGGTGACCTGTCAAGTCAGTGGGACGATAAGGGAAAGTGTCATCGTAGTCGTCAGAGTAAAGGGAAAAGGCTCGGTTGATTTGGTGCAAGTTGGAAATGCAATGGGTTTGTCGTCCCTTTTCCCGAACGGACAAAAAAGTCGGGAACAAGATGCCAGCAAGAACTGTGATCACCGCCACAACGACCAGCAACTCAATCAGCGTGAACCCAGACCGCTTCATCATAATCGCCCCTTCCCTTTTCAAATTTGCTCAACGGCTCATACTTTCAGTATGGCATGGCTCCGTTGCAAAGTAACTCTGGACAGGCTCAAACTTGTAAAAGACGAGTTTTCTCAGGCGAGATGAGCGAACATGTTGGATGCCCAACTGCTTGCGAGGTTGGAAAGGTTAAGGTTCAAGCCAAGGCGAACTCACACTGGGGCGCTGAAAGGCGAGCGACTCTCAAAGCGAAAGGGCATTTCCATTGAATTTGCAGATTTCCGACCCTACGCTGTCGGTGACGATACAAGGCACTTGGATTGGAAAATTCTCGCCCGCCTTGACCGACCGATAGTCAAAACCTACCGAGACGAGACCGAGTTGCCCGTCTACTTGCTCTTAGACTCGTCCACTTCCATGCAATTCGGGAACCCGCCAAAATGGCAACTCGCCGTTCAATTAGCAGCAGCGCTTGGCTACATTGCTTTGTGTGGCGGTGATGTCCTCCTCCCAATCGCTTTGCCTCAAGGCGATTACAGACCTCTGCCTTTGAGGGGCAAATCCATGTTCTCGCGTTTGCTTCTCTGGATCAGGGGGCTGCAACCGAACGGGAAGGGTTTGGCTGAGGGTTTGCAACAGTTTGCCCGCTTTGACCTGCCGAAAGGTCTCGTAGTTTTACTCACCGACGGACTTGATGAAAGTTTCCCAGAATCTTTGCGCCAAGTTGCTTCGCGAGGTCACGAACTCGTTCTCCTGCAAATTCTCTCGAATGCCGAATTGCAACCTGCTTTGGAAGGCGATTTGCGTTTGGTGGATTGCGAAACTGAAGAGTCAAAGGAAATTACAGCCACGCTGAGCGTTTTGAGGGAATATCAACGACGCTTGGAAGGGTTTTGCCTGCAATTGAGCGACATTTGTCGCCGGGCTGGAGGTTGGTATCTGCGATTGACTTCTGATGCGACAGTGCACGACATTGTGTTTCGCCACTTGAGAAGATTGGGCGTTGTTGGTTTGCCTTGAACACTTCCTTGCCCGCTTGTGAAAACGGAGTTATAATCCTGTTTTCGGTGACCGAACATGCATGTGTTACAGGACTACCTATTCGTTGCGGTTTTCGTCGTGGTGGGAATTTTGGCTGTGGCGGTCACTTTGGGGATTGCGTGGTTGCTCCGCCCATACAAGCCAACGCCGCTTAAACTCATGACTTACGAATGCAGTGTCCCGCCGAGGGGAACTGCTTGGGTCCAATTTCGCATTATCTACTACCTGTTCGCCATTCTGTTTGTCATCTTTGATGTGGAAGCGATTTTCCTCTTCCCTTGGGGCGCTGCCCTTAAGTGGCTGAAGGAGCATGGTTTGGGAATTTTGGCTTTCGTTGACATGCTCATATTCCTTGTCGTCCTCGCCTTCGGCTGGCTTTACGCTTGGAGGAAGGGTATCTTGAGGTGGACTTGACGAAACTCAGATTCCTCATTTCCCGCCGCTGCACCATGTGAGTTGAGGTGACCAAACAATGACGCCTGAACAAACGGAACAGAAACTGAAAGAACGGTTCAGCGACGCTATTTTAGCGACCCGCATTGGGCTGAACGGTTTAGAGGTTCGGGTTAACCCGCAAAAGTTGGTGGACATTTGCCGCTTCTTGCGGGATGACCCGGAGATGGACTTCAACTTCCTGCGCTGCATCTCTGCCGTTGATTGGCTCAATGATGGTGAATTTGAGGTCGTTTACCATTTGTTCTCTTTCCGCCACAGGCACGAGTTGGTCATCAAGGTTCGTGTCCCCCGTTCTAACCCTTATGTCCCTTCGGTGACTTCCGTTTGGCGCACCGCTAATTGGCATGAGCGTGAAGCCTATGACTTGATGGGCATAATTTTTGACGGTCACCCTGATTTGCGCCGCATCCTTTTGCCTGAGAATTGGGTCGGTCACCCGCTCCGCAAGGACTATGTCCACGACATTGAGCGTTTTGATGACGAGTATGCCGAAAAAATTCTTCGGGGCGAAATCCGTTGAGGTGAAAGGTAATGCCTAAAAGTAAAGGCGCAGACAAAAAACGCAGGCT
>Ga0209393_1000811_pt1 | contig 14089 bp, 14 predicted proteins | sample SSWtaG_2_FD_184117 | JGI IMG/M metagenome (GOLD analysis project Ga0209393, IMG submission 184117) | Hot spring microbial communities from Sandy's Spring West, USA to study Microbial Dark Matter (Phase II) - SSWsed_130316 (SPAdes)... | ecosystem: Environmental > Aquatic > Thermal springs > Hot...
CATCCAGTGGTAGTTTGAGGCGAAGTTTCCGCCCGGCCACCTAACGAGTGGAGGCCTGATGGCCCTTACCGCCTCCAAGACATCCCTCCTATATCCCCCTTTCGTTAGGGATCCTCGACCCCTCTCCGACCCAGACGCCACCATACACGCATCTCCCCAGATGCTCTATGAACTGCCCATAGATCCGCTTATCAATGCCCTGAGCCCGTCGCATCCAATCTCTTCGCTCGCCGTCGCGTCGAAAATTATCCCCCTCTTAAGCTTAGAGGACCTCTAGTTCTCTATTGCCTTTACGAGCGCTGCAACTGCTGACTTCATGTCTAAGGCTCCGCGTCCATACAGTTTCCCCCTCATGTATCCTAGACTCGAAGGGCGGACTCTCCCATAAAGATCGATCGCCGGCTGGAACGACGTCTATGTGTCCAGAAAGCAGCAATCCTGCCTGACCCGGATGCCCAATCCTCACCAATAGATTGGCGCGTTTCTCAGCGAAGCGGTGAAGAACAACCTCAGACTGCTCTAGCCGTAGATCTGAGAAATAGTCCAGAAGGAATGCGGCACAAGCCTCTTCGTTCCCAGACGGTCCTTCAGTATTAAATCTGATAAGCTCGGCAGCAAGTCCTCAACATTACATGAATCATCAAATATCATTGATCTATATATAGATAAGTCAGAAATTAGTGTTAAGTCCGTCTCTCTTAAAAATATTTTTAAACAACGCTTCTCAACTAATCTCTATGACCTCTACTAAGTTTTCGAGGTCTATGAAGCTGTTTGAAATCTCACGCGAGTACGTTGTCGGCGGTGTGCACTCAAATTTTAGGTATAGGGAGCCTCACCCGATCTATTTCAGTAGGGCGAGGGGCTCGAGGCTCTGGGACGCGGATGGGAATGAATACATCGACTGCGTGGTAAACATGGGTGCTTGCATCCTAGGGCATGGGCATCCTAAAGTTGTTGATGCCGTGAAGGCTGCGCTGGACGATGGCCTGACCGTCGGGCTTGAGCCTGAGATTAACGCAGAGGTTTCGAGAATGCTCTCCCGAATGGTTCCGTCCGCAGAGTCTGTTAGGTTCTCAAACACGGGCACCGAGGCCGTTATACATGCGATACATATTGCTCGTGGCTTTACGGGCAGATACAAGATTGCTAAGCTCGAGGGAGGATACAACGGCTGGTATGACTACGTATCAGTCAGCAGTCATCCACCGCTAGATAAGGCGGGCCCTCCAGACGAGCCAGCACCATTCCCTAGTAGTGCTGGACTAGCTAGAGATGTGGTGGATAGCACAGTGATTATTCCGTTCAACAACATCGAAGCAACCGAGAAGATAATATCTAAGCATAGAAATGATCTAGCAGCCGTCATCGTTGAGCCAGTAATGTTTAACGTCGGCTGCGTATTGCCAAAGAAGGGATACCTAGAAAGCCTACGAAAACTTACGGAGGAATACGGCATAGTCCTGATCTTTGACGAGGTCATAACCGGCTTCAGAAGCGCTCCAGGCGGTGCTCAAGAATACTTCGGAATCACTCCTGATATGTCGGTCTTCGGGAAGGCCATAGCCAATGGCTTCGCTCTAAGCGCAGTCGTGGGTAAGAGAGAGATCATGGAGACTATTCATCCGAGGAGGGGAAAAGTATCCTACGCCGGCACCTACAACTCAAACTATATCTCTCTAGTAGCCGCTAGAGTCGTACTGGAGGAGCTGCGCGACGGAAAGATACAGAAATACTTACACGATGCTGGGGCAAGGCTTGCAAAAGAGTTCAGCGAGATGGCCGATGAGATAGGCGTCCAGGCAAGGCTCCAACACTTCGCGGGCAAATTCCAAGTATACTTTACTGATAAGGAGGTTGTTGACTATAGATCAGCGGTCGGCTGCGATGCGAAGAAGTATAGCGTATTCTATGAGTCGATGCTAGGGTCAGGAATATTCATACTTCCGTCACACACAATACATCACGGAGTAACCGCCGCGCATACGCATGAAGACATTGAAGCGATACTCTCAACCATGAGGAATGCGTTAAAAGAGGTTAAGAAACGTTTTCCAGACTAATTCTTAACGAGTGGCTTCCAAGAGAATTCTTCATCAAGCGGGTAGAGAGGTCGTGGTGCTCTCACATAGCTTAGAGATTTTAACTTATGCGTCGTTGCACCAGTCGTATCGGCATATATTATCTTCTTAGCGAATGATTCATAGTTAGCCTTAAAGCCCGTTATGGACTTGGCGAACACGGCCTTAGCCCTCTGAGGTTCTAAGCCGACGCATCTCTACTGCTCGGGCTCAAATGGATTCCCCGGTAGCTCGCTGATGAGTATTCTTAGGTCGCCGGCTGCTAGGACGCTTGCCCTCTCCATGTTTACGGCTAGTCCATTACCCACTTCGTCCATCGCGGTGTATTTCGCTTCTCCCTTCCATAGAATTCTCGCAGATACGCTTACTGGCTTGCTGAAAGGGTCGATCTTTCCACCAACATTCAGCTCAACTATGTCATTTATCGAGGCTGCCTGGAGCGCCTCGACCGCCAATGGATCAACAATGTTTAGTAGCACTTCGCCTCCTAGGCTCTTGCCGAGCAGGTTGTTAAGGACGCATGTGCGGTCTCAAGGCGCACCGCCAGTCGTCGTGTCGTCGCCATCTGATACGACGATTGGGCCCTCGCTAGCCTTCCTTATAGTCTCGACGACTTCACTCATCGGCGTCTTCTCCACAATGAATTCTCGCCTCATCTCCCAGCACGTGGACGCCACCCTCTTAGCTGCCTCTGCTGCTAACGCCTGATCGTTGTCGGATATAGCGACTACGCTCCATCCGAGCTCCTCGACGTCGAGCCACGGCTGGACTGGAAAGATTGATAACTCAAGAACCGCTAGTTCTTGTATAGTCTTCTTTGCGTATTCGAGGAGGGTCTTCATGTGGTGAAACCTATGATCATGCTTCTCGGCCGGCGTTATCATAGGTATCTTGACCCACTTAATGACTGGACTTATCAGTCCTCGGTCAGTCTGAAGCGTGAGTTCAGCCGCTCGGTATCCAGTGTCATACATGTCGATATGTGGTTCGGTCTTATAGCCAACGATTATGCTGCTCTCTGATATCTTTCTCTCAGTAATGTTTGCATGCATGTCGACGATACTCCTAGAGGGACATCATAACCAACAACGCGTCTCACCTTACTGAGGATGTATCCGTCAGCGTCGCCAAGCCCCTCAGCAACCATGGCTCCGTGAAGCGAGAGAACAACAGCGTCAACTCCTCTCGATGACTCTTTCTCGAGTATCTCGAGTAGCCCGTTTAGAAGCCTCTCAAGACTCTCCCTCAGAATCCTTCCAAGCGGCGGAGCGGTGGTCCAGATCAATGGAACTAGCTCGACGTTATTTTTTCTTGGCTGCGTCAATAACTCCGCCGGCCTCGCTTAGGCTTCAACTAAGCCTACTAATGATTTCTTCGTTCTTGAGTTGGCCGTTTGTCTTCAAGAAATATTCAAGCGTCGTGTTGATGGGTGTGAATGTGTTTGTCTCCTGCATTATTAAGCCATAAAGAACTCTAAGCCTCTTTTCCGTCATAGGTCTTTAATGCGTCGCGGCTTATTCAAGCTTGGCCAGACTGTCATTGGCCAATCCCCCATCTTGTATGCTCTGTGTATGCTCTGTCCCAGAAAAGAGGTGTGGAGAGCGAGGTAATCGCTAAGCTTAGAAAAAAGCCCGTAAAGACCAGGTCCGGCGTAACTGTAATTACTACATTTGTTGCGCCACTATTCAATTGCCCACATGCGAGATGCATTTATTGTCCGGGCGGAGGCTCCGCAGGAATACCCCGCAGCTACTCTGGAAAAGAACTCCAAATAATGTCAGCACGGGAGGTAAATTATGAAGCTGAGAGACAGGTCCGGCGATGCGTAGAGAGGCTCGAATCAATGGGACACAAAGTTGACAAGGTAGAATTAATAATTATTGGTGGTACATTCACGGCGGAACCATTAGAATTCCAGAGAGAAATAATCAAGGCAGCTCTAGATGGGCTTCATGGACAGAAATCAGATAGCCTCGAGGAGCGATTGTCAGAGCCGAGAAGAGGCGTCCATACGTCTCTGGAATAACGATCGAAACAAGGCCAGACTGGGCGACAGAGAAAGAAGCTGATGCTCTCTTATTAATGGGCGTCACGAGAGTTGAGCTAGGAGTCCAGGCACTTGATGGCGAGATCTACAAAATAATCAATAGAGGACATACTGTAGCAGACGTGGCTAGGGCCACGCGCATACTTCAGGTACCGGGCATTTAAGGTGTGCTATCATTTAATGCCAGGACCTATGTCTTTTTCTGGTGAAGACCCCGGAAAGATGTATGAGGAGATCTTCAGAGATCCGCGATTCAGGCCAGACATGGTTAAGATCTATCCACTAATGGTCATGCCCGATACTCCCCTGTATGATATGTGGAAGAGAGGCGATTATAAGCCATATCCACTAGAGGTCCTAGTTGAAGTTTTGGTAAAGTGGCTGGAATTAATGCCTCCATACGCAAGGATTCAGAGAATTAGGAGAGAGATACCTGCAAGTGAGGCTGCTGATGGAAAATATCCTAGAAACCTCAGAAAACTAGTAGAGCAAGAATTAAAGGGAAGGGGAATGAAATGCAGATGCATAAGTTGCAGAGAGGTGGAAAATCCTGAATCGTTAAGGAGGCTATGCGAAGCGGCTAGAAGAATAGAGATGGTTGAGACGCGATACGAGACAGATGGCGGTCAAGAAATATTTCTCTCTTATGAGTCTCCGGAGAGACTGTCAACTTAAGGCTGTCCATGCCTTTATCCATATTTCTGTTGTTTTTGTCTTGTGTGTTGGGAAGTATGTGTTGAACTGTCTTATCCTCCTCTTCAGCTTGGAGAACCACTGTTCTATCGGGTTCCTCATACCGAATGTCTCCCTCCTATGCCTTATTCCCAGAACCTTCGCAGGCCATATATACCATGGACCCCTATCCGTATAGATCGTTGGCCTGCCTCTATACCTCCTCTTTACCTTCTCCAGGAACCTCAGGCATTCACCCAAACCCCTACCCCTAGACACCTGTACCGCTACAACCTCCCCACTCCTCACCTCCCTGGCAGCCCATAGATAGGCCCTCCCAGACAGGTTAAAGATAACCGTCTCATCCACCGCTATAAAGCCCCTCCTCCCCACACCACCCCCTGAGAGTACCTCACCGGCCTTAAGAAACCACCTCCTGACAGACTCCCTACTAACGCTAAACCCCATACCACCAAGGAATACCGCAACCTGCCTCAAGCTCAACCCCAGAGTATACGCCTTGACCGCAACAGCCTTAACCAAAGGATCAAACCCCCACATAGGAAAGACTTTTCTATCACTAAACAATACATAAAGCTGGCCTATGCTTACCCCAAGACAACCACCAAAAACAGAGGATAAGCACAGGCCATAAACATACCTTAAGTTGACAGTCTCCTCCGGATAGGTCCATCCTATTTGGGCTCCTCCGTCTCAGACTTCCATCTGAACCTACAACTCAGCTGACAGAAAACTCCGCTCTCATTAGGGAACTGCATGTTTATGGACAAAGGGTGCCTGTGAGGTGGGACGGAGATGGGAAGGAGGCATGGCAGCATAGGGACATAGGCGCTAAGCTATTGAGAAGAGCAGAAGAATCAGCCGCAGAAAAATGGCTATAAACAAATAGTAGTAATCACCGGAATTGGTGTGAAACAATACTACCAGAGACACGGTCATCATCACCATGGGCCATACATGGCTAAATCTCTATACACAAAACGTCGTGAATGTTTAAGTTTAAATTAACGATACGCACCTTAGGAAAAGCGGTATGAAGACTAGATTAAAGATTTTCCATGCCAGCGACATCCACGGGTCTGATAAGTGTTTCAGAAAGTTTCTAAACGTCCCAAAAGCCTATGGCGTTGAAGTAATAATCATGGGCGGAGACATAACTGGAAAAATGCTTGTGCCGATCGTTGAGCAGGAAAACGGATCATACAAGACAGAATACGTTGGGAATGAAGTCGAGATAAAGTCCCAGGAGGAGTTGAAAAATATTACAAAACTTATCGCCGATGCAGGAGGATATCCATACGTATGTACTAAAGATGAATATGTTCGTCTCAAGAATGACTCAGCATATCTTGACAGAGTCTTCAAGGGCCAGATCGTCAAGAGAGTAGAAGAATGGGTGAGACTAGCAGAGGAGAGGCTAAAAGGCACAAACGTCGAGGTATACATAATGCCGGGAAATGACGACTATCCAGAAATCGACGAGGTACTAAACAAATCAGGTTTTGTAATTAATCCTGACGGAAAAGTGGTAGAGATTGGTGGGAGATACGAAATGATCAGCACAGGATATGTAAATATGACTCCTTGGAAGGCTCCGCGAGACATACCTGAAGAGAAGCTCGAAGAAATATTAGAGGGATTGATTAGTAAAGTGAAGAATTTAAGTGACTCAATCTTTAGCTTGCATGCACCGCCATACGACACGCCTATAGACCTTGCCCCTCTGCTTGACAACACGTTTAAGCCTGTCTTGGCTGGCGGAGAACTGGTAATGACACATGTTGGAAGCATTGCTGTTAGGAAGGCAATAGAGAAGTATCAACCATTATTAGGCCTGCATGGACATATACACGAATCAAAAGGTGTAGTCAAGATAGGCAGGACCCTTTGCTTAAACGCTGGGAGTGACTATCAAGCAGGAAATCTTCAAGGCGCATTGATAACCTTGGAGGATGGAAAAGTAAAGAGCTACATGTTTACGGTTGGATAGCATTATTGTTTTACGACTCCACGGAGAGGCTCCTCTGGGAGCTCATACCATCGGACTTTTTCACCAACTTTTGCCCTCATTTTCCACTTCAGTGATTTTGGCTCTGCATCTATCGCCGATCTTATCCGGCCTATTTTGGAAATTATGTTGTTTCTGTGTTCTTCACTTATGTTGCCTTGTTTAACCCACTCAAGAACTTTATCAAGCGTAATCGTGATTGTTTTCTCTAGTCCCCAGTCGTTTGAGCAGAGCTTAGCAATGTATTTGAGATTTATGCGGTCTTCTCCGTCCTTATCACTCAGTTCGTGATCTATTAGCAAGACTACTATGTCTTTTATGTCTTTCTCATTTAACTCTACTATCTGCAACTTAGTAAGCAATAAATCAGCGAGGGGTATCGTGACTTTATCTATCTTAAGCCTATCTCTTAGGTCAATTTTATGACACATCTCGAAGAAGTCTAGCAGGAAGTCTATCCTTGAGCCGTTAGACTCGTCGTAATAGAGCAGTCTTCTATCTCCGTGGAGTGCGTTAAATCTTTCATGAGGAGTATAGCCAAGCCTCTCCATGATATTCTTGATTATTTTTGTCTGAGAGCTTAGCCCAAAGAAATCAATGTCTCCATAAATTCTAGCAAAGTGCTCATTCCTTGCGGTAGGTGAGTGGTAGTATATCGCGAGCCCGCCTATGAGTCTAATTGTCGCTCCTCTTTTTTCGCCCTCACTAATGATCTTTAGCGCCTTTTCCAAGTTTTCCATTTTAATCACCAGTGTCTAAACTTTTCCGGTATTAATATATTAAGCTTAAGCTATCAAGTCTAATTGCTTAAATAAAATTTATATCCACATAAAAGCGGTCTGTGAGTTATGAAAATCAAGGATGTTCGTCTAATACCGCTAATGACGTACGAGGAGTCCATATCGGCTGGGCCAGGAGGCGCACTGGTTGAGGTAGAGACAGATGAGGGAGTGACAGGCATCGGCGAGACATGCATTCACAGTGAGCGTGGAGAGGCAGCGCTTGCAGCTCAGAAAATAGTTGAGGTTGGCTTTAAGCCCCTACTCTTAGGTGAGAATCCTTTTGATATTCAGAGGCTTTGGCTAAAGCTCTACAGCTACTGCGAATGGTACGGAAGGGCAGGTATTGCAATCTATGCGTTAAGTGGGATCGATGTTGCGTTATGGGATATTTGTGGAAAGACACTAGGAGTTCCTATCTATATACTTCTCGGCGGCAGGTTCAGAGATAGGATACCTGTATATGCTAGTCTCCTTTTCGACATGGACGACCCAGAAGGGACGGCAAAAGAAGGCAAGGAATACGTAAAACAAGGATACAAGGCCGTCAAGTATGGTTGGGGGAGGACAAGAGAACGTGCATTTGGCATGAATCCTGAGGAGGACGAAGAAATGATCAGGACGATACGCGAAGCATTAGGGCCAGATATATGGATAATGGTGGATGTAGGTAGATTCGTTAATCTTACTCCGACACAAGCAGTAAAGCTTGCAAAGAGACTAGAGAAGTACAACATCTTTTGGCTAGAGGAGCCTCTTCCACCCGAGGACGTTTCTGGATACAAGATGCTATCCGACGCTGTAGATGTCTACATAGCGGCTGGTGAGAGCGAATACAACATGCAGGGGTTCAAGGAATACATAACCAATAGGGCAGTTGACATAGTGCAGCCAGACGTGACAAAGGCAGGAGGACTCACTATGGCCAGAAAGATCGTAGACCTATGCGAAGCGTGGAACGTAATGATGGTGCCTCACGGCTTTAGCTCTGTAGTTAATGTCGCAGCAAATCTACAGCTCATAGCCTCGATGCCACGGGCCTTCATACTCGAGTATAGACGGACGCCAAGTCCACTAATATCTAGGCTCTCGAAGAAGCCTCTGACCTATGAGGACGGCCACCTTAAGATACCTAGCGAGCCAGGTCTCGGTATAGAGATCGACTACTCAGTAGTGGAAGAATGCAAAATAAAGTAAATCTCTTAAAAAAATACAAATTATTTTTATTCGGGTGGTATCGATCTGAAGATCATGTCAATGTCTATGCCTTGTCTCTTTCTCAGTCCTCTTACAACCCAGTAGAGGATGAATGGTATTAGATAGACAATTATGAGTAGTATGGTTGATGGGAGTCCGAATCCTAGCTCTGGTGTAATTGTATAGAACCACACGGCTGCGCCATTGTATATGAATCCAAGTATCCCGCCAATCACGATTATCGGTATAGGCCCTATCCTATACTTATTTGCAGGCGAGAGCGACCATAGTTCTTTCCTAAGAGGCAGAAGCGCTGCTGATAAACACAGAAGCGTGATCGGTACTAGTGTTGTGACCCAAGCCGCAGTGGTGAAGAAACCCAGGTACTCAATGTAGTAGATAAAGAGAACCATGAATATGCTTGCTACTATTAGGTTTACCACGATGCTCCAGATTGGTGTATGGAATCTATCGCTTACCTCTGAGAACTTCTCCGGTATTAGTCTGTCAAATGACCAGGCGAACCATTCCCTAGTAACTATTAGCCAGCTAGCGGGGAAGTACGCCAATACACCGCAAATGGTGCCTATCATTATTATGAATTGAATTACTGGATTATCCGCAATCATCAGAGGTATTAATGTCATAATATATGCCGGCATCGCGGGCGTTCCCTCAAAGAAGCCAGGGTTGTTCGTTAGTATCTGTGTCATACCTACTAAGAAGTCTCTGCCAAGTATTGCTTGGGCTAGGCCGGAAGTGAGCCCAACTATAACTGCTATCAGGATGCTGGGTATCCACATAGATATTAATTGCATCTTTACGTCTCCGGCCCTTCTCACTTCACCTACCGCCCAAGAGTTCCAGTAAGTATTAAATGAGCCGGCCGTGAAAGCTATTGCTGCCATTATTGGTATAAAGGCGTAGACCGACGGGATGAGAAAGTCTGGATATGACCTTCTAGCCTCAACCATAATGCTGTTGATATCGGCGTCGAGATACTTCGGTAGCAATGCCTCTACTTGGGACTTGGAGGTAGTTGCCCAGAGAGCGATCAATATGATGATCGCTATGAACATGATTATAGTGATCGGCAACTGGAAGGTCCTGACTAGTTTCCTCGTTCCGAGAGCTGCTACAAGGCTTGTCGGGATAAGCATCAAGAACCCTGCGAGTACTGCCCACTCAGGCTGAGCCAGCGCAAATGCTGCGTCTGTAAATGCCTTTATGCCTGATGAGACCCCAATCGTGTATAGTCCAGGGACCAGCGCCCAAGTTATCATGAAGCCAGGATAGAGCGCAAGCGCCATGATCCAGCCTAGCCACATAAGTACCTCAGCAGGCCAGCCAATTGCTGGATGAAGAACTCTGCTGTTTGCTATGTACGGGGCTGCTGATCTTGGAAATGTTGCGGATATCATGGAATAGGACACAAGCGACCCAAACATTGTGAATAGCCATCCACCGAGTATAGCCAGCATTAAGTCGCTTCCCCTCACGGCGAAGAAGATCCACCAAGGCGTCAGAACTATGGCTGCGAGCGGCACGACGCCGTTCATGTTTGTGATGAGGTGGTCGAGAAAGCCTATCTCTCGTACAAGGCCAGTTGACGGTCTTACAAAGGTCTTACTGGCCATTTTACATCGAAATAGCGATTCACGGAGTTATATTTAGATATTTCCGAATATATAAATATAACTATGAAAATTAAAAATTCAATAACTTCAAAATTGAAAAAGTAATAACGATATATCTTGTTTCGTCAAAAAAATTAAATGTTCTAGAATGGCTCAACTCTATATTTTTCTAGTGTTTTTTCATTTAGTTTGAATCCTAGTCCTGGCTTTGTTGGGACTTCTATGTAGCCATCGTTAGGAGCCGGTGTAGGTATAAGCAATTCAGATATTAATGGCGAGTAGGGATAAGGACTTGGCATCTCGATGTACGGCATGTTTGGTACAACAGCAGCGACGTGAATCTCTGCTGCTACACCAATCATCCACGCGTATGAATGAGGTATGCAGAGTTTTCCCTTCTCGTATGCCATGGAAGCGATCCTGAGCATCTCTGTTATTCCGCCTGTCCTAACCGCACTAGGCTGAACCACATCTACTCGTCCTCTCTCGATTAATTCTTTAAACTCAAACCGCGTCGTGAACCCCCCGTCTCCGCAGGCTATACGTGTCTCGACTGAGTCTGCTAGCATTGCATACGCTTCCAGTGAGTCAGGCGGGAGTGGCGCCTCGACGAAATAAATGTTGTATGGCTCGATGGCTCTTATGCTTGACAATGCCCTTGTATAATCATTCCATATGTACTGAACATCTATCATTAGGTCTCTCTTATTGCCTATTGCTTCTCTAGCTGCCTGAACCAATTCAACATCGTGTCTCACGTCTCTTCGGCCGAATCCCCCCTCGCTCTCCTCTAGTTTGACTGCGTCGAAGCCGGCGCTGACCGCTAATGACAAGTTTCTCTTTACTTCTTCGGGTGTACTTCCAGAGGGGTAAACCGTAGCGTAGGGTTTTACCTTTTGCTTGGGCCCCATGATGTCGCGGTCTGGACGCGCGACGTTGCATGTGCTCCATATCAGCTCATAGACCGGTCTTCCTAGAAGTTTTCCTTTAATGTCCCATAGCGCAGTATCAATGGCCGTCAATACCGCTATGCCTGCTCCTCTCCGCCCATAAAGCCACATGCTTGCATACATTTTATGCCACAGCCGCTCAACATTCATTGGATCTTCGCCTAGTAGAACTCTCTCCAGTCCACCTTGATAGTATCCGGCGACCTCCCACTCTTTTGTCTTAACGAACGCCCAGGCTATCATCGCTGGAATTTCTGCTTGACCTATGCCGTCAACACCCTCATCAGTATGTACACGTATTATGCACGCACTCTTAACAACTTCTGCCTCGGGTGCATAAAGAGGTATAACTTCAACCTCGGTTATCCTCATGAAGAATAGTTTGCTTATTCCTATTTATAAGGCTTAAACAGTTTAAACTATGCTGATAGATGGATCTCGCTGAGGCGTTAGAAAAAATAATGAGTGGTTTAGGCTATGGCAGAACAATAATAGTTGTCGGTAGGATGCATGCCCACTACGCGGGCCGATCGACAAGCTGGCTGGCAGAAGGAGACAGGCTACTTATAATCAAGAGTGACAAATCGATTCTTACACATAGACCAACTGGATACGAGTCAGTTAACTGGCAGCCGCCCGGAGTAGTGATAAATGCCCAAATTACTGAGGAAGGACTCGTATTGGAGTGTAACCGAAAATCACCGCCAGAAATTCTAAGAATAGTAATAACAGAGGTTTACTCGGCTGAGTATTATAGATTGGTTGACAACGGTGAATTCATTATTCATGCTAGGGAAGAAGACATGAAGGCTGCCATAATTAACTCGCCCGACATAGTTGAGCCAGGACTTAGAATAGTCGAAACCGAAAGAAGAATTGGCGACGAATACATTGACATACTAGCGGTAGATTCTTCTGGACAAATCGTCATAATTGAGATAAAGCGTAAAAGGGCGACTTGTCGAGACGTTGAACAGATAGTTAATTATGCTACTCAAGTTGAAAAAGAATTGGGAAGAAAGCCTAGAAAGATTTTGGCGGCTCCGTCCTTATCGAAGGAAGCAGCATCTCTAAACACGGTATTAAGAGTAGAATACAAATGCTTCTCGCCTAGACTTGCATACGAGATACTCTCAAAAAAGAAGGGGCTAGATAGGTTTCTTTAGAGTCCGGCGAAAAGGCTTAATTTAAGTTTACTATCGTTGTGGTGAGTTGTCCCATAACTCATCCTCGATCGGATTTATTTTACTTCAACAACTCGTTCTAGGCCCTAGGCAGCGTCTCTTACTGAGAGTGGGCTTTTTAAGACGCAGTAAATGTAAATCCAGACCCATAGATACTCTTCTCGATGAATACTTGGGAAAACATCGTCAAGCATGTATAAGATGTCGATCAATAGTCTCAGTCCTTCGCTTTTTCATCGACCTTGCATTAAGGATGATGCATATATCAAGCGAATCTCTCAGCAAGGCGTTAGAGACGCCATATTGGAGAAAAGGAATTACAGCGACTTTAAAGGGAATTGCATATTTCAGCGCAAACAAGCCAATAACTACAGGTGCTCCACTATTTGTTGTTTGGGAACTTCACGAATAGATGCAATTTAAGGTGTAAACACTGCTATTAGAATGCTGGCGCATCCCTAGCAAATGAGCTAAACACAAATGAGGCATTAAACGTTGTGAAGGATCTCTCTGAATCAGACGTATCATCAATTGCCTTCTCAGGAGGCGAACCACTACTTAGACAGGATTTCTTCAAAGTAGCTAGCTATGCGAAGGACTGCGGAATGTATGTTTCTGTAGCAACTAATGGTACATTAATCACTAGAGAAGTCGCAATGATGCTATCAAAGACCATGCACCGCCGTACTGTCGAGCCCATGCCGCCGCCCGAGCTCGCCTACGTTATAGGCGTGGTCCTCGGTGACGGCTACGTCGTTAGTCTAGACTACTCTAAAAGAATCGGACTTCACGCAAAAGACGAGGAGTTCGTCAGGGAGTTCGCGAGGTGTCTCGCGAAGATCCTCCAACGGCCTGTCAAGGTCAGGTTCTGGAAGACACGCGGACTCTTCATGGCGGGAGCATGCTCAGCCGCCCTGTACAGGCTTCTCCGCAAGCCAGTGCACCTCGAGAGGCTGAGGCCATACGTCGAGCACTGCGACGACTGCATGGCGTCGTTCCTCGGCGGATTCTTCGACTCAGAAGGAACAGTTTCTAAAGCTGGATTGATCTCCATCGCTAACACGGATCTCGAGATGCTTCGGTATGTCCGCAGGCTCCTGGGGCGCCTCGGGATAGAGGCGGGGGAGCCCCGACTGACGGCACCGAAGGGAACGCCTACGTATTTCCCAAGGATGAAGAAGACCTACAGGAAGAGGAGGGACTGCTATAGGCTACAGATACATAAGCAGTGTAACCTCACATACCATCTGAGGGTAGGCTTCACGATTGCGAGGAAGAGGAGGAGGCTCGAGAAGTACCTGGAGAAGAGGCTCGGCCACAAACCCCCCCACTTTCTCCCTTTCTTCGCGCCACATCATGCTTATTTAGTCAGATACTCTTTTTTTCTCATCTATGTTTTCTCCCTCGATCGTTCTATGGCTGAGGATAGGGGGTGACTATTGAGTCGTGAGCTGAGAGAAGTCGATGGTTCCCCCCTCCATAATTAAGGAGATGCCTTGGGGCGGGGGTTGGG
>Ga0209393_1000814_pt1 | contig 14056 bp, 14 predicted proteins | sample SSWtaG_2_FD_184117 | JGI IMG/M metagenome (GOLD analysis project Ga0209393, IMG submission 184117) | Hot spring microbial communities from Sandy's Spring West, USA to study Microbial Dark Matter (Phase II) - SSWsed_130316 (SPAdes)... | ecosystem: Environmental > Aquatic > Thermal springs > Hot...
CTGTCTCACCACCAGCTGGCTATCGCCGTAGACCTCGACCTCTGAGGCCCCCATCGATAAAGCCCACTCCAAGGCCTTGATCAGGGCTGTATACTCAGCCACGTTGTTCGTGCAGTGTCTCCCGCCGGCACAGACCACGCCGCCTTCGCCGTGTACCTCCCTGTCGTCTTCATAGGCCGCGAAGCCGTATGCCCCGACTCCGCCGGGGTTCACGGGTTCGCAGGCCCCGTCAAAGAAGAGCTTGAGCGGCATAACATACGGAATGTATACTTATAAATAACTTATTTATTGTTATATATGAGGCTGGTAATAGTTCTCCTGGTCACGGCGATGTTTCTGGCGGCGCAACACGTTGTTTTCGTCTGGCACCTCCACCAGCCCCCCTACTACATACCGGAGAGCGCCGTGCCGACTGGCGTCGGGAAGGGGGTGGCGGAGGCGCCCTGGGTCAGGCTCTGGACAGGCAAGGCGTACTACCCAATGCTGCTTCTCGTCGAGAGGAGCGGGGTCAAGGTGACCTTCGACGTCACGCCGACCCTCCTTGAGCAGATCGAGATGTACGCCTCGGGCAGACTGACGGATAAATACCTCCAGGTGTCTCTAGAGAACGCAGGGGAGCTGACCAGCGCGGAGAAGGCGTTTATACTAGAGAGGTTTTTCGACATAAGCTGGGAGGTCCAGATCCCGAAGTATCCGCGGTATAAATGCTTGCTGGATAGGCGGAACGCCTTGCTTCAGACAGCCACCTTTGAGGAGATTGTGGGCTACTTCAGCGAGTCGGACTACCGCGACCTACAGACGTTGTTTAACCTGGCCTGGATAAACGAGATGCTTCTGAAGGAGGACCCAGACCTGCGCCCCGTATATCTAAAGGCCATCGGTAGCGACTGTAACACACACTTCACGGAGGAGGAAAAGGCTGTGGTGCTGGGGAAACAGATGCAGTATCCCAAGCTCTTCTTGGAAAAGCTGGCCCAGCTCTTCAAGAGCGGCCAGATAGACGTGGTGATGACGCCGTATTACTACCCCATTGCTCCACTTGTTGAAAACGCCGATAACGCGCTCTATACAGATCCCGGGATAACAACATTGCCCAGGCCCTTCGCATATCCCGAAGACGTCTACAGCCAGATAGTTGCGTCTCAGCAGAAGTTTAAGACCTTTTTCAAGAGCCGGCTACTCGGGATCTGGCCGCCGGAGCTTGCAGTGGACGACCACTTCGTGAAAATACTCAGCGACGGTGGGATCCGGTACACGGTGGCAGACCAGGCGGCGCTTGAACGCTACCTCGGCAGAGCGCCTTCCCTGGAGGAGCTACACACGCCGTGGGCGAGATACGGCGTTTTGATCTTCTTCAGAGACGCCGAGCTATCTAACTGGATAGGCTTCACGGGCTCTGCGAGATCGAGGGCTGTGGGCGAGAGGCAAGCTGCCCAAGAGTTTCTGGCGTTGCTAAACAGCAGACTGACAGGCTACGTGGTGGTGGCGCTGGATGGGGAGAACCCATGGGAGTGGTACCCCAACGACGGCTACATATTCCTATCCACAGTGTACAACGTCCTTCGCGACAAGACTCTTGCTCTGAGAGAGGCGGCGTTTCGGGCAACGCCTAGGGCCATGGATAGGTCTCTGCCGATCTCCAGCTGGGACTGGGGAGGTAGTCTCGCCACGTGGATAGGGGAGTGGGAGGAGAACTTAGCCTGGCGCATACTCCAGGAGGCTAGGCAGACCGCTAAGAACAAGGCCTGGAGGGAGCTTCTGTACCCCGCGGAGGCTGGCGACTGGTTCTGGTGGTACGGCCGCGATAGAGAAAGCCCGCGGGAGGACGTCTTCGACGCGCTGTTTCGCGGAATTGTTATGAAATACTACGTAAAGACCGGACTTACCTACAACTACACGTGGCCTCTCAATGTGTCGATACACTTCCGGAGCAACTACTCGGTGGACTGGGCAGGCGCGCCTTATAGGAACCTGATATTCAGCGAGGTGGAGGACGCGACGTTGACGGTGGAGATCTACTCGGCCTCGGCCAACACGGCGGCGCCCGGCCAGGCCGAGGGCATAAGGGCGGTTGCCCACTGGGGCCCCGTGGACTTCTGGGGAGGCGCCTGGAAAGACCTCTACTTTGTGCCTATGCGCTACGCTGGCGACGTGGGTAACAACGACCTCTACGCCATATCTCTTAAGCTGAAGCCTGGCAGATACGAGTTCGTCTTCATAGCGCAGGGCTCCAACGACTACTTCGCAACCAGCATGGGCATGAACTACAGGGTGGAAGTCGTGCCTAGGACAGACGGTAGCGTTTGCGGCGTTGAGCTGGAGAAGGTGGAGGTCTACGACGGCGAGGGCCGTCTGTTGGCAACGTACACGGGCGACGGATCGGCATATGTAGGCGACACGTTAAAGACATATTACAAGGTGTGTAGTAGCGGAGCGGTCTACGTGGCGGCGGCTATAGCGTACATGCGCCCAGACGTCAACGCGCCGTGGGACGAGACTTACGTCTTCGCAACGCCTATAGGCAACGGCGTGTACGTCGCCCAGTTTAAGCTGAACTACAGCGGCGTGTTTATGCTCAGGGCAAAGGCCATGGCCAGCAACATCGCACACTCAGCCCCAACTTATATCTACGTCGCAGGAGGCCCGAGCCCCAAGGCGGTAGACGGCAACCCGGAGGATTGGGTAGGTCAGCCGCCGCCTGCGCCGGGGGCTACGGTGAGCATGTATGAACTAATCATAACGGACCCGGCCAACGACCAGTACAAGTACTACAGGCCTGACTGGAGCTGGCCGCCCACAGACGATCTAGACGCCGCGGAGCTTAGGCTCTACCTTGACGGGGACTATCTATACGGACTGATTAAGCTGAACAGGCTCGGTAACATCTACGCGCCGTATGTAATGATAGCGATAGGCCTCCCCGGCGACGGCTTCAGCGAGTGGCTTCCCGATTGGAGCGACACGAAGTTGCCATATGCGTGGCGCTACGTGATAGGGATTAACTACGGCAAGGAAAAGCCGTTGTTCGTCTTCGACCATGACTGGAATCCCAAATACGTCGGCCAGATAGCCAGAAGCGGAAATGTGATAGAGTTCGCAATATCCCTCGACGACCTGCCCGGCCTCAAGACCGCCGCCGAGCTCTACGTAACGGCCGTGGTCTTTGCAAACAACTATGGAGGCATCTGGGACCCCGGCAAAAACGGGGCCTACAACCCAGACGCCGACACGTACATAACAGAGGACTACTATGCCTCCAACGTATACGACATATTCGGCCAAGCCCCCACCTGGGAGGAGGTATATGGGGGCTGGAGCAACGGCGACTACACAGTCAACTACTACGTCAAGATCCAGCTACAGGGAGGAAGAATAGTGGGTGTGGAATAGTTTTTCTAAACGCGGAGGTGGGCCCGCCGGGATTTGAACCCGGGACCACCCGCGCGTGAGGCGGGCATCATACCGCTAGACTACGGGCCCCGTCTTTCTGTAAATGTCGGGTTTTTAAGGTTTTTATTGAACTGGGGCCTCCACCTCCACCTCGACCTCGGGCGGGCTCTGGCTTGTGTCGATTTTTAGGTAGACCTCCCTCGTGGGGCTTCCCAAGCTTTTCCCCTCCTTGAGGGCCCAGAAGAGGAGGGTGGCGTAGGCGTTGTCTACTTTTTCGGCGTTTCCGGTAAATTTGGTGACGGCCATCGTGGCGGGGGGCAGGGTCTTGTCGCCGTTGGGGTCCGGGGTGAAGATCTCGACCACCATCTCGTGGCCCTCCTTGCCGTGGAAGACCAATATCGTGTTGGGCTTGAGGTCCCCCTGTAGCGCCGCCCTGTTGGGCACTTTTTTCACCGTGCTGAAGCCTCTTATTTCGGGGACTTCCTTAATATCTATCTTTGCCATGACGTGGGGGATTGAGGCACTATATTAACTTATTGTCTTTAAACCCCTGCGGAGGTTTCTGAGGTGTATCTTGAGAGGCCCTCGGCGGAGGATGCGGCGCGTTTAATAAACACAGGAAAGAAGCGCGGCATAGTGGTGGTAGCCGGGGTGTGCGAGGTGACGTACAGCGGGAGGGCAACGGCTTCTCTCAAGCCGGGGCGCCGCCTGTTGTTGATAAAGAAAGACGGGACTCTGCTTGTGCACGAGGCCGAGAAGGCCCAGCCCAAGATCTGGCAACCTCCGGGGTCCTCCACGGCGGCGTATGTGGAAGAGGGGAGGCTCGTGGTGAAGAGCGTTAGGTCTAGGCCATTTGAGTCCGTCAGGTCGGTTTTTCTCTCCGTGGATTTCGTGGGCGTTTTCGACGTTGGGGCGACTGAGCTGGAGTTTGTGGGGTCTGAAAAAGACGTGGTGGAGGCCCTGGTGGCGGCCCCCTGGCTTATAGAGGAAGGCCTTGAGGTGGTCGGCGTCGAGGTGCCCATGGACGTGGGCCACGTGGACATACTTGCAAGAGACAAGGAGGGTAGGTACGTGGTTATAGAGGTTAAACGCGACGTCGCTACACATGAAGCGGTTTTCCAGCTGGCCAGGTATGTAGAGATATACAAGAAGAGGGGCTACAACGTGCGGGGGGTTCTCGTGGCTGGGGATATCTCATCGCCGGCGCTTGAATATTTAAGAAGATACGGGTTGCAGTTTGTAAAGATAAACCCAAGGGAGTTGACGGCTGTAACAAATAAAAATGCGTCGAAGCTACTCTAAGCTGTTGACTTTGTAACACGACGAGGGATAGGTAGTTCTTTTCAGGTATATTACATATACTGTTACATATAAATACTTTCTGAAAATACTAGTTCTTTAATGAATATTTTGTCTTTTTAATCGAGGGATTTTATGAGGTCTTTGTGGTAATATGTTAAAATTCTTGGAGGTTTTTTAAATACGTATACGTATACGTACGTGTATAGAGTGCTTGTGAGTAGGAGGGAGGGAAGGATTCTGGTGACGGGAAAGGAGAGAGACCTCAGACTTGTGGAGGAGGGCTGGGACCTGGTTTTCGAGACGTTTGACTGGGAGGAGGCATTCGACTTCGCTATGGATATTGCTGAGGATGACATCGTGGAGTGGTATTACGACGAGGCTGTGAAAAAGAAGTTTATAACCGGCCTATCTGTAGCCACGTAGGACCTCTAGGATAATAGAGGCGGCTTTTAGGGCCATCTCGCGGGGTATCACAAGAGGCGGCGCTATTCTAATCGTAGAAAGTCCCGCGCCTATGACGGCCACACCGCGTTTAAACGCCTTAATAAGCACCTCGTCTAAATACTTGGCAGGTTTTTTCTTCTCGTCTAGCAACTCAACGCCAATCATAAGCCCCAAGCCTCTCACGTGGTGACGGTCGCCCACCTCCTCGGCGAACACTCTCTTCAGCTCCTCGCCCAACGTCTCGGCGTGCTGTAGTAGCCCCTCCTCCTCTATCACCTCCATAGAGGCCAGAGCTGCGGCAGCCGCCACGGGGTTCCCGCCGAAGGTGTTAGCATGTGCGCCCTTTGGAAGCGACATTACCTCGGCCTTGCCGATTATGGCGCCTAGGGGGAGCCCGGCGGCGATGGCCTTTGCCGTGGCTATGAGGTCAGGCTCCACGCCGAAGTGTTCCACGGCGAACCACCTCCCAGTCCTGCCGAAGCCAGACTGGACTTCGTCTACGGCGAGGAGGATGCCGTGTTCCTGCGTGAGCTTCCTAAGTCCCTGGATGAAGTTTTTAGGCGGCACCACGTAGCCGCCCTCGCCTTGTACGGGCTCTATGAGCACAAGGGCGACTTCAGACGGGTCTACAAGCCTCTTGAAGATCCAGTCTTCTATAAACGCAAGCGCGTATTCGCCGCACTCCTCAGGTGTCGACGCCTTGAAGGGACAGTGGACCGGATGCGGGTAGGGGGCGTGGATGACGTTGGGGACCAGCGGGGAGAAGTGCCGCCTGTGGACGGGTTTCGACGCGGTGACGCTCATGGAGCCGTACGTCCTGCCGTGGAAGGCGCCGAGGAATGCCATCACGTAGGGCCTCTGACCCTTGAAGTAGCCCCTGGCGATCTTCAACACCCCCTCTATGGACTCGGTACCGCTGTTTGTGAAGAAAACCTTCTTCCTGCCCGACATGGGGGCTATGGAGACCAGCCTCTCTGCGAGCTTCACCGCAACCTCGTAGTAGAAGTCGGTGAGAGAGTAGTGGAGGAATAGCTCCGCCTGCCTCTTTATGGCCTCTACAACTTTCGGGTGTGCATGCCCCACGTTTGTGACCGCGATGCCGGCGTTGTAGTCGATGTAGAGGTTGCCGTCGACGTCTTCGACTACGGGGCCGTAGCCCCTCGCAATCACCAGGGGGTACCAACGGATAAATGACTGCATTATCAGCTCCTCATCGCGCCGGACTATCTCCAGGGCCTTGGGGCCCGGCGGCTCCACCACAATTCTCGGCACCTTGTCTGGGTCTATGGGCCAGTGCCACTTAGGCATAAGTAACCTAAATTGATCTATATATAACTGTATAGGACGGCATGTTTTTAACTCCCTTCCGCGGAGAGTCGAGGTGATGATGGCTGGGTTGCAGATCGATGGTGACTTAGGAGCCAACTGACGTCAAGCGGAGAACTACAGGGCGAGCTCCCTCTTTATCTCGGCGAAGTAGCTCTGGTATCCTGCCTCCTCAATTTTCCTAACCACGCCTTCGTCGCCCTCAAGCACAACCCTCCCCTCGGCCATGACGTAGACCTTCGTGGGTTTGATGAACCTAAGCACTCTGGCGTAGTGGGTGGACAGCAAGACGCCGCTTCCCGACGCCACCAGCTGAGTCACGGCTCTGCCCACGGCGGCTATCCCGTCTATGTCAAGACCGCTGTCTGGCTCGTCCAGCACCACGAACTTAGGCTTCAGGAGCAACGCCTGGAGGACCTCGGCTCTTTTGAACTCGCCGCCGCTGAAGCCCGCGCCGATGCCGCGGTTAAACACCTCGGGCTTAAGGCCCAGCTCCGCGGCAATCCTCTGGGCCTGCGTCAACACTTGCGGGTTAGGCTCCGTGATCTTCTTACCGGCACGTATGTTCATCATGGCCTGCAACAGAAAGGCGAACCTAACCTCCGGCACGGCTACCGGCGATTGGAAGCCGACAAAGATACCTCTGGCGAACCGCTCCTCTGGGGCTAGTTCCTTTATCGATTCGCCGTCTAACAATATATCCCCGTCTACGATTTCGTACTTGGGGTTTCCTGCTATTGCCTGAAACAGCGTGGACTTGCCGCTGCCATTGGGGCCCATCAAGACCACAACCTCGCCGCTGGACACGCCCAGCGTCACGCCTTTTAAGATCTCCTTTCCGCCGACCGCTACTCTCAGATCCTTAACCTCAAGCCTGTGCATGGCAACTCTCCGATTTCCAGATTTAAGAATGTTCTTAAGAAGGCTTATAACTCTCATTCGCAGAATATGCCCATGCAGGAGTTGGAATCTCTCCGTGCGACCATAAGCCATGTCGAGAGCGTGGAGGAGGTGCTGGGTCTCGAGAAGCAATTTAGCTACCAGGTGGCGCTTAAGGGCCGCATCACCAGAGACATGATAGAGGAGATAAGCAAACTCAAGGGGGAGCCGGACTGGATGAGGAGGCTGAGGCTCAGGATGCTGGAGCTCTTCGAAAAGCTACCCATGCCCAAATGGGTCAGAGCCGTGGAGGAGATAGACCTAGAGGCGCTCGTCCACTACGCCAAGCCCCAGACCGAGGCCGTGTCCAGCTGGGACCAAGTGCCGAAGGAGATCCGCGAGTACTACGAGAAGCTGGGTCTGCCGGAGATAGAGGCAAAGGCGCTTCTGGGGCTGGGGGCGCAGTTCGACAGCGAGATCATATACTTCAACCTGAAGCGGAAGCTCCAGGAGAAGGGCGTCATCATGTTGCCCATGGAGGAGGCTGTCAAGAAGTACCCGGACCTCGTGCAGAGATACTTCATGAGGGTGTTTCCGCCCGAGCACAAATTCGCCGCGCTCCACGGCGCCTTGTGGTCCGGCGGGGTCTTCATATACGTGCCTCCAGGCGTCAAGATTGAGCAACCTCTCGAGACCTTCTTCTTTATCGGCCAATCCATGGAGAGCCAGATGGAGCACTCCATAGTGGTGGCGGACAAAGGCGCCTACGTCCACTGGATTGAGGGCTGTTCCGCCCCCCGTCTGCTTAAATACTCCTTCCACAACGGCATGGTGGAGGGCTACGCCCACGAGGGCGCCACGCTTAAAATAACCACGGTGCAGAACTGGTCCCGCAACGTGATAAACTTCAACAACAAGAGGGCCATAGCCGAGGCCGGGGCCAAGGTCCACTGGGTAGAGGGCTCCATCGGTAGCAAGACCACATACACGTTCCCCTCTACTGTGCTGAAGGGCGAGGGCGCCTCCACAGAGATAGTAGGCATAACGGCGGCCAAGGGGCCCTACTGGAAGGAAAACGGCGCGAAGGTCTGGCACCTCGCCTCGAGGACGAGTAGCAGGGTGGTGAACAAGAGCATATCCGCCGAGGGCGGCGTGGCCGTGTACAGAGGCCTAGTTCACGTCCAGAAGGGCGCGAAACACGCCAAGTCGCACGTACAGTGCGACTCGCTTGTGCTAGACAAAAAGTCGGCCACCTTGACGGTGCCACACGACCAAGTGTTCGAGCCCACCGCCGTGGTGACGCACGAGGCCACCGCCTCGACGATCTCAGAGGACAAGATCGCATATCTCCGCGCCAGGGGCTTCACAGAAGACGACGCAAAAGCCGCGATCGTGCTCGGCTTCGTAGGCGATATATTGAAAGACCTGCCGTTTGAATATGCGGTGGTGCTGAGCAGAGTGATAGAGCTGGAGTTCGGCCGCCTCTCGAAAGTTGGATAACTTTAATATAGGTATTCCTAAAAATGCATGCCGACCTGTATCTCGGACAAGTTTTCAACCTGCAACCCAGAGGTAGACAAGCAAGAGGTTCTGTCCCACGTACTTAAGCTGGAGGAGACGTTGCAAGCATCTCCATATGACTTAATCGGCGTGGCTGTGGCGTTCGGCGCAGACCCCGCCGAGGCTAAGAAGAGGCTCGGGATAGAGATCTCCGGCTACGTCAGAAGGCCCGTGGGGACCTTCCTCGCCAAATACGGCAAAATACACGGCTACGAGAAGGTGGAACGCGAGCTTATCAGGCTGTACCAGACGCTCCGCGGGTCCTGCATATGCCCCGTGGGGCCCATAGCGCCTCTGGAGGACGGCCGCTACATAGTCCAGAGACCCGCCGGCATCTACATATGCGGCGGAGACGGGTGCAGAGAGGTGGCGCCCGAGCCGATAACGCTGTATGAACACCCCAGCGGTTGCATGTTGTACAACCCGCCGCTCGTCTTGGCCGACCAGCCCATCCAGGCGGTGGTAAACGCCTTGAGGCAACTGAAGGTGGCCGAGCCGGAGCTCGTGGCGCGTTATCTCCTGCCCGGCCTCTGCAGAGACCTCTGGGGTGTCTTGATTTAATGGAAATCGGCATCATTAGGCCATACGAGGTTGAGTACAACCCAGGCGACGTGGTGGACCTAGAAAACGCAATCAGGAAGAGGGGACACACGCCGGTTAGGATATACGTCGACATGTTGGAAGTGCGCATCGAGCGGGGCGGGTTGAGGATCCGCCAGTCGGTAGGCCGCGGGCCCCCGGCAGAGCTGTTGGCCCCCGGCGCCGTGTTGCGGCATCTAGGCGTATTCCGAGACTTCGAGCAGTTTTTATACAGGGTGTGGGCGGCGAAGGCGCTTGAGGAGGCCGGCGTCTACGTCATGAACCCTGTGTTGCCGTGGGTCGTGGCTGGCGACAAGATGGCCGCGTTGATGACGCTGGCCAAGGCCAACCTCCCGGTGCCCCCTACCGTGGTCAGCGAGAACATGTTCGTGGGGTACAGGGCGGTGGGGGAGTTCGGCAGGGTCGTCGTGAAGCAGATGCGGGGCGCCATGGGATACGGCGCGTTTCTGGTGGATAACCCAGACGTGGCGTTTCACATATTCTCAATGCTGGTGAACATAAACAAGCCGATATACGTCCAGAAGTTCTTGGAGAAGGGGCCAGGCGACTACAGAGTGGTGGTGGTAGGCGGCCGGACAATAGGCGCTGAATACAGAAGGGCCGAGGGCTGGAAGACAAACGTGTCCCAAGGCGCAACCCCCGAGCCGGCTAAAACAACCCGTGAGATGGAGGAACTCGCCGTTAAGGCGGTAGAGGTGCTCGGGCTTGACTACGGAGGTGTCGACATAGCCGAGACGAGAGACGGCTACTACATACTTGAAGTAAACCCCACCATGAGCTGGCAAGGCTTTAAAGCCGCCACAGGCATAAACCCAGCAGAACATATAATAGATTACTTGTTGATGAAAATCAAAAAGTAGTCAACGGTAACCACGCCTTCGATAACGCTGTACATAAAAACGTTGCCATCAGTGGGATTATTCAGATTAGTACAGACGGACTTCTCGCGATAAAAAATGCGGTAAAGCGGTTCCAGTACCTGAGAGTTTATAGAGGGTGCCGACTGCGGGAACCTTCCTGCTAGGCTCCAGCTCTGGTATTAGACGAGGTTGCATAGGCTTAAAGCAGATTGTGGAGAGGTCGTAAAGGGGGTCCTCGGCTATGTCTCCCATGAGAGTCTTAGTGAAGTACGCCGCGGAAGCGTTAGGGTCGCCTACGTCTTAAGGCAGACGCTGACCGAGCTTGTTTAAAGCTCTAGTGTAGATATCTCCTTGCCAGATAGACAGCGCCTAGGGCGATGGCAACTACCACGGCCAGCTTCAGCGCAACTGAGTGCCAAGCTATACTATACCCTGTAAGAACAAGGCTACCTGTCTTGAAGAAGTGGATTGACGATCCGTTAGGACACATACCAAGCATCTCTTTTGTCCTCTTTGTGAGCTCTTTTAAGAACTGCATCTCGTCGGGGGGTGCTATCAGCATTATTACAAGTCCCTGTCTGCCGCTTATGCCTGTGACGACGTCTCTCGGATCCACAGACATTCCAACTTCTTCGTAAAGCTTGAATATGATTCTTTTAAGTTGGCCAAGCCTCTCAATCACAGTTTCATCATCAGCGCCCTTTATATAAGGTGAGGGTAGCGGCACCTCGATTATAGACATTCCTATAAATAAGGGGAGATCTCTGTATTTGTTAAATATATTGTTCAACCGCATAACAGTTGCCAAATTCCCTGTCCCTTTGCCCGGGTCGGCAAATACGTTGATACCTACAAAACCCTCCCAAACTGACACATACACGCCAGCCACCTCCGCGCCAGCCGCCGCCAGCTCCCTACTCACCTCGTCGATAAGCCTAAGCGTTCTGTTCACCCAGGTGCTGGCCTTAGAAAGCCCCTCCGCCAGAGTTCTATTTTCAAGAGGGCTGCAACAGTAGTAGAAGTCCAGATAACCGCTGTAGTTAGCCGCACGTAGCTCCTTCGCTATTGCGAGCCATGCGCCTGACATAAACATCTTTCGCCACTCTTCCTTGGCCTTCCACACCTCGGCGCGTTTCTCCCGGGCCCGGTCCGCCACCTCCACTACCTTTGGATCTCTCCACCGTATGACGTAGTACAAACAGCCGTCTACCCACATCTCGACGGCTGGCTCTGGATACATTTCATACGCCACAGTTAAGTTGCCGTAACTTATCACTCCTCCGTAAAACGCGGCGCCTATTAAAGACGCGGTTAAAAGTAGCAGCAAGAACAAGAACCTACCTGCCATACCTAAACTCAAGGCCGTAGAATTTATTGACGCACCCCAACCCTCATAGCCTCTAAGAATTGCAGATTATCTACAGGCCTTATCCTTACCAAAACACCTGCAATCTTGATAGACCACGTTCTTTCGATGGTGTAGACAGACCTTAGCTGAAAAAGCGCGGATCCACTATCTCCCGGCTCGGTTGGTTGCCACTGCGGGTCGTAGTAAATAACTAACAGGCAGTATTGAGGATCGTAAAAATACACCTGTGCCTGTCCTCCCTTACAGCCTGTAACATGTCCTATCCTGTACATAGAATAGATAATTTTGCCCTCAAATGACTTTAGCTCTGGATCTGCGAAGTAGCCATCAACGCTCGTGGGGGCTGGGTTGAAGCCGCATACCTCCACGTGGGGTGATGCCTGCGTGCCCCTGGCCTCAATTTTGCAAACAGCAACATCAACATAGGGATCGTTTTTATCCCACATCCTTCCTATATAGCCGGTACGCTCTCCTCCACAGTCATAATAACATGGCTGGTATATAGCATCGCCGTCATCAAAGCCGTGAGACGCTGTGACGTAAGCCGGCTGGGATCCGAGCCATACGGCGTAGCCTAATGTGGCCACATAATCACAGTTTATTCATAAAGATCCATACACAGCATGTAGAAGGCTTAGCCACTTTCAAACCTGAAAACAGCGGGTCTTGGTATTTAGACAAATCGCTATGAGTTATCGCGACCGCTAACACTATCAACAAGACCGACGCCAGCGCCAACAAGTTTTTACCTTGTATGTCCAATCCTCGAGATTCATTTTAATTTTTTTCCTTGAAAATTAATTCACATTTTAAAGCGCGGTTGTGTAGAGGCTCGCCTGCATCTATGTCTGTGGAGGAGGGGATGCGGCGCGGCGGCTCTGGAGCTGGTAACGCTCTACGGACATCCTAGCGGATGCATGTTGTACAGCTCCTCACTCGTCTTATGTAACATAGACATAAACCCAGCCGAGTACATTATCGACTACCTGCTGGAGAAGACAAAGAGATAGTCAGTCCGTCGCGAGCCTATCACAACTCAGTACTTTGATACCCATCATCACTCAGTGGCTTCCACGTCCTCAATTTATTTCTTATCGACGCAGCAACCGCCTTAGCCCTCTTTGCGGTCCCCACGACCTTCACCGTGCGGCAGCCGTCTAACAGCGCCAGCACGGCCCTCACGGCCCGGACCGCCTCCCGGGGCACTCCCACCACTAACATGTCGTCGTATATGGCCACTAAACGCGGGGCGTGGACCAGCGAGAGGAAGCCGGTCAGCATGTATCGCTCCAGAAGCTGGACGTAACAGACGGCGGGGTCCTCAGCCCTAACGAGGAGGTAGCGGTACTTAGTCATCTCTCCCCGCCACAAGCTCTGTCAACACGCCGAGAGAGCTCTTTATGGGGAGGGCCCACCCCTCATCTCTGCCGATCTCGACCAACAGCGCGGCCACGTCTAGAGGCGACTTGACGTCGCGGAGGCTCTCCACCGGGGTCGAGAAGATGGCGACTTCCGGCTCCAGAACCTCAAGCCACCTGGCCAGGAGTGGCAGATCCCTCAGCAGAGGCCTCAGCGGAAGCTCCACGTACTTGCCGTATCTCCTGGCTGCCCTCACCTGGTCGCGGGTAAGGGGGGCGTGGGGGTTAACCCTAATTATCTGTACCTCCTCCCTGTAGACATAGACGTTGAACTTGTCGCGTCCCCTGGCCTCGGCCCAGTTCACGTCTACTCCCCTGACAAAGGGCGCCAGTAGAGCCGTCTCGGCCTCGGCGCGGAGCAGGACAGCCCGCACCCCGACCTCCCAGAGGGCCTTCTCGATCTCCGGCGTCACGGTCGCCAGATCCCACTCGACGAAGCCTCGCCTAACTACAGAGGCCATCTCTCACACGGATCTTCAGCCTGACCACATCGTCTTGTTGCTCCGCCGCCTTGACTACGCCGCTGGCCAGCGCCTGTTTGTCCAGCCGCAGGTAGTAGAGGCCTTCGGACTCGCCCTTTGAGGCCGGGACTTCTCCGCCGAAGGCGTCGCACAGCTTTGTCAACACGCCGTCGCAGTTGTCTAGAAACGACGTGATTAGGTAGATCGGGTTGCCGTAATGACCCTCGTATATCTCCACGACTAGCGGTATATCGCCGAAGAAACGCCGTAATGCATCAAATACCTTTTCTAGGCTCTCGGTGGCGTGCACCACAACGCTAATCTCCACAAAACGACACCGCACGTAGCCGCCTGGAGACCTGTATTAAACGTTTATGAGAAAATTTAAAAAGGTGGCAAAGAAGTGGGCCGTGGCACCTTCGGCGTATAGCTACATGGCCATGTGGT
>Ga0209393_1000815_pt1 | contig 14027 bp, 20 predicted proteins | sample SSWtaG_2_FD_184117 | JGI IMG/M metagenome (GOLD analysis project Ga0209393, IMG submission 184117) | Hot spring microbial communities from Sandy's Spring West, USA to study Microbial Dark Matter (Phase II) - SSWsed_130316 (SPAdes)... | ecosystem: Environmental > Aquatic > Thermal springs > Hot...
ATCTCTAATACTACTAACCTCTATATCGTTCACAAACAACCTGCCATCAACACACTTAATAGATTTAATAAGCCCGCGTGAAAACCTACTAACAAACCTTGCAAAAACCTCTGGATCCATCTCAAAAATGCATTCACCAACCCTTAGCTCTAAGCCTAACATTAAAACCCGTTTTCGCAAGTACATACTCAATTAGTAACGAATACCAGTTGCCAAATAAGTAACGAGCGGCAAAAGCTCTTCTAATCTTTCTCAGCACCTCACGAGCACCTTTCCATAGGTTCTTAGCTTATTAGGTTTTAATAGCCTTATCAATCTACATCTTAATACGAGTCTACTTATTTGTGTTCTCTTCCTACTCCTAAACTGCGTTAGTATGAATTCAATGATTTCATAAAAAGAGTACGAATATATTGCTTTAGTGATGGTACATAGATTGAGACCGTGCTGTTTCTTGATGAGGCAGTCCATGATTGAACGACGTGGAATGATCAATGGTAAAGAGAATGTGAAAACCACCATAAAGCTTTCCTTACTATTAAATGTATAAAAGGATGCAAATAGTACTCTATAAATTCTAGCAAGGCGTAGAATACCATTTTACGAGCAGAGATAGATCCGCGAGATCCATAATGAGCTATGAAATACTTCTCAGGTAATTCAAGGACCTTGCCGTAAACTACGGGTAATTCGCGAACTAATCCGCGATACAATACTGATCTTTTGGTAAGATCTGATTTGTCTACCTGAGCTGGAACCAAGTATTACCTGCTTGCATTTAGCATCATAGTATACCCTCATGGTGCTTAATGCTACAAATCCTCTTTATCGACTCTACCAACGAGGTCCCTAAGCTCATTCTTTACTTTCTGCTAAGCAGTTCATCGTCGTCTAAGTAAAGTACCTAGTCATAGCTAGCCTTCTTTAATGTAAACATTCCGTCAGGTTCTACATGACCCCATGGTTTTCTCAAAAACACCTTAGCTCCACAGTTCTTAGCTATCTCTATAGTATCGTCAGTACGATACTGCTACAACAATATCCTCCTTAGCTACGCCTACATTCGGCTTAAAGCACGTAAGGTCTATGGGGGGTAGATAACTACCGATGTTGAGCCGCTGCTGAGTTCTTCAGGGAGGTTAGCGGTCCACTTACTATTGACTACTATAGCCCTGCAACTACGGAGACATTTATCGCTAAGTCCATAGAACCACTTTCTAAGAGGCTGTACGTAGAGCTTCTAAAATAAGCTATTAACATACTTAGGGTCTATACCGGCACAGAGAGGAACCCTACCGAGAAGGAGTGAACAACGCATACGTCAGCCTCAATCTCTGTGATGCTTCTAATTGATACCACGTATACTCCACGTTTACCTAAAACCCTTACTAATCCTTTATCAAACCAGTTCGTAGCCAGTTTAATGCCCATAAATTTCACCTCTAGATTAGCACTACCATGCAGGCCTCAGTTATAAACCACCAAGCAGTCTTACCCAGGAACCCACCAACATCTACTACGACATAGTATCTACCTTCAAAAACATAAACCCTATCCATAGCTAACATGGTACATCTCCTCGGTCTCACTTCCAACTTTTACGATGAGTTATAAGAAGCCTCGCCTGCGGCGAATGGTAGTGCTATCACATTTCTTATTCCACTATACTTAAGAGATTTGTACAATATGACGAAATTGTTTGGAGCTGGTTCTAAGGCAACAACTAGTTTACATTTATCGGCTATTCTGAATGTGTAAAAGCCGTAATGCGCGCCTACATCAACACATACACCACCTTTAGGAATTTTTATCTCAACTAATCTATACATAGAACCGAAGTATACATGAGTTAAAGCCTCATCAAAATCTTTGTGCAATCCATCAGATGGTATAATAACTCTTTTCCTGCTACTCAGCGGTAAAGCTACGTGGGTCAAGAAATTTCTGAAAACCACAAAAACCAAGATAAGGATGTTTCCTAAATATGTGTTAGGGAAACTTCTACGAGACGAATTACGATAATAACCTCCCTTCAGCTTTAAGATCGATTTGACCATTCCAAGAACTTCATTAAGAAACTCATTCGTAACGTCCAACAGACTCACGTAGGTGCACCATACTAGCACAGACGCTAATAAACTTAACGTACTGCATAGCCTAAGAAGCATCTAGTCCTTCCGCTGATTTTATTCTCCTTGCCGAAACAGAGACGGCTATCCTATAGTTATAGTGGAAGGTCTTAGCTCCGAATACTTTATATGCTCTTCAGCTGAAGTCAAAATCCTCCTGAACTCTAAGGTTTGGGTTGAAGTTCGCAACATCCCTGGAATCTTTTCTGAATGCTATGAAGTGGCCCGTAATTTTCCAGGCATCCCTCCAATATTTATCATATAAAAATGCTACGAGGTTGTCTATGAAGCCTGAGTCTATATATACATGGCCAAGATGCACTATTTGTATCGTATTAGATTGCCTAAATATATTTAAAGTGTAAGCGATCGCTTTGGGGGTGAGAATGGTGTCAGCACCGGTTCTAATGATTACATCTCCCTTTGCCTCGTTCGTAGCTATAAAAGAGGCATAACCTACTCCGGGTTTGTCCACTTCGATTACGTGCGCCTCAAAGGAGTGGGCTATCTTAACAGTGTTATCATTTGACATGTAGTCTGTCACTATAACTTCAAGGTTCCTATAGTGGAGGAGCCTTAAAAAGGCTAAAAGCCTTTTAACGTTCCTCTCCTCATTTCTCGTAGGCGCTATCACACTCATAGAGACATCATCCACTTCCAGGTACCTTCAAGAAAAGAAGATGCTCTCCCTGTATCGGTTAAACATCTCATCCACCTCGTTAAAGATCTTAAAGGTTACAGCAATCTTTAACAAATCGAAAACCGCTTTTTAAGCATCGCTAATAACCTGTTACATTGATTGTCTATGATACTTTATCTTTTCGTCGATAATGGCTGAATTAATCTGGGCAATTCATTTAATGTCTCTTTAGCGCTACTCCCAGTTGTGTCGATTTTATATGCTCTGACGAGTTTTGCTATCCTGTCTAGAGTTTAAGTTGTCTGTGCAATAAATCGCGACTGACTTTCCCCTTCCTCCTCTTTACCAGTTCGGCCTCAGAGGTCGTTACGTAAACCCTCACATCTGCCTTCATCGATAGGGCAAGCATGAATCTAACCTCTAAACTTCCTAAATAGTTCGTGTCCCTTGTGGTAAGCGAAACCTAAACTAGAAAAGTCTGATATGAATCTTTCAGCTATAACCATGTAGCCTAAAAGGCTAGGCAACGTGAATCTAAATAAGCAGGATGGGTAGTACTGATATGAACTCTACTAATTGCCATATTCTCTTCGCACTATCCGGGATCGATATTCCGTAGTAAGGGTTATCGAATCCTCTAAAAAAGCGAACTTGTATAGAAATCTAGCCAGCAGAGAAGCTAATGTGTGGTACCTCTCGTCCATGGAAGCCTAATCCTAAATCCATCCTTATAAAGTCTTTCGGCTAAGGCCCTAGCTAGAGTGCTTTTACCGGAACCGTCTGGTCCGAATAAATATATCAAAGGGACTTATGAATACCAAATTGTTCATAAATGTGCGAAAGTTAGGAGGTATTGGTAGAGAGCTAAATTTGAGCTACTTCCCACTTCTTCATGTATAAAAAGCTCAGATCAACTCTATTAAGCATTGCCTTCTGAACATTTCCGTTAACATGCCAATACCAAGTTACAATTGAATTATGTGAGCTATCCCTCAGCCCCTAAAATTATTTCCTTAAGCCTTGTAACCACATAATCAATATCTTCCTTAGTAAGAGAGTTTCCACTCGGTAAGTTAATTCCTCTTTTTCCGAGACTCTCTGCTACTGGATAACTTTCAAACCCATAGAGGTCTTTGTAAGGGGGTTGTAGATGAATAGGGTGGAAAGTGGCCCGTGTTTCAATACCGTATTCTTCTAAACGTTTCATCACCTCATCCCTGATATTTTCATCTACTAAGATTGTATACATCCAATATACGTTCTTAGCCCAAGTTGCCTCTGGAGGTAAGACTATGCCTGGAAGATCCTTTAAAAGGGAATTGTAATATCTCGCATTTTCCCTCTTTCTTCTAATGAACTCATCAATTCTCTCTAGTTGTGCTAGACCTACTGCTGCTTGGAGGTTTGTCATGCGGTAATTATATCCAACAACATCATGGATGAGCCATTTTCTTAATTCGGGATTATAGCCTTGATCACATAACTTCCTTATTTTATTTGCTAGTTCGTCGTCATTAGTTGTTACCATACCTCCTTCTCCGGTAGTAATTATCTTATTCGCGTAGAAGCTGAAACAACCAATATCTCCTATTCCCCCCACTTTTCTCCCCTTATACTCCGCTCCATGTGCTTCAGCACTATCTTCAACAACATATAGATCATATTTTTTCGCAATCCTCATTATAGGATCCATATCTGCTGGATGTCCGTAGATGTGAACTACTATGATTGCCTTAGTTTTTTCATTAATCTTCTCCTCTATCTTTTCTGGATCTATATTCCAAGTGTAGGGTTCAGAGTCCACCAGTATAGGCTTAGCTCCTAAATACTTGACCACGTTGGCACACGCTATCATTGTGAAAGTCGGTAGAATGACTTCGTCGCCAGGTCCAATATCTAAAGAGGCGAGAGCTAAGTGAAGGGCAGCTGTTCCGCTTGAGACAGCTATAGCGTGCTTTACACCAAGATAAGAGGCAAATTTATCTTCAAACTCCTTGACGAATTTCCCCTTTCCGGAGATCCAACCAGTTTTTATACATTCTAATACGTATCTCTCCTCGCTGCCTGATAAATCAGGCGTAGCTAATGGTATTCTCCTTAATGGCATAATGATGAACCCCTATTTAGCTCGAATATAAGGATCCTCGACATTGAATGTCCTCATAAAACTCTCCTCAAGCTTTCTGTCGGATTCATCAAAAGTCGTTACAGGTTTGCCAGTTTGCTCCGCTAAGTAGCTTTGCATGATTACCTTTACCGCTCTATACCCATCGTAACTGGTAGGTTTAGGGTGGAACCCCCTTTTATAATTGTTAATGAAATCCTCTAGCTCAAGGTCATACGACATTTTTGGGTAAGAGGTATAGTCTTCACGTAATGGTTCAGAGCCGCTCTTTCCGTAGATTAGAATTGCCTTAGACCATCTCGAATCCACATGTATATAACCATCTTCTCCGTGAATCTCAAAGTACATATATCCTGACCGCTCAGTCCAAGACGAGTGTATAATAGCAGTCCCACCATTTGAGAGACCATAAATAGCTATAGCGTTATCTTCGACACCTTTTAAATGCCATTTTAAATTGGCACACTTGCACATGTAGCATTCGGTTATTTCATCAGCAAGGTAGCGAATTAAGTCTATAAGGTGAACGCCATTATCTAATAGCGTACCTCCTCCTATCATGTCTTTCTTCGTATACCAATCCTTTCTTAACAAGTGAAGTCCTTCATTACCAATCCATCCCCTAAAGAATAGAATTCTCCCCAGGAATTGCTCTCTAATGAGTTCAATAGCCTTCATCACATTAGGAAAATATCGCACGTTTGAGCCAACTTTAAGCATTTGCTTGGTCTCTATTGACTTCATCAACATTTCACGGGCTGACTCTATGTTCATGCTCATGGGCTTCTCGCACCATACATCCTTTCCAGCATCAAGAAGTTTGATTGTTAATTCTTTATGCCAATTATTTGGAACAGCAACTATGGCTACATCATAGTTTTTTTTAGAGAGTAGTTCCTCAAAGCTTACTACTTCTGCACCAGTACTTTTTCTAATATCTTCAGCGATATCCCTATTGATATCCACGACATAAGTTAGATCTGCACGATTGCTCCTCATGATGGCGTCAATTCGCTTTCTACCAAACCCCCCGACCCCTATTACTGCAAATCTAACCCTATCCATTAAGAGCCACCCTTAGCTCTTTGCATAAGTACGCATAAGACTTATACGGCTTTTGCCACAACAGCTACATTCCATGTATCCTCGGATGGAGGTTTATCTAAAAATGGAAACTCACAAAACTTTAAAACTTCGAAATCCGCCTCATTAAGGTAATGAATTAGCTCTTGGGGGAATAGGTATCTCAGCGTATGCACTTCATGAACTTCATCGATAACTATATTATCTTTAATTACAACTAAATAGTAATTTGACTTCTGTGTATGTGTGAATGTATTTAACTCGGGAATGACCATTCTGATGACTTTAACCCCGCCTTTTTCTACGATCTTAATTCTAGCGGAGGGTTTAATGGATAGCACAGCTGGCCCATACCATGTATCAAATATGAATAAAGCGTCACGCTTGAGATGCCTTCTTATGTTCCTAAACGCTTTAATTAAATCATCAGTTTCTACTATATAGTTTATTACAGCGAACATGCATATACACGCATCAAACTCCATGTTAAAAGAAAAGTCTAGGATATCAGCAACATAGACTTTAGCATTCAAACCATGCTCTTGAATTTTTTTCTGAGCGATTTGCACCATGTGCTCTGATTTATCAATCCCTACTAATTCGTAACCCCTTTTAGCAAGGGGTATTAAATGACCTCCTGTTCCACAGCCTAAATCTAATATTCTGATGGGTTTGATGGATGAGTATCTCTGAAAGACCTCTTCTATAAAATTACATTCCTTCTCGTAATCCTTATCCGAGTAAAGGACATCATAGTACTTCGCGTATCCAGGTCCGAAGGGTCCCATCATTAGAGGGCACCTTTGATATCTTAATATTCCTTTGACCTGTATTCTGCTACTCTCCGGATTATTTCTTCGTTTGTAGCTAAGCCAAATGGACTAAAGCTGCTCATATAAATTACTTTGTTTATGCCTAATTTTCTACAGCTTTCAAAAACGTTAAGTGTCCCAAGAACGTTAACTTTGAAGTATTCATAAGGATTTTTAAAACTAGGATCACCCCCAACAAGGGCTGCCAAGTGAATGATTAAAGAAGGAGAAACTTTCTTGGCCACATCAACAAACGCTTCAAAGTCTGTTACATCAACATAATAGTCAGAGTCCCTTAGATCTATACCAATTACATTATATCCAGCTTCTTTGAACCTTCTCATGACATGCTTTCCAAGAAATCCTCCTGCACCTGTTACTAAGATCCTTTCAACCATTTACATCTCACCATTGTTACTTATATGGCAGGGACTATATAAATTTTTTCTTTCAACACGCTAATTAGTTGCTCGTATCTTTTGGGCCATGAGTTCTCTCGAGCTAAATTTCTTCTTTCCTCTCTTAACTTTTCATCGTATAACTCAAGCAGTTTTTATTTTTCTATAAATGATTCTGGATTATAAGCTATTTCAACTATACCCTCCTTAGAGTACTTCTCAACTTCTGGTAATGCTGTAGAGATAACAGGTACTCTGCATTCAAGATAGTCATATAACTTTATAGGATCCATAGAAGAAGTTAGTGGATTTACTAAAAAAGGAATGACTCCGACATCCATAGAACATATGTAAAAGGGGAGTAATGAACGTGGCTTCTCACCGACATAGTAAAAGTTCGGTTTACTTAATAGCTTCTTGAATTCACGCATATCAGCTAAGACCGTTCTACCTACAAAGACAAAGTTTACCTCATTTAACTTCTCGACTAGATAGTTCAGCAATGGGAAATCTAATCTTGAATCTATCTTTCCTAAATACCCAACTATTCGGCCTGAAGGAACATCGGCAGGAGGAGGGAGCTTATTATAACTTTTTAAGAGGAGGCGTTCGTCTGCACCATCGTATATAAGAACAGTATTTGGGTTGTATTTTTCAGTCTATCGTATAAAACCTTGGACAATGTGATTACCAAATCTGCGTTCTCGCAAAGTATTTTCTCGCTAATTTCTACTATTTCCTTAGTTTTTCGGTCGCAAAAAATCTGAAATCATCTCTTATATCAACGATTAGTAGTTTTTAGGTAAATGATAGATAACCTCTACAAACTCTGGATAGAATAGTTAATTAAAATCTACCCAGAGAATTGAATCGTTTGTGAAGACTTTTCCCTTCAGCTTAGAAAGCTTCGCTACCAAATACCGTTTGTAAAGCTTATCGAATAGAGGATACTTCACGCTTAAAGTTGCTGGGAATGGACGATAAATAGCATAACGTCTCGATGGGATCATTAGTTGTTCAGCATAGGTAGAGCGATTTATCCATTCCTTCGCAAAGTATCCAAAAGTAGGGTGAGCATCCACAATGCTTACCGTATAACCATCTCTTTTAAAAAGGCGAGCGAAATGATGGATCCGACTGGTGATAGAAGTCCAGGGAAATAACGTAAAGAAAGTAACTCGCTTATCCCCATCTCTCGTCTTAATAACTCTTCCGTTTTGCATAGACATGAAATTCCCTCCTATGATCCAATTTTAAAACCTTGCAAACGAAGCCCTGCTTCCGTAGCAACTCTATTATTTTACCTAGCAACTCTGGTAAATGCACCTCGATCAGTAAGCGATCTATCTTATCTAATGATTTCTCGGCTCCTTTAAGAGCTAGTAATTCAGCACCTTCAACATCTATCTTAGCGATGTCAACGTGTGAAATTCTCAAATTGTCTAGGATAGTGTCGATGGAGCAGGACTTGACGTAAACATACTCCCCAGGAAACTCCTCGCTCCACAATTCCTTGGCACTTAGTATGGAATGACTGGCTGAATCGTGTCCCTTAGATAGATATAGTTTTAACCTCTTTTCTCTGTCTGACACAGCTACATTTAGGGGAATAACATTGCGACAATCGTTCAGTCTAATGTTCATTAAGAGAGTTTTGAAGTTTTCAGGATGGGGCTCAATCGAGATGATCTTTCCGCTTTGACTCACCTTTTTAGAAGCGTATACAGTATGTGTCTGCCATAATAAGCTCCCACATCTAAAACTATCCATCCAATGTCCGGCTTAAACCACTTTTCAAATAACTCTTTCTCGTATCGCTCATCAAAAATGCTAATTACGTCAAGCATGAACGGCTTAACTAGAAAGCTTGACCCATTCACTTCCATTACTACCTTGTACTCATTTAAATTAAATGTCTTAATTAATTTATGGTAAGTCTGATACCCTGTTTGAAGTCCGATACGGTCGAGAAACCTCTTTCCCTTTTCTCTTAACAATAACTTTAGGGGCAATCTAACTGTAACCAAATGCATAAGCTCGATTAATGAGAGCAGAAATTTAACAGGTTTACTGAATTTATCGATCTTCACCACATACGATAACCCCATCATTAAGCCCCCTCAGTAAAAACGAGATACGAGAATTTAAATAAGCTAAATTAGGAACTGACATAACAAAGTAGCCACCAGGCTTAAGAACTCAATGAATTTCTAAAAGTGCCTTTGGCTGGTCTTCAAAGGCTAAGTCTTCTAAAGTGTCTAAGAGCAACACGACATCAAAAGAATTACTTGGATAAGGCATGTTTAGAACGTCGCCTCTCTTAACAAATTCACTCTCATAATTTAAGTCGAGCCCCTCATTATTATAGCCTTTTCCAAGAAACTCTTCAACTAAAACTTCCTCGCCACAGCCAGCATCCAAAATTTTTACATTACGTGGTAATGAACCAATGAATTTACGTATAAAAGCCATTTTGCGCGAGTAAGTTGGTGTGTAACACCAGTTAGGATCTAGATTACGATGGTAATCACCTATTCGCGCATATTCCCAGCCTCGAAAATTATGCATAATTGGCACTTAGATATTCACCTCATACAAACTTAATAGCTTGATCATTAAATTTTTTACGTATTATTGAGAGAATTCATGGTGATCCTGATTCCATCCCTACTGCAACTGAAATATAACCTGCACACTTCATAAGACTTAGTAAGACTTAAAATGCTTATATCGTAAGCTCATTGTTGATAATAGACCAAAGTATTTGTGGATCGGATATATTGACCATTTTGATCTTCAAATATTTTGTCAATGTTTTATAAAACAAATCTGAAGTGTATAGATAATCATAAGGCTCAATTGGAGTCCCTCTTCGCTCATACCTTTTTTTAAGAGTGCTGTAATCCATTATTGGAAAATATATGACAATCCAATCTTTTAATATTATGGGCAACACTCTGAGCACAAAATTCATATTAAACCTTTTGATGTCACATGTATATAATATAAAATGAAAAGTATTTACTGATTTCAACACATGTCCTTCGTGCTCTATTAAGATGTCATACCATATACTTAGTATTTTTTGCATTATATATGCTAAGAACATGGCTGTTACGAGTAGTAAATATCTTAACAAGATTAACCTTTTTGTTGCCTCTTTAAGTCTGAGATACTTCTGTTGATTAAGCTCAGCCTTGAAACTATATTTTCCGTAAAATTCAGGTAATTCCCATGAAGCAAGTTTCTGAAAGAGTACATTTGTAACAAAGAAGGTGTATAAATTGTGTAGAATGCTGTAAAAGTCAAGATTTATTAGTGCCACTTTCTTATTTTGGGCTTTTAGCTTTTGGATTATAAAATGTGCAGTTGTAGTCTTTCCAACTCCCTGTACTCCTAGAAGCAAAATTTTTTTAGTCATGGCGTAGTAAGTGTATATATAAGAGCTCGTGAAGCCCTGCGATAAATTCCCAAGACATAGTCTCAGCATAGCGCTTACAATTTCTTGTAATTCTCTCTACTAGCTTCCTATCATAGTATATTCTGACTAGATTTTGTACTAAGGAATTTAGATCATTTATGTCGAAGATGAGAAAATGCTCTTCATTTTTAGCGTTTGGAAGCCCAATGGTAGCATTTTTTGTTAAGATGACAGGTTTACCAATGATAAAGGAGTATAATATCTTCACATGTGGTGCTGAGAGATAATCATCATCCGGTACTACTATAACGTCGCTACACTTGATTATTTCAAAGATGTTTTCGACAAACCCCAAAGGAATGAAATTTTCTGTTCTTGGAAATCTCTCGCTACCCTTGCCAGCTAACAGCACCACTAATTTTTTGTTAGTGATTTGTTTGAACTTTCTAGCAAGAATCGTGTGATTATTGTATAGAAATTTTGCAGCAAGGAAGTTAGGCTTATACCTTAGATTTCCAAAAAATAGTACCAAGAAGGCATTTGCTGGAAGCTTATATTTAGATCTTAGCTTATCTACATCTGACTCGGGAGGGATAATCTTTGATGGGGCGCCGTTAGGTATGACAACGATTCTGTTCCTTATATTGGAGTCATTTATTACTCTTACAAGCTCTTCAGCATGGTTTTCTGCTGGCGTTATGATCAGATTAAAGAGTTTCAATATGAAAGATTGAATTCTTAACTTTATTTTATCTAAAAGCGTTATTGTACTTATATGACATTGATCCCTCACATCGTGAAGCACAAAAATTACTTTCTTACAAACTGGTTTAAAGGCTATGAAATATATCAAAGCTTTAAAAATAGGAACCCCCTCTAACTGTCCAATATCGTATTTACCTAGTTTATAAGTGCGAGCCAGCCAAGTTAGCATCGGAGAAATATTAAGAAGAATATCTGATACCTTGTTTATGACGGGCTTCTTAACTAATTGCAAATTTCTTGGGATGTTAATTCCTTTTAGACCCTCTCTGACTTCTACATGCAGTGTAACAAAGTTACCTTTTGCTGCCAAGTTTTGAGCTACTTGAATAATTCGCTCACTAGTACCATCTGTAATAGGAAGCCCGCAAAAAGATATTAATATCTTCCTCATAGTTTTAGCACGATTGCATGAGAAGATAGGGAAAAATTAGTTGCAAACCATCCGCTTTTAAAAGGTATGTTCTCGCCGTCCGCCATGAAGCAATTTCTTGGGGACTCTGCCTTCAACTCTCTTAGACCGACACCCAACCCATAGGCATCTGCTCCGGCATCTCTTAAGAATTTAAGCACATAACCATGGCTACATCCAACATCGAGAACCCTACCTAAGGAACGCTTGCTCTTCAAGAACCTACAGACCCATGGCTCAATTCCAGGGCTATGAAGGACACATGTATACTCCTCATTATAAATTGGCTTCATACGCTGAAAACCTTTAGCAACTTTTGCTTAACCTCTTCGTTATCGAATCTTTTAAGCGTAACCCTCCTCAGCTTAGAACTAACATCAACTAGATGACCCTGAGAGAGTGATAGAACCATCTTCATTTTATCAGCCATCTCTTCAGGACATCCAGGCGTGAACGTCAACCTCTCCGCATAGGTTCCTTCAACAATTTCAGGTATGCCGCCAACCTTAGAAGCTATAGGTATTGTGCCTATTAACATGGACTCGGCAATAGCGTATGGTAGTGGTTCTACACATATTGATGGGAAGAGAAGTCCCCAAACACCTTCATGTAGCTTTAGATGCTCTTTGTAAGGTAATTCTCCTAGGAGTACGAGTTTACCACCTAGTGTATTTGTGAGCCATTCAGACGTCGTTACAATGTAGTTAGAGGATTTATACGAAATTTTCTCCGATATTAAAAGAAAAGTCTTTAGAAGAACCCCTACGGCATTTGTAGTACTCGCCTCAATCCATGAAAAGTCGTGGAAATCCACTATAACCATTTTCTCGAAATTTTCCTCCAAAGCGTTACTAAAGCTGAGATCCACGGATTTACGCCACTAGCTATGACCATATCAGCATATAGTATGGGAAAAAGCTGTGGCAAGAGATCGGAAAGCTTCTTTACAGAAATGTACTTAACTTTCAGGCCTCTAAGGTCTCTTAAACTATAGTAAATATTAATTGGTCTAAGTAGCGAGCCCGAAATAACTTCTGCTGAGGGGCCTATAATAACCACTAAAAATCATTTCGGCTAGCTTTCATAGTAGCGTCCTTTAAGTCCAATATGAGACAGCTTAACGTTAGACTTAAAACGGTGATACCTCCTCTCCGTAAATACATCACTTACTCCGAAAGCGATCTCACCTATCTAAGATCTCAACTTTATAGACTCGGATGTTAGAATAAGTTTATGATTTTACACTCTATGTTTTCCGGGTTGAGTGCTTTAAGGACATGCTCTTTAAGTTTTGCTCCAATATCCTCAATGTGACTTCTTGATTGAGAGAGAAGTAGTTCTAGTTTATTTATAAACTCACCTATATCTCCTGGTGTGAATAGGTACCTCTCGGCTGGCGATTTTTCGAGGATTTCAACTATACCGCCAGCTCTGGAGGCTATAGGTATTGTTCTAAGAAGAGAGGCCTCGACTACAGCATATGGTAATGGCTCTTCACATAGTGATGGGAAAAGTAATCCCCAGGAGCTTTCGTGTAGCCTCAAGTACTCCCTGTGAGGTAGTCTATCTAGAATTCTCAACTTATTATCTAGCCTTTGAGAGAGTCTCTCCAGTAGTGGTTTTTGAGAGGTTTTGGCCTTACGGCCATAAACTACGTATATCTTACATCTGTATCTCTTCAGTACTCTAGCTAAGGCCTTAGCTACTATATTGAAACCTTTAACATAGCTCCCTCCACCAGCGTAAATTAATACTGGTTCCTCTCTAAGTCTCTTCTCAATATGTGGGAGAGATGGAGGTGGATTGTATACTACTGTGGTTTTACCTTTTAACCCTGGAATATACTTTAACATGATTTCACATTGTCCTTTTGATACACATATCACTTCGTCTACATAGTTAAGGGAGTATCTGTTTAAATAGTTTAGGTAATGTCCTAAACCTGCAAGTATAGCGCGCAACACGCTATTATGCTCGCCTCGTTCCACCATAATATCCGTTGTAACATCTGGTCTCCTACCGGTTAACACAACGGACGTGTATGTGAGTAGCTGGTAGTTGTGTAAATGTAGAATAACCTTGACTTCAGATTTTACCTTCTTAGCTATGATGGACACCGGTATCAATGTGTGTGATGGTATATAAATTACATCAACATGTTCAACAAGCTTCTTTACATAATTACTATTAGCAAATACCCTAAGCCATTCAATAGGCTTGAATTTCGCCTCTAAAACTTCCCAGT
>Ga0209393_1000817_pt1 | contig 14018 bp, 4 predicted proteins | sample SSWtaG_2_FD_184117 | JGI IMG/M metagenome (GOLD analysis project Ga0209393, IMG submission 184117) | Hot spring microbial communities from Sandy's Spring West, USA to study Microbial Dark Matter (Phase II) - SSWsed_130316 (SPAdes)... | ecosystem: Environmental > Aquatic > Thermal springs > Hot...
TACTAAACATAAACAAGTGGACGATAGAAACCGGGAACGCAAGAATATGGGATCACCAAAACGAGTTTAACCCAGAAAAGTGGAACCTCTACGAACCCAAAAAGAGCGTAGTGGAGGTAGCTCAAGTTAATAACAGAGGTAATTAAACAACCCTAGACATTACACTAATAACACTAACACTGCTAATAGGAGTAATACTAGCACTACTATTAACCCTACTATTAAAAACAAGGAAGTGAACAGAAAGCGTCATAACAGCCTTAACCTTAATAATCAACTAAATGCACGCCTATGGAATGACTGTAAAGAGTTCTCCACATCACTCTCAAGTCTAAACTCCTATAAGGGATGAAGAGATCCTTGACACGTAAGCATTAAGATTAAAGACTCTAAGAGCTTGTACAATTTAAAAAGAGTTATACCGCTAACTACATCTAAAAATAGTAACTTAAAGGGGAGAGCCCTCCAGAGAGATAACCTTAACTAACTAACTACCTCAATATAGGATAAACTCAGACGTAATACCTAGGTTCTGCTCACTTTATTCTAAGGCTGGATAGTAACTACGCGATGACTATGTAACGGTTTAAGTATTGGGGGTTAACCTAACGATTGCTTTAAGCGTAGCTTAAGGTAATGTGAAGGTTACTTTAAGCGTTGGAAGCTCCTACTAAAGGCTATAGGCAACTCTAGTGTTGAGCGGGCTCTTACCTTAGAGAGTATCTCTTTTTAAACGTTACATAGAACCCGTTGAGGGTTACTATTACACCTAGAGATACGGTGAAGAGAGTGCATACACATAGGCTTAGGGTAACCTCTACATAAGGCATAGCCTTGAATGCACCGTGCTCTCAGTAATAGCGATAATTACGAGTAAAAAACCTTCCATGCATAGTAATATTGATGCTAAAGGTAAGCTTAGCGACGGCTTTGAGAACTAGCCGTGATGGGGGTTCTTGACGCTTAGGGTAACCTCTAGGTTGTAGCTGTGTTCCTATAAGCTTAACCTTCATGCTAAGGTAACCCTCACGTTAAAGTTACTCTATCAAGCTATGTAAGGGTTACCCTAGGCGTAGAGCCTACCCTCCATTTAATTTTGTAGGTGGAGCCCCTACACATGTGGTACTTGTATACCTAAGCACTTATAGCTCTCCACGTTTAAATCAATCTTCATGCTGATTGAAGCCACTACAAAAGGCTTAGCATAGCTTACAGGCTACGCTTAGTATCCATATTCGTTGGATCTGGTAGTAGGGGCTCCTAGTCAAAGTAACCCTCATGCTAAAACCTAGCATTACCTCACGCTGCAGAGCTTACCCCACACTGGAAACCTAGGGAAACCTAACTCGTACTAGTGTAACCTTACGTTGATAAAAGCTCCTAGGGGTAGAGAGTAGCGTGCACTCAAAGCAACCCTTACATTAACCCACTAGGCTATACCTTATAATGCAAACCATGTAGGGGAGCTCTACCCCTCAGTATATGTCGTAAGCCGTAAGGGTACTACTGGGATGAGCTTGGTATATGTGTGGATTAGCGTCTTAGAGAACTTCGGGGATTTTTAACTGGTGGGCTCGGGGGATTTGAACTCCGATTGCTAGCTTAGGAGGCTTAAACTCTTTGAGGACCGGTTCATGATGAACTTGTGTGAGCGCGAACTCTAATCCTCTTTGGAAAAACCCTACTACTTCAATGAGGTGATGTTCTCTTAAGTGTAAGCTATTATACGTAGTTTTAAATACCCTAGGTGTAGGTGAGATATGTGAAGAGCTAGCACATTCTCCGTTAGTGCTGGTCGGGAATGACATAGAGCTTAACCACTTCCGCAGGTTCTTGTGGTTTTATGCGTCTGCCATAGGATTTCTCGTAACGCTATATTCGATTCTGTTGTCAATACTAGCTCTCTTTCTCCCTCCTTAGCAGAGACATAGCCTCCTCAACCTCTCCAAACACGCCGTGAATCTCTCTATTTTCATATTGTTGCACCACCTGTTTCTACAGCTTCACGCTTTATCCCTACAAGCTCGTACCTGAGGTTAACTTTAGTTTTCCAGACAACGTTAGTTGCAGGGTCTCTAATCATGACTAGCTTTGGCTTCTCAGAGCCAATATCGTAGACTATGTAAAGCCAGTAGTCTTTGCCTAGCTTCTTAGCATACTCGAACTCTGTTTGAGTAAGTTCTACAGCTAACGTTGGATCCCACCTACCCTTAACCTCTATATATCTAACCTCATTTGACCTAGGATCACGGCTCCTAATATCATAGTGTTCATATTTACTAACATCCTCAGGTTCCCTACCGTTTCTCTTCTCAAACTCCATGACAAACTCCATAGCTTTCTTCTCAACCTCCTCAATTTTTATTGGTGGTGGAGGCTCCTTAGCCGTTGACTTGGGAGGTATGAACAGTATAGAACCTATCCACCTGGCATCAGCTTCTATAGACTTTAATGCTGGTTCCCAACCACTATGTTTATAGCTTAGACCGTTGCTTTCAACGAAATGAATATACATGTTAAACGGGTTTACAGCGTATTCTTTGTAACTTCGAGTAATAAGGTACTTTGCTTTAGCAATAGCGTTCTTCAAAATAGTTTCGTCGCTGAAGACAAGGCTGTCTACAACACTAACTACATTAACTACAGCTTTGCTAATAATGTCTAATAGTTGTACACCTCTTAGTGGTTCAGCATCAGTTTTTGCTATACCCACAACCTCGCTGTAAACAGGTCTATCACTAACTTTTATAACAACCTCAACGAGGTGGAGCTCTCTAAAATCGATAGTATCGGGGAGGGCTGAGACGATGATTGGAGGTTTGTCAAGGTTAACGTTTTGGGTAAGCACTTCAACAACTTTATATGAGTCACTCAAGCTTTCAATTGATGCTAAGCCTAGCTGTGGGCAGTACACATATGTCTTCTTATCGCTTTTCTGCTCAACACTACAACCTTCAATTCCAGTTGTACTCTCTAGTAGCTTCATAAGTGCTGTAGCCGCCGCCGGTCTACATAAGCTTCCAAGCCCTTTTGAAATCACGTTCTCCACATGGACCCTTCTATCCCCCTTCTCACTCTCAACCTTTTTGCTAACTTGTTTCAGCTGGTTCAACATTGACAATATCTGCCTTATATACTCCTCTAACCCCTCGCTACCTTTCTCGATATACTCTAAAACAGCTCTATACTCACTATACCCTTTCTCCTCTCCGCTACCAATAGGCATTGACAACACATCAACGCCACCTTCGGTAGCAGATGTAGCTTCTTTTAGGAAGCTTATCTTAAGCTCTTCGCCTATGACAACTTTTGACTCTACACCCGCTATCAGCCAGCTTAATAGTTTTCCATATAGGTTTTGAAAAACAGCTAGATCGCTTTCCACTGTAAGTAAGACGTTGTAGCTATAAACATTCTTCTCCTGACCAACCCTCCAAACCCTGCCAATCCTCTGGACAATCTTTATAGGGCTCCAGGTAGGTTCGTAGTGTATAACGACATTTGCATATTGTAGGTTAAGCCCTTCAGAGGCTACATCTGTTGAAACGATAACGTCTACATCTCCTCTCTTCAACCAGTTCTTAACATCTTCGATAGTATACTTAGCCCCCTCAGCCCTATGGAGAGCTTTTGGAGGCTCCACCTTCATAGCTGATACAAGGCATACCCTATCTCTGTACGGCAAAGGCAAGGATTCCAGGAGCTTGTTGTAGATGTACTTAGCAGTATCCCTAAACACTGTAAAGATTACAACCCTCTCGCCTTTGTGAAGATGGTCTTTAACAAGCCTTATAACCTCATTAAGCCTTGAATCCCTCTTCATAACCTCACCTGCAAGTCTAATTAGCTCCTCTAGCTTCTCAACTTCCTGCTTCTCAATTAATGGTGCTAGGTACTCAGCTAAAGCCTCAATAACCTCATCTATATCTTCAGAAGCGCTTTTCTCCTCTTCATCAACAATCTCGCCATAATTCTCAAACGACGTAAACAACATATCTATAATTTCATCAGCTCTCCTTTCAACTTCCCTAAGAAACTCCTCAGGCTTGCCTTCAAGCTTTGCTCTTCTCCTACTAAGAATCCTGTTAAAGGTTTTTAATGCTGCTGGAGGACTTGACGAAGCCCTCTTAGCTATCAACACTAGTAAAAGCTTAAGACCTTTAAGCTCTCCACCAACCCTTATATGGTACTCTAAGAGCTTGTTACGTAAGAATTCTACTAAAAGATTGTGAAATCTTTTTTCCTCCTCGCTTGCTTCAACAACATATGCTATGAAATCGCAAGACTTGAAAACCTGTGCTTGCTCGTATATCTCATTGACATCTAGTTTCGTTCTTCTAAACACAAGAGCCCTATTAATAGCCTTGTAGAAATCTTCTACATCAAGCTCTCTTACCTCGGCATAGAGATTTGGATCAACTAGTTTTAATCTCTGAATATAGTCATCTGGTTTACCTCTATGTGGTGTAGCTGAAAGCAATAAAACATTTACCGTAGGATATGTGCTTAAAAGCTCCTTTAGGAAAACGTATCTAACATTCTTCTTACCTCCAACAATACCCACTCTATGAGCCTCATCAACTACAACTAAATCCCACTTAACACCCAGTACAATAGGTTTATACCTCTCCCTCTTCACAAGATCTATAGACGACAGGTATACTCCATCAGGAAAATATTGACTTTTAAGGAAGTCTATAGTATCTCTCTCAATTCTCTTAGGCTCGATACCAAACCTTCTTAGCTCTCCTTCCCACTGTGTAACGAGAACTCTAGGAACGAGAACTAAAGCCTTCTTTACCTCACCAATCTCCTGCATATACTTTAAAAGCATTATAGACTCAATAGTCTTCCCAAGGCCTATCTCATCACCAATGAGGATTTTTAGGGGTTTTCTCGGGAAAAGCTTGAAAAGAAGTTCAACTTGGTGAGTAAAGGGATGTACAGCGTCTTTACCGGTAGGGCTTAGTCTAAGCATAAAAATGTATGGATGATAGCGAAAGCCGTTGAGCACGCTCTTTATAAGAGTTTTTATAGAGAGGCTAAAGTTTGTAGAGAGTTGTAATTGATTTTGCAACCCTATATACACCCCAATATCCTATCCTCTCGAAAGAGTACAAAAACTTTGTATACCAGAACAGCACCTCTAGATCCCCCATAGCCTCGATAACCTCAAGCCAATCCCTAGCTTTAGTATTATCTCTTACAAACTGCCTAACACCGGTATAAACCACAATCCTTCTGAGATCAGCATCGCTATAAATCTCTAAAACATCATCTCCGCGACTAGAAAACCTCATGTTGAGCTTCTCTAATACATTTAAAGCAACATCTTTTGAAATCTTAGCCTCGAAAATAGGTTTCGACTTAGCCGAGATAACCGAGCCAAGGAAGAATCTAGCAACATTAATACTTCTTCTATACTTCTTCCCAACCTTCTTAAAACCGAAGGCTATGAGGCCTACAGGTTCTTGATTCACACCAAGAACACCTTGGAAACCAACTGTACTACACTACCTCCTTGCTCTTCTATATCTTACCTTGCACTTCGACAAGACATCTTTCTCATCATTACTTAGTTTAGGCATCCTAAAGCCTTTCCCCTCTACAGGTACCAACGTTAGTTTTAAGCTTGCTTTAACCTCACCAAGACTAAACCTCTGAATAATGTTGGTAATAACTGCTATCACATCATCTAGACCGACATTACTCATAGAGATGTACACTTTAGATTTCCACTGTTCTGTTAAAGCTACACTTAAATCGAATTCCATATCATCTACTCTCGCAACACCACCCAATCTATCCCGCAGGATTCTAATAGGTCTTAAATCGCGACCCTCAACAGCTACAGTCATTCTTTCTATAGGGACGTCTTCCGAGGGTATTCCCTCCTCTTCCTCTAATTCTATAACGAGTCTTCTAACGTGCAGGTCAATTCTTGAGGTAGCAAGAGTTCTACCATCTTCTGATACAAGACTTAGTGTATGGCTATATCTACCAGGTTCCCTAGGTGCTTCAATGACCCACGTTACAAATCCGCTCGTGAATCTCTCATCAACCATAATTTCGTTGGGTTCAGCTTTACCCACATCAACATTTACACGAATAATACCTTTAAACGGGCCACTTCTCTTTACAATCAACTTATGTTGAATTTTACGCTCAGGTTCAACATAGTACTCCCGCTCCTTTGGCTCAATTTCAACAATAACTCTCCTAATCATCTTTACAAGAGGGGCTTCTAGTAACGCTTCAACAGGGTACCTATCAAAATGCTTAAGAACATCCTTAACATTTATTAACTTCCCTTCGTAAACAAGGTAGTACTCCTCAACTTTCTTAACAGCACCTTCAACTACCTCTCTTCCTTCCAATCTCTCCATCTGATTCTTTAAAGCTTCTATGGCAGGTAGAACTTCACATGCATCATCCACGACTTTGCCTGATACACTTTCACCTATAGCTCCTGAAGCTTCCAGACATTCTTTTTCGTCCTCACACTCAGTTATGTACTTGAAGAATATTCTGTCTCTACACCTAAGCCCAATCCTAAGGTTTTTCACGCCTTCAGCAATAGCGTTTCTTATAGCGTCCTCTGGTATAGCTGGTAGTTTTGGGTTTGAGTAGAAGTAGTCTACAATATCATCAACCTTCTTCGGAGCGGAGCTTAGGTGTACCTCTACGCTCTTCAAGAGGTATTCAAGAGTATCAAAGTCTATATCGTATCTTACCTTCTCAGGCTTCTCAGCTTTTAACGCTTGTTCAGCGGCATAAATAATCGATGTTGTTGGGCTCGCTCTCGCCTCTTTCACAACCTTTTTATCTAAGTACATAGCTGGATATGCTACTCTTGTGAACGCGTTAAGTAGTGATGAATAGAACTTCGTCATTATATCATTACAGTGTCTCTCAAGCTTTCCTCTATAAATTTCTTTAGCAATTTCAATCTCGGATGTAGCAATCTTCAACTCACGTAGCTGGGCCTCAATAATGTTCTCTTTCTTCACTTCCTCACAAGCTATAGACCTCTTAGCATAGTTGATGACGGGTGCTAGTGCGTCTCTACCCTCTGGATAAATCACATATATAGTGTTCGCATACCTCCTCATGCCACCAGTACTTGTTCTATACACAATTTCTTCGAGTATCTCCTGCTTTCTCGTGACATCAATATCTAGGCATGTGTATGTAATATACCTCCTTGTATCAACGTCTATAGGCTTGCACTCCCTGCTAACATTAGAGAACTCTATATCGAACACCTTAATCTCTACTTTTCTAGTCTTCCTCCTTTCAAGAACGCTCTCAAGAGGTTCGGTCAAGAGACGTTTTGTTTCCTCTAATATCTTTTTATAACTTTGCGCATCTGTTACCTTTTGTGCAATTGATTCAACATATTTTATTGGTGATGATACGTAGGTAAACCACAGTCTCCCGGTTTTCTCATCTTTTAAAGCATATAGGAGGTTAATCGATATCCAGTCAATAGCTTCAGCTATATCCTTAGGTTGCACATTTCTGACATTGAATACCCCAGGTTCGTATACTAAGACGTTAAGCTCTTCTGCTGTTGGGAAGAACTCCGGTTTTGGAACAATACCACCTCCGTAGACAAAAGTTCTAATGAATAGGGCTTTAGCTACTGCTTTTGCTAACCAAGGTTTTGAGTACTCATTGCATCTTCTAACAATATCCTCTTCTACTGGAAGCCTGAACATCTCGTATTCTACATAGGAGAGTAGTGAATTCCTTATATCGTCTTTCTCTACATCTATATGCCAAGGCATTATAAGGTCATATGTATTCTCACTATCGCTAATAACATGCCTTAAAACCTTACGGCTAATCCTTAGCAGATCCCTAGTTTTCTGAAGACCTCTATGCTTATCGAGCACATCTAGCAACACCTCAATGTACTTTGGATGAAATGGGTATGTATTCCTAGTACTTAGTATTAAATCCGCTTTTACCTCACCAAATATATTTCTGTTCCTGTCATACTCAATCTTAAGAATGTCGCTAACCTCCTTAGCCTTTACAAGGTCTACTTCATCAAATAGCCTCACTCTTAGCAGGGCAGGTATATCTCGAGGTTTAACAGGCTCTAGATACCTAGCGGCAACTCTCTGAATTAATTTTAACAAGCTAAATGTTATATCAGTCTTGTAGACGTCTTCAACTTCAAGCTCTTCAGCCTTTACACCTGCCCTTATCGGTAAAGACATAACCAAAGCAACATTGTTCAGCACATTAACTGCTTTAAGGAGACTGTCAAAAAACATAACTACGCTCCTTGCATACTCCTTAATGTAATCGTCTCTTGCACTATAAAGACTTTGCACGTAGCGAGCAATCTCATCAACAATTATAACTACTCTCTTACCAGATAATGGTTTAAGAACTTCGTCTACATTTGGTGCTAAGAGTTTCCTATCATGTTCCTTGAGATCATCATATCTACCAAGGGCGTGCGCTATGTAGCCCCATAACGTGTTAACCTTGTATACACCCGCATCAAGCGGGCTGAGCGGCGATGGTGAAAGCCTGGAAACCGAGCCGTCAATAACTATCACGTCAACACCTTTAAGCCTCTTACCTACCTCCTCAAGTCTTTTCTTAACCTCAGGAGACTCAGCAATCGCTAGACCGAGCGCTTCCGGATTTCTAATGGCGTGGTAAAGAGCTATTAGCGTATGTGTTTTACCACCGCCAAAGAAAGCGCTAAGTAAAACTATTTTGGACCCCCTGCCTTCGGAGACAACGCTTGCAACATTCTCTAGAACTTCAGCCATCGACTCTGTTATAAGGGTTCTCTTAAAGAATTCAATAGGATTGGTGTAAATCTTGTGCTCAAAACCTACAACAACTCCTCCTAGAGATGGGGCAACATACTCGTCCAGCACCTCATCGAGAACGTCATCCTTAACCTTATTAACCCCTGAAAGCATCTACCTCACCCACTAGTAAACTTAAACAAACCACTCCTAATGCCAAGAGAGTCTAACAAGCTTTGAGCTAAACCCCTCTCGACATCATCTTCAGGAAGGGCTGTTGCTAAAACCTTCGCTAAGTCGATAGCCTCATCAACTAGTACAACATTCCTATTCCTAAGCTCATCAACCCTCCTCTTAAACTCGCTACCCCTCATAATCAGGGCCAGGTACTCGAGAACATGAAGAGTGTCAACAGTAGATCTAAATACTGATACCTGTGGATTCAAGTTTCTTTCCCTAAGAAGCTCCTCAATAGAGGTTCTAGCATCTCTCATATGAGCAGGCTCCATGAGAACTAAATCGCCATCCGCTCTCTCAACAACTCTTAAGGTTACTAGCTGATCTAGTTCAGCTCTCGTACCAATAGCTAGAATAGTAGCTGACGTCCTATCCAACCTCCTCCTCTGCCTCCTACCCCTATCAACTAGAACCTTTGCAAGAAGGTAGAACTCTGAAGTTGGCGAAAGCCTAGCCTCTGCACCAGCTAAAGACCTAGCTATAGTAGCGGCTGTTGCCGGGTAAACGTATCTTTCAACAAGATCGCCAAGATTCTTAGCACCAATAACTCTCCTGTACTGGGTAAACTGCGACAACGTGCATCCAAGAACTGCGACGAAAAGATTAACACCGCTGTAACCAGCCCTCCTATACTTATCAGCAACTTCGGAGCAAACCTCAACAGCCCTAGCGTAAACCTCGTCGGCAAGAGCCTCTCCGGAAACACCCTTCCTCCAGACAACAACAATAGACATATCAAGAGTTGTAGCACCCCTCGCTGTAACCCTCTGAGGAGACTCTGTGACCAAAGCGTGGGCAGCGGAGACCCTTAAACCAGCATTAATCCAACCAGCCTCAAGCAGAGCTTCCCAAGCCTCCGGAGATGTGTGAGCATAGTATGTCACAAGAACACCGCTATCGCTAAGCCTGCTAGCCATAACCTTGAAGGACTCGCCAAGCAAGTACTTGAAGTAGTCGAAGGAGCCTACAACTACACTCCTACCACTAACAGCTACAGAGCCGAAAGCATTTGCCCTACCCTTAACTTCGCTTACCTCTCTAACCGCGAACCTCTTCCACTGAACCTCAACCTCATTACCAAACTCGTCGAAGAAAGCTTCTGACACAAACTTAGGTCTCCTGACCAGGACACCGCCAACATCAGCAACATCGCTCAGAGCCCTCTTAAGCCAAACGTAGTAGAGGTCGCTTAGCTCAGCGTAAGCAACATCATCTCTATAAGGTGGGTCAGTGACGATCAAGTCAAACTTCTCGCCATTCAGCTTATTCAAGGTAGTAGCGTCGTCAAGTAAAACTCTAACCCTACTAGGACTACTAGAAACGGCGGAAACGAGGTATGAAAGTCCTTCTATGACCAAGTTTATTGACCTAGTGAATGAACCAAGAATATCCGTGTACGGTATCTCTTCTACCCAGTTCCACGTCATAGCAATACCTCTAAAAGCTAAAGCGTGGGCAATGAACTTCTGTGTAGGTTCTATGCTAGTCGTCAAGCAGTTATGTCGTACATGATTTACAAATGCCATTGCTAGGTACGTTGTCACCGCTTCTGCGTACTTGAACGCGTCTTCTCTACTCCATCCCTCTTTTAGCTTCTCCTCCTCAATCTTCTCGCCGGCTTCTCTGACGAGCTTGACGAGTTTCACCAAGGTTAGGAGCTGGCGTGGGTTGAAGAGTTTAAACCATTTATCAAAGCCCCAAATATGTGTTCTTGCAAACTCCTGATCATAAGACGGTAACGATTCCGTTGGTATATCTGGATCTCCCCACATCGCCTTCAGCTTCTCTAGTGCTCTCCAGAGCTTCTCGTTGTCTTCCCGTGTTGCCGGCTCGAATGCCGGCTCTCTGTTTTCTATTTTTACCTTTGCTAATAATCTTGGTCTTGCTGTAGATTTGTTTAGCAGTTCATCTAGATTTATAGCTCCTGGTAGGTACTGTTCTAACTTATTGTTCCAATCTCTTAATGCTTCCTTTACATACCATTTTTCCTTGCCTTTCCTTGTTATCTGGTTGCCACAGTGTAAACATGTTGCTACCTCCCTTCTTGCGTCTATGTTTGGTTGCGGTACTCTGTATGTTGTTCTCTCTACTGTGAGTGTACCTGCTCTAGTGTTTATAAATGCTCTTATCATTCTTCTGTTAAGCTCTCTATTAAGGTCAACAACTCTTATCGCTATTTCATCTCCTAATCTCTGTGACTCCATCCATGCGAGCCTTTCATACTCTCCTCCTCTCCCTACTTCCTCTTCTACTTCCTCCGCCCTTCCTCTTCTTACTCTCGCTAGCCACCAGTTACCTACTAGAGGTGTTCGCTTACCGCAGTGTGGGCATTTGATTTCCCATGTACCTATGTACACGGCTACATCCTCATCGTAAAGCTCCTTGATGTCTGGATCTTGTTTTAGTTGCTCTACTACCCACCTACCCCATTTCTTAATGTCCTCTACAAGCTTTTTGCCAAGGCCCCTGTTGGTTGCCCACTTTGGGTACTCCAGGACTGCTTTGAGGAATATGTAGGCTGTTGGTAGGAGTTCTACCGCTACTACCTCTCCTACATTGAGCCTAGTAGCCTCTAGGGGTATTGAGCCGAACCCCGCGAAGGGGTCTAGAAGCTTTAGCTTTTTGAACCTCTCTACCCAGGGGGCTATGTTGGGATCGTGTCTGTGAGCAACACGCTCGCCAAGCCTCAGTCTGTAGATGAACTCGCTAATATTAACTGCTTCGGGTAAGGCTGCTCCCGCTATAATAGCTCTAGCACTTGCTAAAGGCTTTCTAGTCCACCAAAACACCATCTCCCAGAAGTCAGGTCTACCGCCACCAAGCTTCTCACTAGCAGAAGCCTGGTTAACCTCCCTAATGGGGAAATGCGGAGTTTCTATAAAGAGTTTCTCACTCAAGTTACAGAGCACCTCAAAAGGGGTCCGAGACTACTTACAGACCTCCGTATTTAAATATCTTAGGTGCCCCCAGCTCTCACCAAGCTCTCTACTCCCCAAGTAGCGTGTGGACAGGCATATTGACAGCCACCCTCGCACACACCGCTACTCGGTATTCATTATACTAGTAGAAACGTGAAGCAGAAGTTAATGAGCACATAGCAACCACCCTCATATTTAAAGGTGTTGCACACATTCTCTTACACCTACGTAAAAGTGTTAAACCACATACCGCTAAGACGTACCTATGGTTAAAGTCAATATTAAAAGGTTATAAAACAGTTTAACGTCTATGGAGCTCTGAAAACAACGTTGCCCCTAAGCTTATTAAAGCTAGCACTACCTCACACTCTATTATCGACAAGAGAGGCCTAAGGCTTCGAGTAACATGTCTGCTAGTGTTTACAGAGTCGTTTAAGTTCTTTTAAGGCCGTGAGACCTCTTTATTAAAAATCATAAACCCTTCACACCCCATATACTTCACGAGTCTCCTTCTTTAAGAAATAGGTGGGAATCTTCTGCTAGGAGATATGCTGTGAAGGGCGCAATAGAACTAGGACTGACCGTAATAGGTGCAGAGAACTAGGATTAACATCGATTCCAGAAGCAAAGCGTGCGAGAAACTAGGGTATGAGAAAAGATACGAGCTAAATGCTCTAGCAGCACTAGAAGCAAAGGGAATTAGTAATCCATATATCGCATATACGTTAGCAAAGCTCAATTTAATGAGTATCGACCTTAAACTACATCTACCCTCAGGCGAAGAAGCACTAAAGGAAGCCACTAGATCGCTCTTAGGAGGAGCTCGGAAACGATAATAAATTATGTTGTAAGTAATGCCACTAAGTTAGTAATAGGAGAGTTCGATACTATAAAAGTAGATGACCTCACATTAAAGCAGAAGCTATTGAGGAAACTGTCTGGCTTGCTAGAGAGATATTTAAAGAGAAAATCAAATCAACAACAATAGAGCCTGAAGTCTGGGATATTGATGGAAAGATAAAGATAGTTCCTTCAGGTATAAAGACTATTAAAGACTATGGAGAATACCTCCTACATACAACGGGAGCTACAAAAACCATGAAATTACTACAGAAGTAATCCCCTCTTCTAAACGGACGTAGCTCCTTATTTTATGAGTAAAGGCAGATTTGCTTACAGCATCAATAGCCATTTCCTAAGAGGATCTAGGCTCTTCCCGCTCATGATGAATCCTGTAATTAGGCAACTCTCAATACATAATATCTTATAACTACTGCGATATTATTCTACTTCATGCTTCTTCAAGTACTTCATGTGTTATGTGAAGGCTTGTGCTAGGAATTCTTTCAAGTAGGTTAAGTGATTCCTCCTTAGTTATGACACCATATCTCTTGGCAAACTCTATGAGACCTAGAGTGCCTAGAACCTTAACTCCTATCTTTTTACACGTCCTCCTAGCTCTTAGATCGTCCGTAACTACCCAAGACTCTGAGGAACATCTATCGCATGCACGTCTACTTCAGTAGAGATTTCCGCTATATCGCTGTTCTGTATGCCTACTTCTGACCTCCTCTCCGCCCCTAGAGGTTTTGCCCCTAGGGTGGCTCCTCGGTTCCCCCCCATCGATTCGGGGTTACATCTGTCATTTGGGGGGCAGTTGGGGGTTCAGAGCCCCCCACTAGACCAAGAAACACCGGGGCTTACAGGCGTTTCTTCCATCCCCGCCCTTGAAGAGGCGAGGCTTTCGGTTGTAAGCCCGATCTTAGGAATTCATTCTTAACAGCTTGAGGTATAATGATCTTTACATTACAGTGTTTACGGATACTATCTATGAGGTCTACGCGTCCTAGCTCTTGAAGAACTATGATTGTTGATGTGTCGAATACAAACACGTACCTCTTTTCACAATTTTTCTGCTTCTTCAATATCGTTGACCTCGGCAATGTATGGCTTCACCTTTTTCCTCTTCAGGTAGCCAACGAAGTCCTGTAACGGCATCCCGGCTATTTTAGCTGCTAGCTCCACGGATACGAGGTGCTTCCTCAGCATGCTTAGTGCGAGCTCCTTACGCTTCTCCAGCAACCTA
>Ga0209393_1000819_pt1 | contig 13991 bp, 15 predicted proteins | sample SSWtaG_2_FD_184117 | JGI IMG/M metagenome (GOLD analysis project Ga0209393, IMG submission 184117) | Hot spring microbial communities from Sandy's Spring West, USA to study Microbial Dark Matter (Phase II) - SSWsed_130316 (SPAdes)... | ecosystem: Environmental > Aquatic > Thermal springs > Hot...
GTCTCCGACCCGCCTTGAGGGGATGGAAACCTCCAACAGACTACGAACTTCCCTAAATTGGGATAAGTCTCCGACCCGCCTTGAGGGGATGGAAACCTTCAGTTCCCGCACGATGTCCCCGACTTCCTGGTAGTCTCCGACCCGCCTTGAGGGGATGGAAACTCAACTTGCCCGCAAGTTCGTCGTTCAACTCCGCGAGTCTCCGACCCGCCTTGAGGGGATGGAAACGTTCAAAAAGTGAATGGCGGCAGCGAGGGCATGTTGGTCTCCGACCCGCCTTGAGGGGATGGAAACATTGCGCAATCGCCCCCTCCAACTCCTCCCATTGGAGTCTCCGACCCGCCTTGAGGGGATGGAAACTCGTTACTGGCAAGGGCGAAAACACGTTCATCATGGTCTCCGACCCGCCTTGAGGGGATGGAAACTCCCCACCGCTCAATGGGCTCATAAACGAACGGCGCAGGTCTCCGACCCGCCTTGAGGGGATGGAAACGATCCTACGGAGGCATTCCAAACTGTCGTAACCGGGTCTCCGACCCGCCTTGAGGGGATGGAAACTTGTTGGTGACGACACGGATTTCATGAGGTGTTAGGGTCTCCGACCCGCCTTGAGGGGATGGAAACGATCCTACGGAGGCATTCCAAACTGTCGTAACCGGGTCTCCGACCCGCCTTGAGGGGATGGAAACCCGTCGGCGAAGCAGACCATTTCTGCATTGTGGGAGTCTCCGACCCGCCTTGAGGGGATGGAAACTTTGCTTGGTGCTTGATTGGCTTTTGAGTCGGCGGGTCTCCGACCCGCCTTGAGGGGATGGAAACTCTTTCGTAGACGGGGATCCCGTCCACCTCTCCCCGTCTCCGACCCGCCTTGAGGGGATGGAAACCTCACCAGCCACGCCCAGCCGCATCATCTCCCTCCCGTCTCCGACCCGCCTTGAGGGGATGGAAACAGTGTTGCGTGAATACACAACCCCGCCCACCGCATGTCTCCGACCCGCCTTGAGGGGATGGAAACATTTGGCTGCAACGGTAGGCTATGAAGCATTGAGACGTCTCCGACCCGCCTTGAGGGGATGGAAACTTAGGCGTCGGTCGTGCGGAAGGGCTTTCGGTCATGTCTCCGACCCGCCTTGAGGGGATGGAAACAGTGTTGCGTGAATAGACGACGCCACCAACAGCGTGTCTCCGACCCGCCTTGAGGGGATGGAAACTTGCTCAGCAAGCCAACGCAAGTGCATCTGGAACTCGTCTCCGACCCGCCTTGAGGGGATGGAAACTTAAGGCTTCCTGCCAGCGGGCAACTCGGTCAGCGAGTCTCCGACCCGCCTTGAGGGGATGGAAACACGAAATTCCCGTCGGCGCTTTGGTGCATGGGGAGTGTCTCCGACCCGCCTTGAGGGGATGGAAACGATTTTTCGTTGAGAGTTTTGAAAATCTTTAACACCGTCTCCGACCCGCCTTGAGGGGATGGAAACTTTAAAGTCGCTGATTATAGGGGGCTCAACTATCAGGTCTCCGACCCGCCTTGAGGGGATGGAAACCTGAAAAAACGCTGGCAACAACGGCAGGTGGGGTTTGTCTCCGACCCGCCTTGAGGGGATGGAAACTCGTTTAACGACCTCCTTTCGTGATGCGTAATTAAAGTCTCCGACCCGCCTTGAGGGGATGGAAACCGAAGGCAGCAACCTTCGCGGCTTCGGGGCGCGGGCGTCTCCGACCCGCCTTGAGGGGATGGAAACGTTTTGCTCCAAACGAGATACTCAACGAGCGCTAACGTCTCCGACCCGCCTTGAGGGGATGGAAACACTTCTTCAGACACTTCCACGCCGTCACCCAGCATGTCTCCGACCCGCCTTGAGGGGATGGAAACGCTATGGGCTCAAGGGCTGGTTTCCTCAAGTTTTATGTCTCCGACCCGCCTTGAGGGGATGGAAACCCATTTAAGGTTGCTGAGACCATCCTTATCCTTCTAGTCTCCGACCCGCCTTGAGGGGATGGAAACATTGCCCACAAGCGAGTCAGCAAAAGCATAAACCAAGTCTCCGACCCGCCTTGAGGGGATGGAAACTGACTTTGAACAAACAGCACGCATTATCAGAACCCGTCTCCGACCCGCCTTGAGGGGATGGAAACTCGTTCGCGAGTTCTTGTCGGATGCGATATAGGCTCGTCTCCGACCCGCCTTGAGGGGATGGAAACAGCCCATCCCTGCCGCCCATCAAAGCAAGCCCATCGTCTCCGACCCGCCTTGAGGGGATGGAAACCAACGCATCAACTAAGTGCTCAAAATATCCGTCCTGTCTCCGACCCGCCTTGAGGGGATGGAAACTTGATAAACTATTCAAGCGATTGGGATGGTGAAGGAGATGAATAACGAACTCGTCGAAATCCGCAAGTTGGAAAAGCAAATCTTGGAACTCATGGATCAAATAAAACGACGCGGGCTACCAACTCGTGATGAAGCAAGGAAAATGCGACAACTGTGGATAGAGTATCAGGCGAAATGTCTGATGTTTCAGGGGATGAGTCGGGAAGATGCTTACAAAAAAGCCGAAGAAAACATTTGGTTGCTGGAACGAGCAATGGATGAAATATTGGTTGAGTAAGTCTTTCTAATCACGCCTCATTTGCGTTACCGCCTGAAACCGAATCCTTGCGATTCTGGTCTCCGACCCGCCTTGAGGGGATGGAAACTTGAAGGTTTTGAGCCTGATCCTTTTGTTGCTGTCGTCTCCGACCCGCCTTGAGGGGATGGAAACCGAGCACGGTAAGTCACGCCAGTCCAAGATCGGTGAGTCTCCGACCCGCCTTGAGGGGATGGAAACGTTGGATGCGCAATTTGTAGCCCTTGTACTTGATGAGTCTCCGACCCGCCTTGAGGGGATGGAAACCTTAGCGAGCGGGCGCGGGGATGTTTACAAACTGATGGTCTCCGACCCGCCTTGAGGGGATGGAAACAAACAACGCTGAGAAATCAACTTGAAGGTTTCTTGACAGTCTCCGAGCCGCCTTGGGGGGATGGAAACTTCGTAGCAAGGGACACGGGACAAGGGACAGGTGACAGTCTCCGACCCTCCCAGGTCTCTGACCTGCTTGCGACGATTTCCACGAGTCCGTTGCTGAGCCGAGAGCCCGACCCTCCCAGGTCTCTGACCTGCCTTGAGGGGATGGAGGGGGGTGTTGGGGCGAGTAGCGGGGAGCCAATAGCCAGTAGTCTCCGACCCGTTAAGGCGATGGAGACGAAAATGCCCAATGTGCCAATGACCATTGAGACGCCGACCCACCTTGAGAATGGAAGCGGGGTGGGAAATGACCAATGCCGCAATGACCAATGAACTGCTGAGCCATCGTGAGGGGACTGAAAGTGCCGTCGGGAGGTGACAGTGATGGGTGTTATTCGGGATGTTAACGGTTACCGAGTCGGTGAAATTGAAGCGGATGGAACGGTGCGGGATGTCAGCGGTTATCGCATCGGTTATGTGGAACATGACGGGACTATCCGAGATGCGGACGGCTATCGTGTCGGTTACTTTGAGCCTGATGGCACGGTGCGGGATGCAAGCGGATATCGCGTTGGAAGCGTGGAGCCTGACGGGACGGTCAGAGATGTCAACGGTTACCGAGTTGGTGAGGTTGAACCGCCCCACATTTACGGGGGCGGTGCTGCCTTGTTGCTTCTCATCCGATAAAAGCGGGCAGAAGCCCGATGAGAAATGACCAATGAGTTGCCGACCCGTCTTCGGGGAATGGCAACGCAATTAGGGGCAGAAATCAACCTGCCACTTCTTTTCGCCCAAAGAGCCAGCAAGCGAGGAGCAAACCGACGAGGATATAGGCGACGACATAGATTAAGTCACCGACGGTCGGTTGAGGCATTTCCACGCCAGGCGGTCCGCTAAGGCGAGGCACTATGTCCAAAACTTCGCTCTCCACGACCATCCATCGGGCGATGCGTCCCGTTGGCATCAGGTAACCTGCGATTTGTGAGAGGGTAAGCAACCGAGGCAAATTCGCTAAGGTGCCGATGTTGCGCATCGCTGTCTCAGACCAACCAATGCCCATGAAGACGAGGGAAATCAGCGCCACGAAAATCCAGGGCAAATGCACTGACAGCAACAGGTTGAGGCTGACGAAAAGCAGCGGATAGAGCAACCCGATCAAACCTGCCTTCCAGACGCCCCAATGCCAAGTGCCAAGCCTATTCCACACGCCCCACTCAATCACAGCCAACCACAAAAGTTGGTTGAGGGTCAAGACGACAGCGAAGCCCAGCCATTTGCCGACGACAATTTGCCAACGGCGGATGGGTTTGGTGACGACGAGGGTGAGGGTGCCCCGTTCCAGTTCCGTCGCAATTGCCCCACACGCTAACGCCGTCGCCATCACGGCACTGAAAAAGCGGGTGATGACCAAGCCAAAATGGACGACTAAACTCCCTTGCACTTCGGCAGGCAAAAACTCACCGTGCCGTTTAACATTGGCGAACACATACGCCAGCAACGCCATCATCCCTGCGCCCAAAAGCAACCCGCCGACAAATGCCCACCGCCGCGTCGCTTCTTTGATTGTCAAGCGGGCGATGACCAAAACAGGCGTCACCCATCTCGCCCACAACGAAACCGACGGCAAAGGAATGGCAACTGGCTCAACGCGGTTCACTGCGAATCACCTGCACGAACAAGTCTTCCAGCGAGAAGCGTTTTGGCACGACGCTCATCAGCCGAGCGCCGTTGCTCACGAGCGACGCAATCAAATCGGGGATGACATCTTCAGTGCGAACCCGCACGGTCAGCGCATCGCCATTGACGCCGACAACAGTGCCCCACTCGGCAGCGATGTCCCGCCACGATGGCGATGGGTTCTGGAAGCGGATGTCCAACTCCAACGGTTCGCTCAGCAATTCGTCCAATCGCCCTTGGAAAACCAGCCGCCCCTTGTTGAGGATAGCGACAGCGTCGCAGGTCATTTCTACTTCGCTGAGCAGATGCGAGTTGAGGAAGACGGTGACGCCTTGCTCTTTGAGGCGCAAGATAAGGTTGCGCACTTCCCAACGCCCCAAAGGGTCTAAGGCGGAAGTTGGTTCGTCCAAGATGACCAACTTCGGCTCGTTCAACAAGGCTTGGGCGATGCCGAGGCGCTGTAACATGCCCCGCGAAAATTCCCGCACCTTAGACCGACGCCGCTCTTTTAACCCGACGAATTCCAGCACGGCATCAATGCGTTGTCGCCGAATTGATTTGGGCAAGCCAAGCATGCAGGCGTGGAAGTCCAGAAACTCTTCAGCGGTCAGGAAGTCGTGGAACTGGAACTTTTCAGGCAAGTAGCCGATGAGCCGACGAACTTCTGGGTTGCCGATGGGGTAGCCGAAGATGCGTCCCGTCCCGCGTGTTGGGCGCAAGTTGCCCAAGAGCAAATTCAGCGTCGTCGTCTTGCCCGCCCCATTCGGACCGAGGAAACCGAAGACGCTACCGATGGGCACTCTCAAGTTGAGGTCTTGGACGGCGACAATCGGTTTGCGCCCCAACGACCGAAAAATTTTCGTCAACCCGTCTGTCTCTATCGCCCACATGCGCTGTCGCCCCTTTCAGGTTTCGTCGGGTAGCGCCAGCGCCTTGCCGCCTTGTCGTGCCGATCGTTCGGCGTATTCCATGATGGCGATGACCCGCCGAGCCTGTTCGGGCTTGATGACCAACTCTTCCCCGTGCAGCAAGTGGTTGGCGACATTGCGATAAAACTCGTGCCACGCACTTTGCCGATAAGGCACGGTCGTTTCAGCGCGGTAGCCGTGAACGAAAAAGGTGACGCGAAAATGGTTTTGCTCGCTGACGATAGCGCCGTCAGTGCCCAAGATGAACCAACGAGGCTTGGTGGCGGCTGCCAGCGTGGAAAATTGCACATCGGCGATGGCGCCGTTGGCAAACCGAATGAGGGCTTGCACATGGTCTTCGTTGGTGACTTCGTGCCACTTGAGTTTGTGGAACGCCCCGACGACGCTTTGGATTTTGTGGGGGAGAAGTTGCAGCAACCACCAAAGGTAATGAGCGCCCCAGTCGTAAAACAACCCGCCCGAAATCGCCTTGTCGGAACGCCACCAACTGCCCGGCTTATGATAACCGCCCCCGAACATCTCCACGCGGAAGATGTCGCCGATGATGCCAGTTTGCACGATGTCCCGCAACGCCATGAAATCGCCGTCCCAATGGCGGTTATGGTAAACCGTCAACATCACGCCCTTTTGCTTCGCCGTCTCCATCATCGCCGTCGCTTCCTTCACCGTCAGGCACATCGGCTTCTCCACGATGACATGTTTGCCCGCCTTTAAGCACTTCAGCGCCAGCGGGGCATGAGTGTTGTGGGGCGTGACGATGACGGCGAGGTCAAAGTCTTCCTGCGTTAGCATTTCGTCCACGCTTTGGTAGGTGCGAATATGCGGGAAGTCCGCTTTGGCGACTTCCAACCGCTGTGGGTCAAGGTCACAAACGGCGACGACTTTCATCACGCCCGTCTGTTCCATCTGTGTCGCATGGTGCTTGCCCATGTTGAAAGCGCCGCCGTAGCCGATGACGGCACAGCGGATTTCTGTCAGGCGACCCATCCTGATGCCCCCTTCAGCCCCAAAATTTTTGCGCCCCAAAACTTAACGCAACGGTGATAGCGATGCGTCAACTCGTCCTAAGGTGCGAGCCGTTGACGGCGGAAACTTTCGCCCCCTTCGGGCGCATCGTCAGCGACTTTTCTTCGGCGACACCTTTTTTGCGGGTCGGCGAAGTCGTTCGCAATCGGATGCGGGTTCGGCGCTTCCGAGAAGTGGAGTGGGTGAGCGCCCACCACGATGGCGAGCAAATCATCGTCCCGTGCGAGCGAGTTCCGACGGTGTTTGTCGTCGCCCCGCCTGCGCCCCGACCGACGCCCGAAAGTTTTCGGGCGTTTCTCAGCGACGGGACAGTCGGCGTTTGCCTTGCCATCGGTGTTTGGCACGCCCCACCTATCCCCGTCACCTGCGACCACGCCCTTTACGACAACGCCCAAGGGAGCGAATGGCACGAGCACACCGTTGAAGTTCACTTGCCGACGGAACTTTGTTGCCTTTTGAGCGTTGAATTGCCTTGAGGGATGGGATGGCGTTCAGGCGATGGCGGTTCGGCGCGTTGCTTTGCCATCCCTACGGTTGGCGGGTCGGCATCTTCCGCAATCGGCGACGGGATGGGCGAAGGGTGTGGGTCGGTCAATTTTCCGTCAGCCAAGCGTGGCGGTGACATCTAACCCTTTAGGGCGATGCCTTGTTCTGTCAGGGCGCGATGGATGGCGTAGTGCAAATCGCTTTGCACTTGTCGGGCGCCGTCCATCGGGTCATCCGTCCAGACGAGTAACTCAAAGGCGAAAGTGTCGCCGATTTTCGTCAGCCACACTTTCGGGGGTGGGTCGGCAAGGACTTGGGGGTGTTGGTGGGCAACTTGCAAGAGGGCGTCTTCCACTTGTTTGGGATTGTCAACGGCAGCGGTCACAATGGGCAAATGCACCCGCATCTTTTTGCCCGTCGCCGTCCAGTTGGTGACGGCTGAACCGATAAATTGCGTGTTGGGGATGGCGATAATGGCGCCGCGAGGCGTTTCCAAAAGCGTGGCGCGAGCGCCGATGTGCAGCACCCGCCCCATTTCGCCGCCGACGCTGATGACATCGCCCACCCGCATCGTCCGCTCCACCATCAGCAACAACCCGCAAACGAAATTGTTGACGACCGTTTGCAACCCAAAGCCAATGCCGACACCGATAGCGCCTGCGAAGATGTTGAAGGAACTGAGCCGAAACCCCATCAAGTCAGCGACGATGAGGATGCCGACGACCCAAGCGACGACTTTCACCCATCGGGCAAGGAGTTGAGCGGCGTAATCGCTGAGTTCTTCCCGCCCTTGAAAGTAACGCAGGGCGAGTCGGCTGAGGGCGTTTGTGACCAACCCCACGATCACCAGCGCAATAAGACCCTGAGCGACTTTAGCGGCGGAAAGGTCAACCCCTGCGACGGTGAGGAAGGGATGGTGCAACCAGTGCCAGACTTGTCGCAACCACTCCATCGCCGTGCCTCCATCCGACTTGATTGCTTGCGGGTGAAGGGTTCACACTTGGCACACTTCAAAGGCGTGACGGATGGCAGCGAAGACATCGCCCTTGGGGACAAACTCCTGACCGACATAGCCCGTGTAGCCCAACGCCGCAAGGGCTTTCATGATGCCCCGATAGTTCAGTTCTTGCTCGTCGTCCAAATCACGCCGACCAGGGTTGCCTGCCGTGTGGAAGTGAGCAATCCACTGGAAGTTTTCGCGGATGGTGCGGATGACATCGCCTTCCATGATTTGCATGTGGTAGATGTCGTAAAGCACCCGCACGCGGGGCGAGTTGACCCGCTGGCAAACTTCCACCGCCCACCAAGTTCGGTCGGCGTGGTAATCCTTGTGGTCAACTTTGCTGTTGAGGACTTCCAGCGCCAAAGTCACGCCCGCTTCTTCCGCCGCTTTAGCGACGCGCCGTAGCCCTTCGGCAGTGTTCTCAATGCCTTCTTCGTCGCTTATGCCTCGCCGATTGCCCGAAAAGCAGATGAGGATTTTGATGCCGTATTGCTTGGCGAGTTCCAAGTTGCGCAGGATTTCATCTTCAATGCGGGCGTGATTTTCCTTGCGGTTGAGCCCGTCCGTGAGGGAACTGTGCCCGCCGATAGTGACGATTTCCAATCCCGCTTCCTTGATGGCGTCCCACCATTCGCGGGGAACCAACTCAAAGCCCGCATAACCGATGGCTTTCGCTTCTTGAATGAGGCGTTTGGGGTCAACGCCCTGCCGAGCGAAGCACCACCAGCACAAATCCTGCTTGAATTGCGCCATCCCCTTTCGCCCTCCTGTGCCGACAAGTGAGACGGGACAAGCGAAGGCGTCAGGGCAGTCGCTGTCCCTAACGCCGTCACTTTCAGCCAATCCCGCCGCGTCATTGCCAGTTCACCTCGTGGGCAATTTTGGCGCAAGGTGGCAAAATTGCGTCGGCACATTCAATCCGCAAACCTTCGCTGGGAGGTGGGAGCGATGCGTTCGTGTTGGCTGGCGGTGTTGGTGGCAGGGATGGCACTCAGCGTTGCGGCGCAAATGAAAATAGAGCAGGTCAACTACCGAGGTTGGGCGCGCACCTTCAAACTCAGCAACGGGCAAGTGGAAGTCTATGTGACCAGCGATGTCGGTCCGCGCATCATTGACTTCCGTCCCGTCGGCGGCAACAACATCTTCCATGTCCGCCCCGATGAAGTGGGAAAATCGGGCGAGAAGGAGTTCAAGTTGCGGGGCGGTTGGCGCCCTTGGCTGGCGCCTGAGGTTTACCACATCACTTGGTTTCCCGACAATGTGCCCTGCAAAGTGGAACGGTTGCGGGACGGCACTTTGCGCGTTTACGGTCCCCGTGAAAAAAACAGCGGCATCCAGAAAATCGTGGAAGTGCGCTTGTATCCCGACAAGCCCTGCGTGCGGGTGACGATGCGGTTGCGCAATGTGTCGCCCCGCCCCGTCACTTACGCGGCGTGGAGTTTGCCCGTCATGAAACCAGGCGGCAAAGCCATCGTCCCGCTGGATGTCGGTAATCTCGCTGCCTTTGCCGACATCCGCCAAATCATCCTTTGGAGTTACGCCAACCCGACCGACCCACGCTTTTCCTTCTTCAATCGCCTCATCGTCGTTGACCAAGCAAAAGTCCCGCCCCGCGAGAAAGTCGTCGGCACTTACCGAGTCAGCGCCACCATCACCAACCAGCGGCACAACGACGAAGGCAAAATCGGCACCGACACCAAGCAAGGTTGGGTCGCCTATTACCATCCCAAAGACCGCGTGCTCTTTGTCAAACGCTTCCCCGTCAACCCGCAGGGCGTTTATCCTGACGGCGGTTGCACGGTGGAAGTTTACTCGTGCCAAGAGTTCATTGAAGTGGAGTGCCTGAGCCACTTCGTCACTATCCGCCCAGGGCGCGAATTCGTCTTTCCGATGGAGTTCTGGCTGTTCAAGGATGTGGACGACCCTGGCACGATGGAGGCGGAGATTTTGCAAAACTTGAACCCTTACCTCCGCCAGACGCGTGCGGTGCGTTATCCGTGATGCGATGGAGATGACCGCCCGATGGCGATTGCCCGTCCCTTGCGGGTGGGAACGCGCGGCAGCAAACTGGCGCTGGCGCAAACAGAATGGGTCGTCAAGGCGCTGTTAACCCGCCATCCTGACTTGCGCATAGAAACGGTCATCATCCGCACGAAGGGCGATGTCATCACCGACCGCCCTTTGCGGGAAGTGACGGGCAAAGGCTTTTTCGTCAAGGAGATTGAGGCAGCATTGTTGGCGGGCGAGGTTGATTTCGCCGTCCACAGCCTGAAGGACTTGCCGACAGAGTTGCCAGAGGGCTTGACGATTGCGGCACTCTGCAACCGCGTAGAGCCCAGCGATGCGTTGGTCGTGCGCCATTGTCAAGGGCAAAAAGATTGGCGGGAAGTTGTCGCTTCCTTTCCTGCCAACGCTCGCGTCGGCACTTCCTCCTTGCGCCGCCAAGCCCAACTCAAACATGCCTTCCCGCATTGGCAGTTGTGCGAATTGCGGGGCAATGTGGACACCCGATTGCGGAAACTGGACGAAGGGCAATATGACGCCATCGTCGTCGCCGCTGCGGGATTGTTGCGGTTAAACTGGCAGGAACGCATCGCTTGCTTGCTGCCCGTAGAGTTGTGTTGCCCAGCAGCGGGGCAAGGTGTTTTGGCGGTAGAAGTTCGTTCGGACGATGCGTTCACCCTTTCGCTTTTGCAAACGCTGGACGAATGGGATGTCCGCGTGGAAGTGACGGCGGAGCGGGCGGCGACGCAGGCGTTGGGAGCAGGTTGCCACGCTGCCGTCGGGGCACTGGCACGCATCAGCGACGGCAAGTTGCATCTTTGGGTCGCTGCCGCACAATTGGATGGGTCGCAAGTGTGGCGACACCATGCCATCGCCACACTGCCTGAAAATCCATCCGAGCAATTGCAAGTCGCCCATGCTTTGGGCAAACAAGCCGCTGACGCCCTTCGGCGCAGCGGCTACCGTTGACCGCTTCCACCCATCACCCGAAAGCGTGAGGTGAGCGACGATGCGCATCACCGTTCAACTGGAATGCACGGAGTGCAAATCACGCAACTATGTGACGACCCGCAAGCGCGAACAGGGCGGGACGCAAAAGCGATTGGAGTTGCGCAAGTTCTGCAAGCACTGCCGAAAACACACCGTCCATCGTGAGACGCGCTGACCAATTCACGCACGAATGACCAATTCACGAATGACCAATTTGCCAATGACCAATTCGTCGGTGACCAATTTGCCAATGGGGGGTGCGAGGGGATGGCTCGGTTGGTCGGTTACTTGCTGGGGCTAACGATTTTGATGGCAGCAGGTTGGACGGTGAGCGCCCCGCCCCAGCGGGGCAAACCCATCACCGTCGTCATGATCCCGAAGATCAAGGGCATTGACTACTTCAACGCTTGCGAACGGGGCGCACGGGAAGCCGCCAAGGAACTGGGCAATGTTAAGTTGGTTTACGAAGGACCGACGGAGGCGACAGTGGAACGGCAAGTGGAGTTGATTGAGGCGTGGATTCCCCGCAAACCCGATGTCATCGCCGTCGCTTGCAATGACCCCAACGCCATCGCCCCCGCTTTGAAAAAAGCGATGGCGCAGGGCATCTATGTCCTCACTTGGGACGCCGATGCCCGTCGGGATGCCCGCGAGTTTTTCATCAATCAAGCCACTTACGACGCCATCGCCCAAGCCCTTGTGGATGAGATGGCAAAGCAAGTCGGCGCTGATGCCCCCGTCGCTGTCGTCACCAGTTCCTTTACTGCCCCCAACCAAACGGAATGGCTCAAGCGGATGAAAGCCTACATGGCGAAGCGCTACCCAAAGATGCGTTTGCTCACCGTTAAGCCAAGCGAGGAAAGTTTGGAGTTGGCGCTGAAAGTGACGAGCGACATCTTGCGCGCCTATCCGCAGGTGCGGGGCATCTTCGCCATTTCCTCCGTCGCCTTCCCAGGTGCGGCGGAGGCGGTGCGAGCCGCAGGCAAACGGGGCAAAGTCGCCGTCGTCGGGCTGTCCACGCCCAAAAGCATGCGCGATTATGTCCACGACGGGACGGTCAAAACCGTCATCCTTTGGAACCCCGTTGACTTGGGCTACCTGACCGTTTACGCCGCCCGCGCCCTTTGCGACGGCACGCTCAAGCGCGGCGTCCGATTTATTTCGGCGGGACGATTAGGCAAGCGGGAAGTGCGGGGCGATGAAGTCCTCTTGGGTCCGCCCATGAAATTCACCAAAGCCAACATTGACCGCTACGACTTTTGAGCCGACGCCTCCGCTGTCAAGGGCAACCTAAGCCCGCACAGTTTCCCTCGGTTGCCAGTTGCCATAGACATCCACCGCAATGCCTTCCACTTTGGGGCGGACGCCCTTGACCATAATGCCAGGACGCCCCATCGCTTGCCCACCCAATTGCCGATTGGCGGGATGGCGGTATCCGACGCGGACAATCCGCCGCCATCGGTTGCTCCTGTTTACCGCTGACCCATGCACCGTCCAAAGGTAAAACACCACCACATCGCCCGCCTTCGCCGGCACACCTACGGTGTCTTCAAAGCGGAACTTGTCTGTCGGCAGGTGGGGTGCTGTGTCTGGTCCCATGATGTGCTCCAACCGTCCCAACTTGTGGCTGCCGGGCAAAAAGTGGATGCATCCCGTCTCCTCGTCGGCATCGTCCAGATGCACCAAGGCGTCCACATAAAGCAAGCCATCTTCGTGAGGATAAAAGGGGTCATCTTGGTGCAGCGGGAAAGGTGCTCCTTCGCCTGGCGGTTTGGCGTGCAAGGTGCAGTGGTGAAATTCCAACGCCTCAGTGTCCAGCAAATCGGCGACGGCGTTGACCAGTTCAGGCTTCAAAATCGCCCGCGCCCACGCCGCCGAATAGTGCTGCAACTCGTGGATGGCGACCAGTTTCACTCGCTCCACCAATGTCGGGTCATCCACATACTCTTTGCGCCACTCACCCCGCCATGCGGCGTTCCAGTCGGCAAAGGTGTGGATGATGTAATCCAACTCCGACCGCAACTCCTCCACTTCCTGCGGTGAAAAAACTTGCTCCAGCCGCAGGAAGCCTTGCTCCTGAAAGAAGCGCTTCTGTTCTGGCGTCACCATCTCCCGCACCTCCTTGCTGAATGTGGCATCGTCGCCGCCTTCAGTATAGCGCAGTGAAGACAAAAGTTGAGCGCCTTCAAAGATAGCCGAGTTCGCGCAAGGCATCCCCCACCCCGCTCAGGTTGTCCGCCACACTCCAATCTAAAAAGTCCGTGGCAGAATTTTTTGCGACGGTTCTGTCAAGGTGATGAGAGATGGGCAAGTGGCAAGAATGTGGAGAATGTGACGGTGCTGTCTGTTGGATGGATGGCGGAGTTCAGGTGACGCTGAAGCAAGGGCAGCTCGTAGACCCTCGTCTGAAAGAACAGCACGAAATTGAAATTGCCGATGCCATCATCTACGAGTGGCAGGAACTTTTGGTAACCGTCACTCCTGTTGGAGCGCTATCAGGCAAGACCTTTTCTGTTCAGTCTATCCAGTTCGGCGAGCAACCTGCCGACCAAATTGACGATGGTTTGTGGCGCTTTACCTTCCGCAACTATCTGGGCAAAAGCGTCATCCGCATAAAGTTCGCTGATGGCAGGGAAGTTATGACTGACCCAATTGAAGTTGTCTCGCCTAAAACACCCGTAGACGAGAAGAAGCGAGACGACCCACTCTTTTACCCGAAGTTTTTGCGCGCCTTGATAGACGACTTGATTCGCTACCTTGTCTCACTGCCTTTTGATTGGGCGGCGCCGACGGAGTTTACAACGGAGGAACGAACTCAACCTCCATCACCGATTTTCGTCCTGCATGTTTTGGCTCAACACGCCGACACTATCT
>Ga0209393_1000821_pt1 | contig 13950 bp, 13 predicted proteins | sample SSWtaG_2_FD_184117 | JGI IMG/M metagenome (GOLD analysis project Ga0209393, IMG submission 184117) | Hot spring microbial communities from Sandy's Spring West, USA to study Microbial Dark Matter (Phase II) - SSWsed_130316 (SPAdes)... | ecosystem: Environmental > Aquatic > Thermal springs > Hot...
TCCAAATGGGAAAGCATCAAATGTATCACCATCGATAACTTTGTAAACTGATGCTGTAACATCAATCTGGAAGGATTCTGAACCATAAACTTTGAAGATCCCCAGAGCAAGTATTACTATTACTATCAAGGTTGCGAGTCCATTTTTCTCAAGTTTATCTTTTAACATCTTGTACGTAGGCTCTTCACCATCAAAAACTCTAAATTAACATTACTTACCACCTAAGTATCTTCTTTCTTCACTATGTTGGTCTGATGCTTATCCTTACTCTTCTAAGCCTGACGTCGGGGCCTCCGAACCAGACGGGTATGGCTTGCATAGGCTCGCTTTTACCACAGTATCCAGCTCTGAAGAATAGTTTCTTCCCAATAGCATCTATTGAAGAGTAGAAGTCTCTGGTTGTAATTTCTAATACGGGGTTTCTTACAGGTTCAACGACGTCTCCATTAACTATCTTATATGCTTCTACACCTACATATCTTTGATTCCATCTTTTATCATCGATATTCCATTCCTGATTTGACTTAATATACACTCCAAGCTGAATATCTTCTATTAATTCTTGGAAGCTGTGGTCTCCAGGCTTCATATAAGTGTTAGCCATACGGATTATTGGCTCACGATCATACTGGCTTGCTCTCGCAGAACCGTTACTTTCAGTATTAAAGACTTTTGCAGTTTCTCTGTTATGTAGTAGCTCATTTATGAATCCATTCTTAATCAAGATCCTTTCCCGTGCTTCTACTCCTTCTTCATCATATAGATAGAATCCAAAAGATCCCGGAATCCTAGGATCATCAACAACAGTTACTATTTCCGAGCCTATCCTCTCACCGATCATGCTAGGCTTAATGTATGTTTCACCAGCTTGTGCAGCTTCTCTACCTAGGACTCTATCAGCCTCACTTGGATGACCTGCAGATTCATGGCATATCAATCCAACAACTTCTGAACCAATTATTACATCGACCTCGCCCTTGGGAGGCTCAGTACCTTTCAGCAGAATATTACATAGATTCTCTACTTCATCTCTTAAGTTCTCAGTTAGATTCCATTTCTCGACAGCTTCCCATCCTCTTGATTCTCCGAGTTCTTGTATTCTCTGTAATATTCCTTTTTGTGGATGATGTAATGTTAAGATGTAAGTAGACATAGTTCTTGGAACAATATGTACTACGTCTGCACCGTCACTATTTATGACGTGTTTCTCTAAATCCCATTTCTCTAGAGTCAACATTCTTGAAGGAAGCTTTACACCAACTTTCTCAGATGCTTCAACTATGTTTTTGTCTACATCTCTTAGATATTCTATCTTATCTTCTATACTGATTGAGGTCCAGTTAACTCTAGGTTTTATATTTACAGTCCCTCTAGATATCTTCCCCTCTCCTAGCGACTCCCCCCTAGTAACAATCTTTGAACTAGCTCGAGCCATAGCGACCGCATCTTCTATAATCTTCTTAACGTATGCTTTCTTTAATCTACTTGTTGAAGCAAATCCTAGTGAATTTCCTACTAATACTCTTATAGCTATGCCTCTCCTAGTAGATGATGCAGAGACCTCTGGGATGCCGTTCTTCAACGTGATTGATTCTAGAGAATCTTTCTGGTATCTAGCTTCAGCATAACTTGCACCTAAACTTAAAGCATAATCTACAGCCTTCTGTAACAAATCCTCAAACATCAAATATAAATTTTAACAATGTAGAATTAATCTATTTCCTCTATTACCTTACGAGAAATTAGGATTATTTTCTATCATAGATAATCTATTTATGGAGTCTTCTTGAATAGTCATAGATGACAGTGACTAAGCAAAATAATGTCTGGTCTATAAAAAAGTGAATCATGCATGCATAACCATAATCGGCGCATGCATGATTTAAGGGGGTTAAGCTTTTTTCCGCTTGATAACTATTGCTACGATTGCTATCGATGCAAAGACTATAGCAGCTATTAGAGCTAAGAGCCTCTGTAGACTTAGGCTGTCTAGTTCGGCTTGAGTATTCTTCAATTTCTCTTGGAGTGTATCTATTTTTATCTTCAATGAGTCTTTCTCAGAAACTACTTTCAAGTATTCCTGAGATATTTTTTCATATTCTGTTTTAGCTTCAGCTAGATTATTTTCAAGCTCATGATTTCTCAATTCTAGTTCTGCATTCTTTGATCTTAGGATAGTTATCTCTTGGTTGAATTCGTCAATCTTCTGCTCATACTCCTCAAGAATATTTTCTAATGCTTGGTTTGCTTTTTGCATTTCTCCATAGGCTTCTACAAATCTCCATACGTGATATGGTGTTAAGATTAAGAACTTCGAAGTAATTATCGGTTCATTATCGAGAGACACTTTTACAGTCCATAATCCGCTCTCTTCTTCATCGATCTCTCCAGCCACAGTTATACGTGTCCAAGCCCACCATTCTTTATAAGTTTTACCAGCTTCACCTCTGAATTCTCCAAAGGAGTATAACTGACCATCGGGGCTATAGAATTCCATCCTTAATATAAATGGACCACTAATCTCCTTAAATTTAATGTAAGAATATGCATAACTATCGGTTGTTAAGAATACTGCTCCGAGACCAGAATCAGTTACGAAGATTGGCTCACTTGAAGGGACACCTCGATCTACATTCCTCGCGAGAGTATAGTATTCTATTTCATAGCTTGCAGCATCGACGACAGGCCCGGTCAATGTTAGGCACATCATCAAGAATAGTACGATAGATATTGGATAGATCGTTGTGTTTAATGTTCTTGAACTCTTTTCCATAAGTTCTAGTGTTTAATCTATAATATAAGTATTTCTAATAATGTCAACAGTTTTTAACAGACTTCGCATTTTATGTAGTTATTAAGTATCCTGGAGAAATATGGGATCCTGTCAACTTTTACTTAGGTTTTTCTTTTTATGTTTAGGTCTCGCTCTTTCTATCTTATTTCACAGGTTCTCTAGGTTATTCTCTGTAGAGGAGAGGTTTAAGGGCATGCTCATCACTATGAAGTTTATTAGAATGGTCTTGGATGGATGCTTTAACAAGCCGTTGATAATAGTTGATAGAGGATCATGGTATATGTTGGCTCTAGATAGGATTGGGCTAAAATATCAATACTAGAGATTCAGTGTAGGGAATGCTGTTGAGAGGTTCTCCGGATACCTTAAACAGAAGATATGAGATTCTACAGTAATAATAAATAGTTGGAGAATTAAGTCGATAGAAGACCATGCACTAACAATAGCAATAATCTGAAGGTTCACTTTAAAGGTTTTGATAACTTTGATAATGTTGAATGGTTTGAGAAGAGGAACTGGTATAAAGGGCTTGGGCAGGAGAGGTCTGGCCGATTCTATTTGATATGAGGGAGGTTGGAGGACTGTTATGGTATTATGATTACGAAAAGAAAGAAAGTCGTAGTCTTGAAGATCTTCGACTCTCCAGCATAATATAGCGATACACTCCTACATATTCAACTCCTATTTTTCGGTATCCCCTTCTTTTACATTCCTACTAATGATATATGATGGTTAAGTGTTGTTTTGATGAATGCTTGGATGAGTCTAGATGGATACGTATCATAGATGGTAGAGTTGTAAGGTACTACTATGATGGGCACATGACATATCTAGCTCTAGACGAAGACACTCTAGAGAGAATAGGGAAGCAATAGTGGAGAATTACATATTTGTCAGGTAAGACAATTTAAGAGGTTTTATCAATGGTAAGAGTTCAAGGTGTTTAGAATAATAAGAACATGCTCTTTACTATGAATATTGAGGCTAGCTTGACCCTGTCAGCTTGGCAGTACTTTTCAGATATTATACTGGGGAAATAGCTTTCCAAATTAATTGTCTAAAGGTCTCTGTATCCATGATTAACGTAAGATTACTTAGGAAGCTGGTAGTATCGTGGATAGCCTCATTCTTACTCGGAATACTTTTCTCTTGCGTGCTGGGTGGCATGCTAAAATAGGATACTGTTAACGTGATGAAAAGTATATATTTTCTGCGTAGGGGAGATCTACAAGGATAAATGTAGAAATGCATGGGCTACACTTAATAATTGATATGTATGGATGTAGAGAAGACAGATTAGGAGATAAGAACCTTATTTCTCAAATTCTATTAGAGCTTCCTGATTTCTTAAAATTAACAAGGCTTTCCGAACCATTTGTAGAAGAATATGGTAATCCTACTCCAGGCATATCCGGGTTCGTGATAATCGATGAAAGCCACATAAGTATACATACATTCATAAAAGATAGACTTGCAACGGTAGACATATATGCATGTAAAGAATTCAATGTAGACGATGCAGTTCAATACTTGACAGGTAAACTCAGCCCAGAGAAGATCCAGAAATACGTTTTAAGGAGAGGAGATGAAGTAACTGCTGGAGCATTGTAGACTTAGACATTATACATTCTCTTAAACTTTTTAAGACTCAAATATGGATGAACAGTAGAATGAGCCTACCAAGAATACATGAACTTATATCATTAAAAGGCAAGACTGCAATAGTTACGGGAGCAGCTTCAGGTATAGGTAGAGCAACCGCTTTAAGATTAGCAGAAGCAGGAGCTTCCCTCTACCTCCTAGACATTGATTATGAAGGATTGTCTAAAGTTAGGGATGAGGCTTTAGGTTATGGTGTGGAAATTGAGTTATTCAAAGTAGACTTATCTAGGAAAGAAGAGATAGATAGATTTTGGAATTCAATCAAGGGGAGAGAACCTGATATACTAGTGAATAATGCTGGCATTTATGTTTTCAGGAACTTCATAGATGTTGATGATGTTTTCCTCGATAATATTATGAGGGTAAATCTATACTCAATGTTCTGGATGTGTCAGAATATGGTAAGGTCTAGAGATAAGAGGGGAGGCATAATAGTGAATGTTAGCTCTATAGAGAGCATACTACCATTTGCTAGAGATCTAGTTCACTACGACATCAGTAAGATAGGGGTCTTAGCATTGACTAGAGCCCTTGCTAGAGAATATGGTAAGATAGGTTTTAGGATAAACGCGGTAGTCCCTGGAGGTATAGAAACTGAGAGTATTAAGAAGCTTAAAGAAAAAACTCTACTCAAATTAGAAATTAGTAGAATAGCTACAGGTGTACAGTTTATGTCTAGGCTTCCCATGGGGAGATTCGGCCACCCTGACGAAGTGGCTAGAGTTATACTATTTCTCGTAAGTGAATTATCGAGCTATGTTACCGGATCTGTAGTAGTCGTAGATGGGGGGTTCACATCAAGCTAGCAATCATGCGATAGGAAGGTCCAACCACTATACTTAAACCCTGCAGTAATCTATTACGAGTATAGAACGTATGAGCGTAGTTAAGCCCACAAGAATCCTTGAAATAGATCCCTCAAACCCAAGAATAGATTATCTTATAGAAGCGGCTAGAGTCATCAAGTACGGCGGACTAGTAATCTTTCCTACCGAGACTGTATATGGCCTCGGTGCGGATGCAATGAATAGTTTAGCTGTCAGGAAGATCTTTGAAGCTAAAGGTAGACCGTTAGATAACCCCCTCATAGTCCACATCTCAGACATAAACCAATTAAACATTTTATCAGATAATGTGAAAGAAGAGGTTTACCAACTGGCTGAAAAATTCTGGCCAGGTCCGTTAACAGTGATTCTCTATAGATCAGAAAGAGTACCATATGAAGTATGTGCTGGTTTAGAAACAGTAGCCGTTAGGATGCCTGCTCATCCAGTAGCTTTAAAGCTGATAGAGCTTAGCGAGACACCCATAGCTGCTCCAAGCGCTAACCCTGCTGGTAAGCCATCGCCTACGAGTGGAGAGCATGTTAGGAGAGACATGATGGGGAAGGTAGATGTAATCATAGATTCTGGAGAAACACTCTACGGTGTAGAATCAACTATAATCGATGTTACTAGAGACCTCCCAGTACTTCTTAGACCTGGAGCGCTCCCAATAGAAGAAATAGAGAAAACAATTAAGAAGAAGATAATTATACCCGACTTTGCTAGAGGGTTAATTGAAGCTTCTGAAGCAATTGCACCAGGCATGAAATATCGACACTATGCACCTTCCAAGCCTCTAAAAGTTATCGAATCTAGTGATTACAGCAACCTCGAGAAATACAGTCTAGAAGTATTCAGGTATGTTAAGAGATTGATAGATAGTGGATTTAAAGTTGCATTACTCGCCTCATCTGAGACTACTCAATACTATCGTGAAGTCGAGATCCTAAGCCTAGGCTCGAGGAAGAATCTATTCGAAGTAGCTAGAAACCTATACAAAGCATTGAGAAAGATAGATGAACTAGATATAGATATAGCTGTATCTGAAGGGTTCGAAGAGAGAGGACTTGGTCTAACAATAATGAATAGATTAAGAAAAGCAAGCGGATACAACATCATAAGAATCTAAATAATAGTTCTGAAGTAGTTAAAGTGGCTTGGAAACTATCTAACCCTCATCCAAGACCCTGTATGTTGGAAGAAGCCGCATTACTCTAGGAAAGACCCTAAATAATAGGTATCCCCACCAGCTATCTATTTTTAAGATCTGCTTAGCAATCTATATAGGAAAATTACTTGGTATCATCTGTGAGTAATGGTTTAGATAGATTTTCATAGTTAGAGTCTGGATAAGCATATAGAGAATCTTATAATTGGAGAGATAATGTTAAGTCATCATATCAGCTTTTCGTAGAAGGATAAGTGATTAAATTGTTCTCTTCAAGAATTAGCTTAAGCTTGTAGACCGCATCATGTACTTCTTTCTCGGTTTTCGCTCCAGTACAGACAAGTTTTCCGCTTGCAAACATTAAGATAACTACTTTAGGTTCCATCATTCTAAAGATTAAGCCTGGGAATTGTTCCGGCTCATACATTGTATTTTCTAGCTTGTTTGCTGCTTGTTCTAAGTTGATGATTCCATGTAGGTCTATCGATGCAACTATATTCTGGATCTCTATCTGTGGCTCCTGCTGAATTAAGAATCCTTCCTTCTTCAATAGTTTAATAACTGTCTGTACTGCTTTTATAGATTCCTGCTCACTCTTCGCACCCGTACACACCATTTTACCGGATGAAAAGATTAGCGTTGCTGTTTTCGGTTTCTGCAACCTGAAGACGAGCCCCGGGAACTGGGCGGGCTTATACTCAACATCGGGGAATGTCTTCTGTATTTGTGCAAGGTCTAGTCTTTGATTTATTGTTACAGATGCTACTACATTCTGGATCTCTATTGATGGTTCAGGTGTTTTAGAATGTAGAGACATTCTTATCTACCCTATTTAAGCTCAATATATAAATACGTCTAGGGCTTTATAAATGTTTCTATGAAGATTGACAGTAGCCAGTTAGGGTTCCCCTTATTTATAGAATTACTAATTGATTACTTTCATGTAGACCTAAGATGATGAATGGTAGTGGAAGTCTATTAACAAACTCATTTCAGAGTTTTGCTCTTAGCTCAGCTGCCCTCTTCACTTCTCCTTCTAGACACCATCCTCTATACTCATCGGTGGAGAATAATAGATGTAATAGACAGTATGAGAAGCATCTCTCAAGCTCAGTTCTCTCAACTTGATTAGCAAAGTATGCAATAGCCATGAAACACGTGGAAGATTGATTCCCGCTAGAGACGATCCGTTATGTCCAGCTCTTTTCTACTACCAGTATTCAAGCCTTAATCGAATTAATGTCGATGGAAAATAAGAAATAACATAGCAGCAATGATAATCGCAACACTATTAGGAGAGGAGAGATTCATAGATTCTAGTTGTAGAGGGAAACGAGGGCTCTCAACAAGTAGCTTAGCAATAGATTTGTGGTAACCTATCCGGCTAGTGACCGCAATTGCGTAAACCAATAGTAAGCAGCCTATTTGTCATAATTTTCCACTGAGATTGATTGCCCGTGACTTAGGATAGCGCTCCAGATGATGTTCCAGCAGAACTCTAGGCTAGAACTACGGCAAGCAGTAAGTCAATGAGCTTAATATACATTTTATGCATTTATTATTTAATTTATATTTATAGATGGTCTTTTAATGGTTTATCCACGGTTGACTGGACTATTATTCTAGGATAACGCAGGAAATCTATAAGCATCGAGATGGTAAAATGTCTATTCGTATAGCCTAAATTTTTAGGGAGAGAAAGTTTTTATAAAACCAAAAGAATAGTAAATATGGTAGAAGACCACGGCGCGACGGCGGTGCCGCCTAAGATGGAGAGGGAGAAAAACTCCCGGATATGAATGGGCGGCCTCCTCCCGTGGTCACAGAATGGAGACCTGAGAAACCGATCATGCTCAGGTCTGACACAGGGCCCCACAAAACCCTTCTAGAGAGGCCTACTCTCCAGGCATAGACTCCGGTTGATCCTGCCGGACCCCACTGCTATCGGGGTGAGACTAAGCCATGCAAGTCGAAGGTCCCCGGCTTCCGGGGGCCTGGCAGACGGCTCAGTAACACGTGGCCAACCTACCCTAGGGAGGTGGATAACCCCTGGGAAACTGGGGTTAAACCACCATAGGAGGCGGGTTCTGGAAGGACCTGCCTCTGAAAGTAGTGTATAGGGATGCCTATACACTAGCCCTAGGATGGGGCTGCGGCCCATCATGGTTGTTGGTGGGGTAACGGCCCACCAAGCCTATAACGGGTACGGGCCCTGAGAGGGGGAGCCCGGAGATGGACTCTGAGACAAGAGTCCAGGCCCTACGGGGCGCAGCAGGCGCGAAAACTCCCCAATGCCCGAAAGGGTGAGGGGGTCACCTCGAGTGCCACCCTCGCGGTGGCTTTTGCTGGGTCTAAAAAGCCCAGCGAATAAGGGGAGGGCAAGACGGGTGTCAGCCGCCGCGGTAATACCCGCTCCCCGAGTGGTGGGGACTATTACTGGGCTTAAAGCACCCGTAGCCGGCCGGATGTGTCTCTCGTTAAATCCACGGGCCTAACCCGTGGGCTGCGGGAGATACTATCCGGCTTGGGGGTGGGAGAGGGCGGCGGTATTCCCAGGGTAGGGGTAAAATCCACTGATCCTGGGAGGACCACCGGTGGCGAAGGCGGCCGCCCAGAACACGCCCGACGGTGAGGGGTGAAAGCTGGGGGAGCAAACGGGATTAGATACCCCGGTAGTCCCAGCTGTAAACGATGCGGGCTAGGTGTCGGGTGGGCTACGGGCTCACCCGGTGCCGAAGGGAAACCATTAAGCCCGCCGCCTGGGGAGTACGGCCGCAAGGCTGAAACTTAAAGGAATTGGCGGGGGAGCACCACAAGGGGTGGACGTTGCGGCTTAATTGGAGTCAACGCCGGAAACCTTACCGGGGGCGACGGCAGGATGATGGACAGGTTGAAGGCCTTTCCGGACGAGCCGAGAGGAGGTGCATGGCCGTCGCCGGTGCGTGCCGTGAGGTGTCCTGTTAATTCAGGCAACGGACGAGACCCCCACCCCCAGTTGCCATCGGGCCGAAAGGCGCCGGGCACTCTAGGGGGACTGCCCCCGAAAGGGGGAGGAAGGAGCGGGCTACGGCAGGTCAGTATGCCCCGAATCCCCCGGGCCGCACGCGACGTTCAATGGCGGGGACAGTGGGTTGCCACCCCGAAAGGGGGAGCTAATCCCTAAACCCCGCCGTGGTTGGGATCGAGGGTTGCAACTCGCCCTCGTGAACGCGGAATCCCTAGTAACCGCGTGTTAAAACCGCGCGGTGAATACGTCCCCGCTCCTTGCACACACTGCCCGTCGCTCCACCCGAGTTGGGTCTGGGCGAGGCTCAGTCTCGTTGGCTGAGTCGAGCCTGGGCCTGGCGAGGGGGGAGAAGTCGTAACAAGGTGGCCGTACGGGAACGTGCGGCCGGATCACCTCCTACCGCTAATTCCTGCCTGGGGCTTCTCTAGAAGGGTGTGATAGGGCCCTGTGTCGTATCCTGCCTCGAGACTCTTCTTTCATCCTGGATATACTATTTCTAGGTTAGTTATTTTTCCGAAGATACTATTGTTACTCTTAATCTACCATACATTACCTCTCTTGACGAGGTTATTCTATAGTTTTTCTCTTCCAGTATGCTGGTGAACGTCCTCGGTTTAGAGACGATAATTGTAAGCTTAGAGTTTGGAGAAGCTCTCCCAATACTCTCAATGAATCTCCTGTAGAATCCCACTATATCTCTCACATTCATTCTTATACCGTATGGGGGATTGGTTACTATGTGGTCCGGTTCCCAGGTAAGCCACTTATCCATCTGGAGGCAGTCTCTAATCATTAGCTTTACAGTATCAGCTACACCTGCAGCTTCTACGTTCCTCCTAGCACCTTCAATACTCTTGGGGGAGGCGTCGCTTCCAGTAATATCTCCAACAGCATCGGGGTTAACGCCATCCTCGATCTTCCTCCTTATTTTCTTGAGGACGTCTAAGTCAACGAACTTCAGCTTCTCTAATCTTATCCCTCTCTTCATTAATCCCGGTGGGATGTTCCTTAATTTTATAGCAGCTTCTATAGGTATGGTTCCACCACCACACATCGGGTCTATTAAGCTCTCGCCTCTCCCCCATCCAGATATCTTGATCATTGCTGAAGCAATAGTAGGCTGTAGCCCAGCTCTATGAGCGTACACTCTATAGTATCTTCTGTGGAGAGATTCTCCAGTAGTATCGAGCCCTAGGAGGATCTCTGAGTCTCTAAGTAGACAGTAGAATTCTATCTCAGGATTGTCTAGGTCAACTTTAAGCTTAATGTTTGTGGATGATTTAAAGCTTTCAATGACTGCACGGCCTGTGGATGCTGCAGCATCCAGGCTTGTGAAAGGCAATCTTTTATTGTGTCTCTCAGCTTTTACTGCGAAGGTTTGGCTTGGGTCTATGATCCAGGTATAATCTAGCCTCCTCGTAATTCTGTATAAGTCTTCTAGAGTTTCAACTTTCTCTCTAGCTAGGAGTAGGTAGACTCTATTAATGAGTGTTGATGAATAATTGATTAATGCAGCATGCTCGACCGTACCTTTAAAGAAGACTTTCCCAATATCTGGGTGTACAGGAATTCTAGCTATTTCTTCAACTTCTTTTGCAGCGAGATCTTCCAGTCCAGTTACTGTAGTAGCAAACCATTCAAAATACTGCATCCAGCTCTATAGACTCGCATCACAATACATGTTAAAGAAATTTTCTGCAAGAATCTATATTAAACGAGAGAGTTATCTCTCATACAATGCCCCTAACCATCCCAAGCTTTACGTCAGTAAATTCTTGGGGTGTATTAATGGGCTCCAACGTATCCTTTGTTTCCGGCTTGGCAGATTGAATCAATAATTATCATGTCCAATGTAGATAGATGAAGAGGTATTTCCATGATGGCTTCTGTAAATTCTTCTAGCTTGGATTCAAGTATCGGTTCTATCACTACTGTTTTGTGTTTATGCGTCAGCTCTACTACCACGTTTACGGGCAGGTTTAAGCTGAGATACCTCTTAGGATTCTTGGTAAGTAGTAGGGAGTAAGTATGCGGCCACATCCTAATACTATCCAATACTTTGTTTATCCACTCCCTTGGAACTTATTTTCCGGAGATAAAAGAATTCTTTTAGAATCTTTCCCTAAGTCTTTTCGGATGAAGGTGGCTGGAACCTCCTTGTAGTTTATGGTTCTATCCCACTCATAGATAGACGATTAGCGTATATTCTTCCGTAATAATACAAGCACCCATCCAGTTACAAGATTCTATGTATATGTACTAGTTATCTCTGGAGACTTTCCTAGAGTTTGCTGGGGTCTTGATCTTTGATGTTCTCCTCGTTCTCATTTTATCTTCTTAATCTTCTTAGGATTGTTACGTCTAGTGCTCCGTACGTCCTGTAGATCTGTACTGCGAGGAGTATTGCGATTGAGATTATTGCGGCTCCTACCCCTAGTGAGAGTATTACGAAGCTATGTGAGTAGGGGTCTATCCCCGTAGGCGTTATAGCGAATGCTATAAAGTTTAGGTGGGCTGCGTTCACCATTAATTCTATAGCTATTATCTGTTTGATTATGCTCTTCTTTGTTGCGAGGCAGTAGATCCCTATAGTGAATACTAATCCTGCAATTATTGGGTAATAGTATATTGGTAGAGCCATCTTAATCGCTCCTCCTTAGTAGTGCAACGATTGAGAGAGCTAAAGCAACTGCAACTAATATTAATGCTAGTAGGGCCATGTAGAAGTTTTCCCATAAGTATTGGCTGATAGCTCTACCTATCGCATTAAAGTCTATTGGTTTTAATTCTTCAACTGTTTTCCTCCATCCTAAGTGTATTGGTGGGTTGCTGGCTAGGGTGAGGAAGAGTAGGGCTGCGAAAAGTATTGCTGTGAGTGATCCGAAGACTTGGTATCCTCTCATCATTCCTCCCTCCTGTTAGTCATCATTATGACTAGCATGAGTAAAGCTACTGCTCCACCTGCGTAGATTAGTAGGAGCATCAAGCCTACGTGGAGAGCGTAAAGTAGGATGAATATGAAGCTTAGAGAGATTATGAAGCCTAGAAGCCCAAATACTGCTCTAATCAGACTTTCTGATTCAACAGCTATTATTGAGAAGATTATGAGAGAGATGAGTAAAGCTACTTCTAAAGCTTCTATATTCATTCTAGATTTACAGTCTTCTTCCACAATAAAAATATTGTTTCAACATAGTTTTAGGCTCATGTGTTAGCTTGAGTATATCTCAACTATATCTCCATCTTGTAGTATATGGTCTGAGCCTACCTGCTGTCCTTGAATCTTAACAGATCTACCCCATATCCTTGCATACTTCATATTTCTAGCTAAGTCTTTATGGATCCTCTCAGCAAGCTCTCGGACAGTTGCGTTCTCATTCATTACAATCGGTTTCCTAGAGACTACGCCATCTTTCTGAGTATATACTCTTATCAATCCAAGGCTCTTGAATATTTTCTCTTTTAAATCTTCAAGGTTTTCTTTCTTCTCAGCTGAGATGAATGTGAATGGTATCTGGAGGTTCTCTATCATGCTTTTAAGCCTGTCGAGTTCTGTAGATTGTATAGCATCTACCTTATTTAATACTATTAGGGCTTTCTTGTATATTGTTTCTCTTACGATTGTTTCTTCAAGGTCTTCTATCGATGCATCACCATATATCTTTACTACTGCATTCTTTATACCTACATTTCTTAGTAATTCTTCAACTTCCCTATAAGTTCCATGGAATTTCCCAAATGCAACAATCCTCACTCCTCCACTATCTTTCTTCTCTATTATTATCTCTCCTTTCTTTGGTTTTATCGAGATTCCTGCTTCATCAAGTAGTTCAAGGATTCTCTCTAATTGCTTTACTGGATCCTTTAAGCCATCGAGGAGTATTATTACTCCATCGGAGTTCTTAACTAACCCTAGAGACCTGCTTGTATACTGGGTCTCTCCTAGTTCTTCTGTTAAGATTGCTGGAAGCTCTACTAACTGTATCTCAACGTCTTCGTAATACATCATTCCAGGTGTAGGTTTATCGGTTGAGAAAGGGTATGGGGCAACTATAGGTTTAGCATTAGTTAAAGCTCTTAGAAGACTTGATTTACCTGAATTTGTTGAGCCGATTATTACTACCTGGGAATCCCCCTCCTTTGATACTGTGAAGAAATCTCTACGACTAGTTTTCGCTGCAGCTTTCTTCTCAGCTTCCCTCTTAAGCTCAGCTATCCTCCTCTTTAACTGCCCTCTAAGCTTCTCTGTACCCTTATGGTCTGGGATTAAGCTTAAAGCCTCCTCCAGCGCTTTAATCTTCTCTGGGATTGTTCTTGCTACTTGATATTTCGAGAGGGCTTTCTGTGCTTCTGCAGGCAGATTAGTAGGCATGGCTAGGTCACTAAACCTAATGCATCCCAGACTCTATAAACATTCTCTTGAAATAGTTTAAAATCTCCCAGCAAGTCGAGTACATCTCTTCCTACACCTATCTGCTCTAGTTTATCTTTGTAA
>Ga0209393_1000823_pt1 | contig 13918 bp, 12 predicted proteins | sample SSWtaG_2_FD_184117 | JGI IMG/M metagenome (GOLD analysis project Ga0209393, IMG submission 184117) | Hot spring microbial communities from Sandy's Spring West, USA to study Microbial Dark Matter (Phase II) - SSWsed_130316 (SPAdes)... | ecosystem: Environmental > Aquatic > Thermal springs > Hot...
GTGTTAGTGTTTTAAGGTTTAAAGTTTAAGGTTAGTTTTGGTGTTTAGCTTTGGGTGCTAGGGTTAAGGTTGTTGCTGAGATTGAGAGGATTATGAGTAATGTTGAGCAGGTTAGGAATATAGGTATTATAGCTCATGTGGATCACGGTAAGACTACTACTAGTGATAGCCTTCTAGCAGCGGCTGGCATTATATCTGAGAGGGTTGCTGGCGAGGCTTTGGTGCTTGACTATCTTTCTGTTGAGAAGCAGAGGGGGATAACTGTTAAGGCCGCTAATATAAGCTTGTACCACGAGTATGGTGGTAGGCCATACGTTATAAACCTTATAGATACACCTGGCCACGTTGATTTCAGCGGTAAGGTTACTAGGAGTCTGAGGGTTCTAGATGGGGCTATTGTTGTTGTAGACTCTGTCGAAGGTGTTATGACCCAGACTGAGACTGTGATAAGGCAGGCTCTCGAGGAGAGGGTTAGGCCTATCCTCTTCATAAACAAGGTTGACAGGCTTATCAAGGAGCTTAAGATGACCCCTGAGAGGATGCAGGAGAGGTTCCTCGAGATTATAAAGGAGGTTAACGCGCTGATAGACATGTACGGGGAGCCTGAGTTCGCTAGGAAGTGGAAGATAAACCCAGCTGAGGGTAACGTTGTATTCGGTAGCGCTAAGGATAAGTGGGGTTTAAGCGTACCACTGGTTAAGAGGAAGGGTGTAAGCCTACAGGAGGTTATAAGAGCCTACGAGACTGAGGATAAGGAGCTTATAGCCCAGCTATCGAGGAGGGCTCCTCTACACGAGGCTTTACTTGATATGGTGGTTAAGTTCATTCCAAACCCGAGGGACGCTCAGAGGTATAGGATTCCAAGGATATGGAAGGGTGATTTGAACAGCGATCTAGGGAAGGCCATGCTCAACGCAGACCCAAACGGGCCCCTAGTATACTTTATAAACGATGTTAGAGTAGAGAAAGCAGGGCTCGTGGCAACCGGGAGGGTGTTCTCCGGGACCCTAGAGCCTGGCACAGAGGTTTACCTTGTAGGAGCGGGTAAGCAGGCTAGGATACTTCAGGTCAGCCTCTACATGGGCCCGTTTAGGGAGATAACTAAGATGGTGACCGCAGGTAACATCGGGGCAGTTATGGGGGTTGAGGATGTTAGATCGGGCGAGACAATTGTAAGTGTTTCAAGCATACAGTACGCAGCCCCCTTCGAGCAGCTTAGATACGTTAGCGAGCCCGTGGTTACAATAGCTGTGGAGCCCCTAAGGATACAGGATCTACCTAAGATGATAGACTCTCTTAGGAAACTCGTTATAGAGGATCCAAACCTAATCCTTAAGATAAACGAGGAAACAGGGGAGTATCTAATATCGGGTATGGGGCCGCTGCACCTGGAGATAGCTTTAACGCTACTCAAGGAGAAGTTCGGAGTCGAGGTTAAGACAAGCCCGCCTATAGTAGTCTACAGGGAGGCTATAAGAGGTGAAAGTGAGGTGTTCGAGAGTAAAAGCCCTAACAAGCATAACAGACTCTACATAAGCGTTAAACCCCTCAACGAGGAGACCATAAGCTTGATAGCTAAAGGCGTAGTTAGAGAAGATCAGGATAGCAGGGAGAGGGCTACTATACTAAGAGATAAAGCTGGGTGGGACTACGACGAGGCTAGGAGGATATGGGCTATAGATGAGAATATAAACGTGCTCGTAGACATGACGAGCGGAGTTCAATACCTAAGAGAGGTTAAAGACACGATAATAGCCGGGTTTAGACTAGCCTTAAAAGAGGGGCCTCTAGCAGCTGAGCCTGTGAGAGGCGTTAAAGTCATATTACACGATGCTGTGGTGCACGAAGACCCCGCACATAGGGGTCCAGGGCAGCTATACCCAGCTACGAGAAACGCTATATGGGCTGGTATTCTAACAGCTAGACCGACACTACTAGAACCGGTACAGAAACTAGACATAAGAACCCCCATGGACTATGTAAGCAACATAGCGGCACTCCTAGCAAGAAAGAGAGGTAAGATCCTAGATGTCCTAGGACACGGGGTGGCGGCGAGAGTCATAGCAGAAATCCCTGTAGCTGAAAGCTTCGACCTAGCAAGCGAGCTAAGAGGGGCAACAGCCGGGAAAGCCTTCTGGGGCGTAGAGTTTAGCAGGTGGGCTCCAACGCCGGATACGCTTCTAGAAGATCTAATTAAGAGTATTAGGAAGAGAAAGGGGCTCCCGCCTAGCCCGCCAACATTAAATGACCTCATAGGCTTCTAAACATTTTAAATGAAGGTTCTTGAACGTTAGGGTTTAAAGCTTCCAGCTGTAGTACAACAGTTTGGGATGACGTCTACGCCATCGACCGAGCGGTGAGAGAACCGCCCCTCCGACCTCTCCTCCCAATTATACATTTAAAAGTGGGATTTTTAGATATCCTTGTATGTAGAATCCTCCTAGCTTATCTTTTCAGCCCCCGCGGAACCTTTATAAACTTCGGATTCTCGATAGTAAAGCTTATAGGGAGCGTTTATGAGTCTGGGTAGGGCAGTGCTATCAATTAAGGAGAACTACGCTCAGGCTATGGCTGTTACAGCACCTCTAGGTAGTGTTGTCTCCACGACTACCGTTGCAGTCGCATATGCTGGTGGTGGTGTGGTTTTCGCAACTATAATGGCTTTTATAGCTAGTGCTTTCTGGATATACACTTTAACCTTGTATAGCAACCGCATAGCTAGTGCCGGTGGCTACTATACATTCGTTTATGCAGCTTACAGGAGTAGGGTTCTAGCTTTTGGTGAGGCTTTAATAGAGGTGATGTCCTTTATAATGCTTAATGTTGTTAACGTCCTAGCAGTATATCTTATGATTGAGGCTGTATCCTCGTTCTACGGGGTTAAGCTACCGTCCTGGGCCGCGTTGCTAGTGATAGTTTTCAGCCTAGCTTACCCTACTTTAGCCTCAATACTACTTGATGTTAGGAGGCTCTTAAACTCTATAGTGATTGTAGTTGCCACCCTCGAGGTTTTAGTTCTCCTAGCTTTATTCGCCCTCACCCTAACCCGCGGGGTTAAGGTTGAAGCCTTCCTACCCCCGCCTGACTCTAGCTTAGCCGGGCTGGCTATAGCGTTCCTACTAATCCTTGTTAGCTTTGACGGAGCCGGGGCTTCAACCTACCTGGGTGAGGAGACTAGGAGGCCTCTAGATAACGTGAGTAAGGGTATGTGGCTAGCCTTCATCGTAGGAGGTCTCGCTATGATAGCTGGAACCTACGCTCTAGTAACCCTGTGGCCTTACAGCTATGTAGAGCTAGCTGGGAGTAGCCAACCACTTATAACGATAACAGCCGGGTTCGGCGTAGCCTACGTTGCCCTTGTCATAGGCGTAGCTGCTAAGAGCCTCCTAATCTCCAACATAGGGACTACGCTGGCGGCTGCACGCATACTATACAATCTATCTAGGGAGGACTCCGCCCCCGGAATCCTATCCACTGTTAACTCCCGGGGGCAGCCTGTGGTAGCCACACTCCTAGTAGGCTTCATAACAGCGGCTATAACGCTAGTAGCTATAACAGCTCTAGGTGTTAAAACAGCCTTCATAGAGGTTGGGGCTCTCACAGGGATCTTCTGGATAGCAGGTAGGATCCTAGACTCCCTAGGGGCACCATTATTCCTGAATAGAGTCGGAGGGCTGGGGAGGGGTGCTCGGATCATCCCACGCATACTCTTCCCGGCACTAACGTTCGCCATGAACGCTGCCGGGTTAACGCTATCAATCATAGGGGTTACCTTAACACAGATTTCTATCCTAGCCTTAGTAGCTGTCGCGGGCCTCCTATGGTACATGTTGATAGCTAGGTTTGGAGCTCCAGGGAGCCTAGCTGTCGACAACTATAACAACGTTATTAGGCTAGAGGAGCTACTCGGTGGAAAGCATGGAGGGATTAAATGATGCCCAGCATGAGGGGTGCTAGGAGTCCTAGAGCTAAGGTTGCAACCGCTCCTAGTAGGAGTGCCACTCTGTAGCCTACCCTAACCTCCCTTACCACCGCTTCCGGTGGTGTTGTTACATCTCTTAAAGCCCTTATATAGTAAGCTGAGCTTACACCACTGTTAATAAGTGCTATTGCTAGGATTGCTATGGAGAAGCTAGCTATGGGTATGAACATGTAAAGCTTCCCCCAGAACCCGAGGAGGGGCGGTATGCCTAGTAGGCTGGCTAGGAGCACCGCTACGGATATAGATGATAGCCTATCCCTAGCTAGCAAGCCTCTAAGCTCGCTCTCCAGGCTCCTCCCAGCCTCAGAGGTTAGCAGGAATAGAGGTGTCTTAGCGAGTGTGTAAGCTATAGACTGCAACGCTATGCCGGCAAGGGCCATCCTGTAGAGGCCACCCCCAGGCTCTGCTAGTAGGAGCACGTACACCGCCGCTACTATGTAGCCTATATGAGCTATGCTACTATAAGCTAGCAGCCTCTGCAGATCCGTAGCTGTTAAAGCGGCAACATTACCGTAGGTCATGGTTATAATGGCTAGAACAGCTAGAACAGCTGGAGCGTAGTCTACACCCGTAAAGCTTTCAGCCGCAAGCCTAACTATGAAAGCTATAAACCCTAGCTTAGCTACACCAGCTACAACCGCTATAGGCCTCCCATCAGCCCTACCGTAAACACTTGGAAGCCACCAGTGGAAGGGGACAACCCCAACTTTAAAGCCGAAGGCTGAAAGAGCCGACACTATGGCTATAAGCGCTAGAGGCCCGCCTAACCCGCCACCAAGCACCCCCAGCTCCGCTAACCCGCCCTCCCTCAGAGACACGTGTATGGAGGCCCACAGAGCTATTAGCACAGTAGCCACCATGCCTACGTAGACGTACTTAACAGCTGCAACCCTACTATCACTATCACCCGGTAAAGCTACCAGCACGTAAGAAGCTACCGATACGAGAAGCCACGATGCCAGGACGACTAGCACGTTGCCCGCCCCCGCTAGGTAGAATGTCCCGAAGAGAACAAGGGGTAGGAGGCTGTAGAACGCCGGGTGGCTAAACCACCTGTAGCCATCATAGCCTACCGCTATCAGAGATATAAAAGCCGATAACCCGGCCCCAACCAGTATGAGGGAGGTGAACCCATCATGTCTAACAAGCCCTGAGTAGAGCTCAACCCCTCCATTGTACAGGGTGATTACAGAGGCTAGGAGGAATGCCGCGACACCAGCCCACGATACGGCTAGGATAGCCCTAGATCTATCGTAACCCAGGGATGCTACGAGCGGTACCGCAAGGGATGAGAGTAGGGTTGCGTAGAGTAGTACTTCAACTAGTAACACTCTTATCACCTCGCTAAGAGCAGTACGAGGATTATAACTGCTACGGAGATTAGGTAGAGTGTTATGTAGTACTCAGTCCTCCCCCTATGGAGTGATCTGAGAATCCAAGCCCCTAGGGAGCCTGCTCTAGGTGTTAGTGAGTGGTAGGTGTAGTCAATCCCTATATCGGCCTCCTTAAGGAGCCCCGTAGCCCTAATGCCGCCACCTAGGAAGACCATGTATATGATTGAGTTAGCATACCACCGGTCGTAGAGGAAGTTGTATAGCTTATCGAGAGGGGCCTTCTGAGCTAGAGCGTATAGGTTAGCTCTTACGATAGCGTATAATGTTGACACAGCTACAACCGTTGCTAGAATAACTGCTACCGTTGCAAGGGTTAAACCCGATAGCTCGACGTGAGCTTCCACGGGGGATCCTATGGCTAGGGTTAACTCAGACATCTTAGAGTACACCTCTGATAGGGTAGGCCACGAGAGGCCTATAACTAGCGATATGAGAGCAAGAGCTAGGTATGGGATTAGCATTGTTGGAGGAGCCTCGCCTAAATGGTGTTCCTGGTGTCTAGCCCCAGCCCCAGTGTATGGTGGTGTGTGTAGAACCCTAACGACCACTCTTAGAGTGTATGCCGCGGTTAAGACGGCTGCGGTGATAGCGGCTACCGCTAAAAGTGGGCTCGCAGTGTACGCTACATGTATAACCATCTCCTTGCTGAAGAACCCTGAGAGTGGCGGGACTCCAGCTAGGCTTAGGCCTGAGAGCCATAGGGCTAAGGCTGTTAGCTTCATGTACTTAGCGTAGCCACCCATAGGGTCTATGAACCTGCTGTGCGCCACGTGTATGAGCCACCCTGCTATTAGGAATAGCGATGCCTTGAATATAGCGTGGCTTACGAGGTGAGAGAACCCTGAGACTACGCCCTCCGCCCCTAGGAGTAGGCCTGAGGCTGAAGCTCCCAGGAACATGTAGCCTATCTGGCTTGCCGTAGAGTATGCTAGGATTAGCTTTAGCTCGTCGGAGACGAGGGCCATAGATGCTAGCATGAAGGCTGTGAAAGCCCCTATGTACGCTATTATGGTATAGTAGCTCTGCAACTGGGATGATACTATGGTGTAATCGGGTGTAGCTGTTAAAGCCAGGGCACCTGCTACTAGAATTGGGGTTAACCTTAGGAAGAGGTATATACCAGCCTTAACCATGGTTGCGGCGTGGATTAAAGCTGATATCGGTGTCGGGCCTGTCATAGCTGTTACAAGCCACTCGTGGAATGGGAATTGAGCGCTCTTAGCTAGAGCCCCTAGAGTTAGTATTAGGAGGGTTAGCAGTAGGACGCCTTTAGAGGCTAGGCTTGAAAGCCATTCAGGGGCCGTTGAAGCAAGAGCCACTATGTTGAAGGTCCCAGCTACAGTGTATAAAACCGCTATGCCGACTAGGAACCCGAGATCTCCTACCCTGGTGAATAGTATAGCTCTTACACCGCTATGGCTAGGCTCGAAGTACATGGGGTAGCCTAAAACCCTCCTACCAGGCCTCCCAACCCACTTATCCTCCTCATCCGTATACCAATGACTTATTAGAGCATAGCTACAAAGCCCCGTACCCTCCCAGCCTACGAACAAGAGTATAAGGTTATCGGCTAAGACGAGGAGCATCATACTACCAACGAAGAACGTGAAGAAGAAGAAGTACCTACCGTAACCCCAGTCACCCTCCATGTATTTAACGCTGTAAACAGCTATCAAGAGGCTAATCCACGAGACAACCACGGCCATGAGGGCTGAGAGGCCGTCATAGTAGGTGCCGAGGCTAACACCAAGCCATGAAACCCACATTAAATCCCTTCCAGCGTAGAGAGGGCCCTTTGAGAACACGTTAACAGCAGCGTAGGAAGATACCAGGGCTGACGCTAGTATGCTTAGCACACTCGTATACCCATAAACCCTCTCATCTCTAACCCTAAGCATCCAGGCTACCGCTATGAGGAGAGCCCCTATGAAGGGGGCTAGCCACGAGAGAGACCATGGTAGGAACGGCATGTAATGTGCTTCAACCACCCTCTAGCCACCCCCCACTAGCTCGAGGAGCGGGTTAACTGAAGCTCTAAGAGGTTCTATGAGGAGCTCCACTACTAGGAAAGCTATAATCCCGGATACGGCTATAATGAGAATGGCTATCTTAAACTCGTCCATAACCTCGCCGCCCTTCGAAGCTCTGCCCTGCCTTAACGGGCCGAAGAATATCCTGCGCATTGCTATGAAGGAGTACGTAGCTGTAACCATGAAGGCTACTATTACGAGTAAAGCTATAACAGCTAGAGATGACGGTGCTCCAGGATTATACCCTCCTATTAAACCTAGCACTATTAGTATCTCGCTCCACATACCAAGCGATGGAGGCATACCGACTAGGTGCATGAAGCCTATCAACGTTATAGCTGCAGTGGTGGGGTAAACTCTAGCGAGCCCGCCCATCAACAGCATGTTCCTAAGCCCGCCCATCTCCGTTATGAAGACCCCTGACACCATGAAGAGAACGGCCTTCCCTATAGCGTGGCTTAGATAGTGTAGCATGGCCCCGGCTACTCCGAACCCTGTTAACGTCGCAACTCCAAGTAGTATGTAGCCCATCTGGCTTATACTAGAGTATGCTAGGAACCTCTTGAAGTCGTTCTCCCTTAAAGCCACGAAACCCCCATACACTATGGTCACGAAGGCTAGGAAGACCAGGAGATCCCTAATATCAGCTATAAACTGGGGGAACATTGTGGGGGAGAATCTTGCTAGAGCATAGCCAGCTATGCCTATAAGGTTGGGCGATAGGAGAGCTGATATAGGTGTAGGAGCTTCAGCATGAGCATAGGGCAGCCACATGTGGACACCGAAAACCGCCATCTTAACGAGTAAGCCTACCACTATGAAGAGGGGTGCTAGGGTGGCTAAGCCCCCTATATCAACGCTAGCCAACACCCTATTATACTCCATGGTCTCCACAAGGAGTACGTCAAAGGATCCAGCGTTAACCCCATAGTATAGGGTTCCTGCTAGGAATAAAGCTCCACCTATATGGGTCCAGATGAAGTACATTAAGGCTATCCTAAGCCTATCACCGTAACCGTAGAAGGCTATCAACAGGAACGATGTGATTAGGGAGAGCTCCAGGAAGATGAAGAAGCCTATGAGGTTAGATGAGTAAGCCATGCCAAGCATTGATGATGAGAAGGCGTTGTAGAGTATGAAGTAAGCGTTTAAACCCGGAACCCTAACCTCCTCACCGTGCAACTCATCAATCCTATGCTCCATGTACTTAACACTGTATATTGAGACGAGAGCTGTAACTATTGAGATACCCACTACTATGGGGGCTGAGAGACCGTCTAAGACCAGCCCTATAAATCCTATGTTGTAGGCCGATAGATCTAGGATGAGGGGGTCTACTAGGGCTCCAACCCTCTTATAGCCTAGGTAGTACACTACCAACGGTACCGGGATTAAGAGCGTTAAGGCTGATAAGTACGCCAGCAATCTAACAGACCGCCTTGACCTAAACCCTAGAACCTGTGATGCTATCGCTAGAAGCGTCGGGACCGCTATTGTAGCCCAGAGTACCGGGGCTCCAAGCTCCTTCAACTCAAACACCCTTCTCCTCCAAGATATCGGATGATAGCTTTCGCGAAACCCTATACATCGATATAACCAAGGCCATGACTACTATAACCTCGCCTGAAACGACGGAGACTAGGATCACTAGGAGTAGCGTTAGCATCTCCGGGTTAGCTGAGGCTATAGCAGCTAGTAGGAGTATGACCCCGTTGAATAAGACCTCTATCGATAGAAGCTGCCTCACCAGATTACTGGACGACGTTAAACCATAAACCCCGATAGCCGCGAGCGCTATGGATGCAGCTAATACGACGTATTGAAGGCTCACCCCTAACCCCTCCTAGCTACCGCTATACCCTCGATTACCGTAGCTGCTAACGCTACCAGTAGAACTGCGAGAACTAAAGCGTAGTCTGAGAGGAGGCTATCACTAACAACCCTTACATCAACGTTAACGGGGAACACGTGAGATGGTATACCGAGTACTAGTAGGGCTACCGCGAGTACAACTAAGGTTACAGAGGCTACTAAAGCCCCCCTCAGGTTGTTGCGAACCTCAGCCCCCCCACCGCCTAGCATGGATACGGTTAAAACTATGAACATGACAGCGGCGCCTACATAGACTATTACTATGAATGCGGCCACTATGTAGTAGCCTAGTAGAGCTAGAAATGCTGCGACTAGAGAGCCTAGTACTGCTAGGAGGCTACTAGAGTAGACTAGATCCCTTAGGGTAACCGTTAGCAACGCCACTATTATAGATGCTAGGGCTAAGAGCACCCCTAAGAGAAGCGCTACCTCCAAGAACGTCACCTCCTCCTCTTAACCAAACCCCTCTCCTCGTCAACCTCGTACACAACAGGCGTCCCCTCGCTAAGAGAAGGCCTAGTAGGCTCTACTTGGAAAGCTTCCAGTGTGAGGAACATATCTGCTAAGCTCTCGTAAACCACGTCCTGGAAAGGCGTGTGGTAGAGGGCTTCAGTAGGGCATATGTCGACACAGTAGCCGCAGAATATACACCTCTGGTAGTTTATAACAGGGTACTGCTTCTGCCTAGGCTTATCAGGGTGCTTTGGATCCACCTCGGTAACTCTAACCATCTTCATTGCCGCCGAAGGGCATATCCTAGCGCATGCGGCACAGCTGATGCACTTATCCTTAACGAATACTATGAAGCCTCTGTAGCCGGGTCTATGCTCGATATACTCCTTGGGGTAGAGGAGTGTAGACCTCTGCGGGTCTATGAAGTACTTAACTCCAACTGCTAGAGCTTGGATATTAGATTTAATACCCTCAAACAGCCCTCCCCTCCTCCTCACACCCTTCAACGCAACCTTAGCCGGCACCGCACAGCCACCTTAACAGTTAACATCTCACTTAATACATTTTATAACTGCAATATTTAAATTTTATAGTAGACGTTATATGAGGTTAACGTATGCTAGCACGATAGACCAGCCTAGGCCTAGCAGAGCTAGAGGTAGGGCTAGCCTCCAAGCTGCGTCAAGAGCCTGGTCCAACCTGTACCTTCCATATACTGATCTTAGGAAGCTCATGGCAAACACTATTAGGCATGCTTTAATAAGGACTATTAGAGATGGTACGATGAACCCTGTAAGCGGGCCGGAGCCTGGAGTGTATGGAGCCCACCCTCCTAGGAATACGAGAGCTACTAGCATAGCGTAGATGAACCTCCTTATATAGCCACCGCCCATGTTTAAAGCATAGAGTATACCACTATACTCCGTGTACGGACCCGCTACAACCTCGTGCTCGGACTCCGGTATTTCGAAGGGGAAGGCTGATGTCGACATGAGGATTGCTAGGAAAGCTGCTAGGAACGCTAGCGGGTTTAGTATAGCAAACCACTTTATTGGATGCTGTGCTTCAACAATATACGCTATGTTAAATGAGAGTGTTGCGGCAGCAGGCGCTAGTAGGGCTAGGATTGCTACTAGCTCGTAGGCGGTTATAACGTAGGATTCCCTAAGGCTCCCTATTACCGAGAACTTATTACTACTGGCCCATCCTAGCACTACTGTAAGTAGCGGTGGTAGCGTAGTTAAGGCTAGGGCTATCAAGAGGCTGTACTCCATGGACGCTACAGGCCAGTAGATCTCGTGAGGGCTTAACGGCACGAATGCTAGAGGTAGTATTGTAATTACCAGGACGGCTACAGGCGTTACTATGAAAGCTAGCCTATCCACGGTAAAGGGTATGATAACCTGCTGTGTCACATACCTTATCATATCAGCTACTATAGTCATAAACCCTCCTAGCCTAGGGCTAGCCCAGTAAGGCCCAATCCTCCTCTGAACCCTGGCCGCCGCCTTCCTCTCAAACCATATAGCCACCATAGCTACTAGTAGTGCTCCAGCAAAACCTACGATTAGGACTTGCCATAGAGGTGGGTAGGCTATTATGTAGAGCAGGGTCTCTAAAACCACCCCTATCACCTATCAGATTCAGGTGGGAAGTAGTCTATACTACCGTAGATAGCTGGTAGGTCCATCAGCCTATGACCTGGGATTATGTATTTAAATACCATAGCGTTCCTAGCTGAGGGGGTTACAACTCTAACCCTGTAAGGCGTCGTACCCCCATCGCTCTCAACATAATACACAATCTCACCCCTACCCATCTCACCCCGAGCTAAAGCCTTACCAGGCGGGATCTTCATTGAAGCGTGTATCGGGAGCAGCTTAACCCTACCCGTCTTCTCGTAAACCTCCTTGTGGAGCTTAGGTAGCTTATTGTAATCCTCAACCGGTATTATATGCTCCCCCTTATGCCTCTCAAGCCACTCTACAGCCTGCTCTATTATGTTTAGACTCTGCTTAATCTCCTCAACCCTAACCCAAGTCCTAGCTAGAGAGTCGCCCTCCTCGAATACGGGGATCTCGAAGTCTAGCTCATCGTAGACCTCGTAGGGCTCTACAAGCCTAACATCGTATTTGATGCCGCTAGCTCTAACGTTAGGCCCTACTATGCCTAGCTCTGCAGCCTTACTCTTACTTATAACCCCGACGCCGTCAAGCCTCTTAACTATAACCGGGTTATCAACGAATATCTTGCGATACTCCTCAAGCCTCCTCCTCATATACCTAACAGCCCTCCTAGCCATCTCCGGGAAGTCCTGGGGCATATCCCTTCTAACCCCTCCGGGTATGGGGTATGTGTGTGTCAACCTAGCGCCTGTTAGGATCTCAGCTAGCTCAACGAAAACCTCTCTATCGCCGAAAGCCCACATGTAGATAGTGGAGTGCCCTAGGAAGACCCCGAAGATGCCCATACCGTATAGGTGTGATGCAATCCTATTAATCTCGCATAGGAGGACTCTTAAGTAGCTAGCTCTAGGCGGGGGGCTCTTATCCATTAGCTTCTCCAGGGCGTTAACATAGGGTAGTGTTACGTTACACGCATCTATAATAGTCATCCTCTCCAAGAGCGGTATGGGCTTAAGCCACTCCCTAACCTCGCTAAGCTTCTCCATAGTCCTATGAACGTATCCTATATCAGGGTCGGCTTCAACTATCACGTCCCCGTCAAGCCTAACTATTATCCTCATATGACCTGAGCCCGGATGCTGTGGTCCAATGAATACCTCGTATAGCTCCCTCTCAACCTTTCTAACAATCATGCCCTCTAATCTCCTACCCTCCAGTGCCCCACCACTACTGGTACCTATGGGGGACTCCTTCATAGATGCTCTCCTCCTTAACAATAAAATCCTTCCTTAAAACCTTCTTCTCAGCAAGCTCAGGGATTAAGAGTAGTGGTCTTAGATCAGGGTGGCCTCTGAAGGTGACTCCAAAGAACTCGTAGACCTCCCTCTCCTGGAACTCGGAGCTCCTCCAAACTCCAGTTAAGCTTTCCATGACAGGGTTATCTCTCGGCAGGTCTACGGATAGCCCGAGTATTACTTTAGCTAGATCCTCTCTTAGATAGCTTGAAACATGGTATGTAACCCTTATCTTAGACTCCTTAGGGTAATCCGATGCAGTTACACTCTTAACGTGGTCGAAGCCTAGCTCCTTAAGCTTGCTAGCTACAGCGGCAACGCTGTCAACATCTACGAGCACCTCGACATAGCCTTTCCATAAGGTAACCTCTTTAGCTAAACCCCCCAGAGTGTTTTTCAAGAGCTCCGCTAGCTCCTCGGGCTTCAAGGCCTCCACCATCTACAAACATCATCAACCGGCTTAACGGGATCTCTATCGTGCCTCCACCCCTCTATGAGCCACCTGCTGGCTAGCTTCTTCTCTTTAATCCTCCTCCTAAGGTCTATGATAGCCCTAGCTAAAGCCTCAGGTGGGGGCGGGCACCCTGGTATGTATACATCCACCGGGACCACCTCCCACGGTTTCACAACATTATAGCTATTATAGAATAGCCCCCCGTCTAGAGCACAGGCCCCCATGGCTATTACGAACTTAGGGTGCGGCATCTGCTCATAGGTTATCCTGAGAGCACAAGCCATCTTCCTAGTCACCGTACCCTCTATAACTATGAAGTTCGTCTGCCTGGGGGCAACCCAGGGTAGTGCGCCATACTGCTCAGCGTCAAACCTAGGACTCCATGTAGCTGCAAACTCTGCACCACAACAGCTGGTTAGCAGGTGCACAGGCCATAGGCTGAATGTTGTAGCCCAATCTATAACATCGCCCAACCTCAGCTTACCTAGCAGGAGCTCCCTAGCCCTTCTTGCAGCTACGTTAATATTACCTACGTAAACCCTATCAACAGCCTTCGAGTTCACACACAGTCACCCCTCAATCCAGAGTCCACGACTCAACCCTCCTAGACTCTTTAACACCATATACTAGGAGTGGTGTAAACACGAGTATTAAGACCAGGTATATAGCAAGAAGGTTTAACAGCCTATCAGAGGGGGCTAGCAAGGTTAAAGCTACAAGGATGAGAGCAGGTTCAAGAGCTAGAAAAAGCACCAGGTAGCCGAAATACTGCATGGAAAGAATCCTCCTAGCCTCGCCCTTCATAGGATTACC
>Ga0209393_1000824_pt1 | contig 13915 bp, 11 predicted proteins | sample SSWtaG_2_FD_184117 | JGI IMG/M metagenome (GOLD analysis project Ga0209393, IMG submission 184117) | Hot spring microbial communities from Sandy's Spring West, USA to study Microbial Dark Matter (Phase II) - SSWsed_130316 (SPAdes)... | ecosystem: Environmental > Aquatic > Thermal springs > Hot...
CGGCTCGGTATGTTTCGCCTTGCAAAAGCCAAAGCAAGGCTCTGTATTTGTCTCTGAGCCATCCCTCTTTGGTGGACTTGACCTTTTCCTCAAGTTGCTCTTTACTTAAATGGTTGGCTAAAGTTGCTGCCATTAGACATCACCCCCAAAGTATGTGACGAAATTTTAAAATGGTATAAGTTGCATCAGGCAGTCAAGAAAGTTTTGGATGAGTTCTTTGCAACAAAAACAGGGAAATCGGAGCGATTAAGGCAATGACCCATCGTTTTCAAGTATCCTCAAGGTGCTTCCTCCGGGCAACGCTGGTGGCGGACATGAAACTCAAAATCCTCGGGGGCAATTTTTAGAGCCGAGAGCAAGGGATTGGGAGCGGTGTCGCCCAAAGGGCAGAAGCAGTTGCCTTGCATTTGTTGCCCGACACTACTCAGCAAGTCAATGTCTTCAGGTCGCGCACCACCATTGTGAAACCTTTCAAGCACGCGGACGAGCCAAAAAGTCCCTTCACGACATGGTGTGCATTTGCCACAAGATTCCCGCATGTAAAACTTCGTTAGCCTCAACGCTACCTTGACAAGGCATGTCCCTTCGGCTATAACGACGACGCCAGCAGAACCTGCAGCGGAACCTACTGCTTGAAGGGATTCAAAGTCCATTGTCACCTTCAACGCCGTTTCCCTGTCAAGCATTGGTGATGACGAACCGCCCGGTATGACAGCCTTGATTTGCCGACTGTCTAAAACTCCGCCAGCGTATTCAATCAGGTCAGCCAAAGGGATGTTTTGCGGGAACTCATAAACTCCGGGGCAATTGACATGACCGCTGACAGCAAACAGCCTTGTGCCCGGGCTTTGTTCCGTCCCCCATTGCCGATACCATTGCGGTCCGTTCAGGATTATTGGTGGAACTCTCGCCAAAGTTTCAGCGTTGTTGATGACCGTCGGTTTCCCGAAAGCGCCGACAGTGGCTGGGAACGGAGGCTTTAAACGCGGTTCTCCACGATTGCCCTCAAGGGATTCAAGCAAAGCCGTTTCCTCACCGCAAATGTAAGCGCCAGCGCCACGATGAATAACAATATCGCAAGAGAAGTTCGTGCCCAGAATGTTTTTGCCAGCGAAGCCTCGTTCGTATGCTTGCTTGATGGCTTCCTTCAGGATTTGATAAGACTTGCCGAACTCACCGCGAATGTAGACGAAAATTTTTTCAGCCTGAACTGCGTATGCAGCGATAAGTGCGCCTTCAATGATTGCGTGGGGGTCGTGTTCCAAAATCAGCCTGTCCTTGAAAGTCCCCGGCTCACTTTCGTCGCAGTTGACACACACATACTTCGGGAAGATGTTTTTGGGCACGAAACTCCACTTGAGACCTGTCGGGAATCCTGCACCACCACAGCCACGCAACCCCGAAGCCTTGACAATTTCTATCACTTCGTCGGGCGTCAGTTCCTTCAAGACCCTTTGCAACGCCTTGTAGCCATCATGTTCCATATAGACGGTTATGTCGGTGCTGTTCGGGATTCCCACTCTTCGCTTGACAATTGGAACTTCTTGCAGCATTGGCATCGCTGCTCACCTTTCCGCCTTTATCGGTTTTTGACTTGCGCCAGACATTTTGCTTCATGTCGCCCAAGGGTGCAATATGGAACATCACTTCGTTAAATTTGCTCAACCACCTTCACGGTGCTATGGCTTGGATTGTCTCGGCAGAAACTTTAGGGATGGTGGCTCTGTATTGCTGACGCAATTGTTCTATCCTCGCTTGCAACGCTATGGCTTGTTCCATTAGTTCGGACAAGTGTTCTCGCTGGTTCGTCCTGAGCAATCGCCTCATCTCGCTTTGAATTCGTTCCATTTCGTCCTCAAGGGAGCGAAGTTCTGTAGGTGTGAAAACTTGACAACGGGCATGGGCGCAGGCTTCGTCTAACAATCTCTTTGCTGTCGCGAGCAAGGATTGGTTAGGGAAATTTCGTTTTGCCAACTGAACTACCGTCACCAAAGCGGTGTCCTCAATTTCAACGCGATGGAACTCCTCGTAAACGCTTCGGTGAACTTCAAGCCACTCTAATGTTGACGCCTCATCGGGTTCGGTAACGGAAACGGGCGAGAAGACCGAAAGGAGCGATGGGGTTTGACGAACCAGAGATTCCCAAGTTTCCAAAGTCGCAATGGCAACGGCTTGAACGAGACCGTTCTGGACAGCCTTGACAAGCATGTTTTGGCTGCGTCCCAATTCACCCAAATCGTCAATGAAAAGCAACGGCATCGGCTCAATTCGTTGCAGTTCCACAAGCAAATCGGCGAGCACGCTGTCGGTATCTTTCCTGTGCAACCAAATGCCAGCCCAGTTGATGGCGATGATATGACGACCCAGCAAACTCTCCGGAAGCGAACCGAATTGCAGGTCGTAAGCAAATTGCAAAAGGAGCAAACTTGCTGTTTCGTAGTTGCCCAAAAGGAGGGGGTTGTTTTGCTCGCGACGAAGCAAAGTTCGCTTCAGAAAGTTACGTTCAGGCTGCCAGAACTTGACCGGCTGAACTTCACCGCTCAAAACTTTCTCCGTCAAATCGGTTACAAAGGCTTCAGGCAGAGTTATCGTCGGCGCTTCACCCAGTTCCTCCACCTTCATGCGGAACAATTGGCGGCGAACATCTTCGTATCGGACACCTTGACGGAAAAGCAATTTCGCTGCGGGTGAACTTCTCTCGCGGAGCAAACTGAGCAGCAAATGAGCAGTGTCTACATTTTCGTCACCCAAAAGTCTCGCTTCACTCTCAGCCCTCCTCAAAATGCGCTGGAGGGAAGGGCTTGTCACCGGTTCTCCAAGTCTGGGTTCCATAGTCGCTTGAACTTGACCTGAGAGTTGCTGGACAATTGGCTCAACATCAATCCCAGACTCTTGCAGCAGTTGGCTTGCCTTTGTCCCTTGCTCCTCAATCAGCCCAAGAAGTAAGTGTTCGGGGCTGATTTGTTGGGCATTAAGTTGCACAGCCCACTCTTTCGCCTTCAAAAGCGCTTTCAACGCTTGCTCGCTGTATCGCTCCAGTTGCATTTTGAGCACCTTCTTCTCCAAGCACTTTGAGAGTGCTTTTCGCGTCAATGCGGCTTTTACTCAACCGCTTGCGGGAAGAGTTTGAAAACCACAAGCGGCTCGCTGCCCGTGCATTCAAATCTATGTGGCTTTGTGGCTGCGATGTAGCCGATAAAGAACTCGTCACCTGCTTTGATGGGTTTGCCGTTCAATTTCCCTCTGCCCTTCCAGACGAGCAAAGCATACGGGTCATTTTCAACGCTTTCAAAAGTTCCCGTCACGACCAGTTTTTTGCCGCTGAACTTCTTCGTCAATGTCGGCGGGAAAATCCACCATTCCTGCCCACCTTTTTGCTTCGTCTCGTTGATGGGCTGTGGAATTAACCGACATCGCTCCAAAAGGTCGGGGTCTTGAGCCGTCTTGAAGTCCAAAAATATGAGGGCTGTTCGCAGGTCAGGAAAACCGGGATGAATTTGCTCGGGGCTCATCTTCCGACCGTTGCTTTCGGTCTCAAGCAAAGTGTAAACATCGCTCGGCTGTTGGATTTCAAGGCACAAGGCTGTTCCCGGTCGGTGCGGAACACCGGAAGGCGTGAAATAGCCTTCGCCAATGCGTTGTAAGTAATAAGGCGACAACTCAAGCAAGTAGTCGCGTCCCTTTTCAATCGCCTTCAGCAATTCGGTTTCGTCAACGCCCTGCACTAACCCGAGATGGGTGTAAGGGCAGGAACCTTTCGGGGCATCAAGGAAGAAGTAGGCTTCGTCTTTGCCGAAACGGTGACCGGCGAAAAATTCTGGGTGAGCCAAAACATCTTCGTCGCGGGCGTGGAAGTGGAAGACAATCGGTTCGGCTGGATCAAGGATTTTCACGAGGACGCGGAACTCACCGTTATAAGCGCGGTTCCGCTCTTCGCCCAAGAGCAAGTCGCCGAATTTTTGGAGTGCTTCCTTCAGCGTGATTTGAGTCTCATCTCGTGGCAACCAAATTTTGCTTAGCCCTTCGCCCTTTATCGGGTGCGGGTTGTGAGCCTCAACGCAGGACGCAATCCACCTTTCAGGCACGAACAGTTTCGTCCTCGGGTTGAATGTCCCGCCCGGCTTTTTGCTCAGCCCGATCCTACCGCCGTCCTTATAGAACCTGCGGACATATGTCGGTCGCAACTTTAAAATTCCGCCTGTCCGCTCAATCAGCCGCTCAAGTTTTCTGTCTCTCGCCATCTCCCACAACCTCCTTAATGAAGCGAGTGCTGTTGCGACCTCTCACTTATTTTGCAACGGTGTGCTATGTTTTGGGTTGGTGAGGGCGATGCTGAGGAGAAAGGTGCCTCTCTGTCCCAAGTGTGATGTGCCCCTTATTCGGGAGATGAAGGGGGCGTTAGAGGCTGATGTCTGTCCCACCTGTGGAGGGATGCTCCTTTCGCCGGAGGCGTGGAAAATCGCTCGCGAGGATTTGGAATCAGCCCTTGCCTTAGAAAACGCTTACGCCGACACAAACCCGATGCCTGTGCTTGCCCTTGAAATGCTTTGCCCCAACTGTCAAATCCTGATGCAGCAGTTTTATCCGCCAGATGCACCTAACCTTCCCTTTGACCTTTGCCCTCAATGCGGTTCTTTGTGGTTGGACGACGGTGAACTGGGCAAATTGGTGGAAGTGCTTCGCTCTCGCCGACAGCAACCAAAGACCGTGCCAATTGAAGAAGAGCAACAAGTTTTCGTTGCGGATTTCGTTTACTGCGCCAATTGCGGTCGCGAAAATTTCCCTGATGCCGAAAAGTGTTGGGCTTGCGGCGAACCTTTAGTGCCTGAACAACCACCACTTCCACGACCGATTCAAACTTTCGCTGAAATCACAAGCATGATGGTTGGCGGCGCAGGCGCAGTTTTGTTTGGATTTTTCGTGACGAAACCCCAAGGCGACAAAATAGCAGCCTTAGGTTTGGTGCTGATGGTGGTTGGGCTTCTCTCCTTAGCAGCACTGCGCCGCCTTTGGCGTCGGGGAAGGGGGACAATATTCCCAACCTACAGCGGTCATTAGCCACTAACGCTCCTTCTTTCGGTGTCGGTGCATCCTTCGGCGCTTCTTGCGCCAATGTTTTTTAGCCTTCTTACGCCACCATTTTTTCGTGGAACCCATTAGGTCACCTCCTTGACAGTTTTGTTATTTCGCCATCGCGGAAAACAAATTGTGCCACCCTCATCGCTCAAGGGCTGGCACAGAAAATTTAGCGCCAAAAACTCTCAAAGGCAAGGGGTGAGTTAAGACCACAGGACAACTGACCACAAGACCGCTACAAAAACCAAACTTTCAGGATGAGGGGCAAGGGACGAGAAAAAAATGGGAGGGCGAGGCTCCTGCCAAGCCAATAACGACAGCGAATAGCGAGTAGCGAATGGCGAATGGTGAACGGCGAATGGCGAATAGCGATTGGTGAATGGTTTCTCTGGAGGACAGTGCTCCTGCACTGCCGAAAAATTTCAGCATTTAACAACTGCACTCCGCACCTCGCACTCAAATTAGGCTCACCGGGAGGTTCGCCCTCCCAAACTCAAAAAACGCCGAATGAATTCGGCGCTCATCAAATCCGTCATCAACCACTGGCTTAAGCCAGTGGCATGAAATGCTGAAGAATGACAAATGTAGCGTCGGGGCTTGTCCCCGACGGCAGTTAAACAGCCGTCGCCCTTAAGGGGCGACGCTACCAAATTTCCAACTATTTTTTTCACCCCGCACTAAGCACTCCGCACTATTTTCTGCACCCTTGCACTCCCGCACCCTTGCACTCATATTGGCTGAAGCCAGTGGCATGGGTAATTAGAAAACTCACGCCCGCTCCTGACATCGTTCAATCAAAGGGTGGCTCACGGGAAAGGAAAGCGAGCAAAATTTGCCATTCGCTGTAGTCGGGGATAAGCAAATCCGCTCCCGCTTCGGTCAACCTTTTCCGCTTCCAATCGTTCCAGTTGCCGAGATTAAATTCGTCTGAAGCGACGCCGACGGCAATTCCGCCGACCCTCTTTGTCTCCTCAATTTCCACGAACCCGTCACCGAAAGCGACCAACTCTGGACCGCTGAGTTTGTGCTGGGTCAGGATTCGGCGGATTAGGATGTCCTTGTCAAACTTCTCCCACTCGTCAATAGCGCCGTAGATGCCGCCGTCAAAATACTTGGCTATGTCAAGAGCTTCCGCTTCGTCCAAAACATACTCGGTGTCGGTTCCACTGGCGAGATACATGACCACGCCTCGTTCTTTCAACGCTTCCAGCAATTGCCTTGCACAAGGCACGAGCATTTTGTCTTTGGGAATTCGCCCGCTCTTCACGCCTTCAACCCTGTCTCGGATGACCTTCCAAAGCCGTTCGTGATATTCGCGCTTGTATTCCAGCGGGTCTTTGGGAGTGCCGCCACGCTTTCTGATTTCCTCACAAAGTCGGAGCATTTGGTAGATGGTTTGTTTGCCCGTCAGCCTGTCAACGAAGTCACGAACCAAAGCGGTCAGTTCCTCCTTCGTCTCGCCCGTGTTCAGTTCAAGCAGAATTTCAACCATCATCGGCACCATGACATCTTGCCAACCTGCACGGAGCAAAGAGAGCGTGCCGTCAAAGTCAAAGAGGGCACATTTGATTTTGCCTCTTGGGATGTCTGGGTTGAGCACGATTATCCTTTGACTGTTGGGCAACAACTTTCCCGCTTTCAACTTACTCGCCTCCCTCACCACCATTGCCACCACGCTCGTGTTGGTTTTGGCTGGGTTGGTTGTTCGGCATGGTAAGGCAGCGGCACATATTGGACGGAAGGGCGTCGTTGAATAGGTTGCGGATGCAAACTCATCAACTCGTAAACTTCTTCAGGCATGTCGGTGCTAACAGGCAATCCCAAAGCCCTTGCTTCCTCAACGGTGATGGGGTAGTCGTGAGTCCAACGACCTTCTGTCAAGGCAACGGCAATGCTTTCCGCTTTCTCCAAAGGCATGTTGTCTTTGAGCAGGTCAATGATGGTTCGGCGGACTTGGTTTATCGCTTTCTCGGCGATGTCAGCCATGATTAGGGTTTGGTCGTCAATGTGGTTGATGTCTTTGCGCTCAAGGAGTTTCAGCAAAGAGACTGCTGGGCAATTGCCTATTTGCGGGTCAAGGGGACCGAGAACGGCGTTTTCGTCCATCACGATTTCGTCCGCTGCAAGGGCAATCAAAGTCCCACCAGACATCGCATAGTGCGGGATGAAGACAGTGACTTTCGCTGGGTGCTTGTTGAGGGCGCGGGCAATTTGTTCCGCTGCCAGAACGAGACCGCCGGGTGTGTGGACGATGAAGTCAATGGGCATGTCAGGTGGCGTCATCCTGATGGCTCTCAAAACTTCCTCGGAGTCGTCAATGTTGATGAACCGCATGATGGGGAAGCCGAGGAAACTCATCGTCTCTTGGCGGTGAATAAGGGCGATGACCCTTGACTTCCTTTTCCGTTCCAACCGTTGCATGACCCTAAGCCTCATCTCGGTGAGCATTTTTTGCTGAATCCAAGGCTGCATTGCTGAGATGATGAGCAACAGCCAGAAAAGATGGAAGAACCACTCCATTGCGTTTCACCTCACCAATTTCGGTAAATGCGGGCTCGGTATCTTGTTGGTCGGCGCCTTTCACGCATCATTGGCACCAACACTACGCCCGCAATGAACCCACCAATATGAGCCCACCAAGCAACGCCACCCATGTGCTGAACTGCCAAAGAGAGCAAACCCGACCAAAACTGAAACAGAAACCAAAGCCCGATGAAAACCAAAGCAGGTAGGACAACGATGTCAACGAAGAAAAAGAGGGGCACTAAAGTCAAGACCCGAGCCTTCGGGAACATGACGAAGTAAGCGCCGACGACGCCAGAAATTGCTCCGCTTGCACCAACGATAGGGATTGGCGAAAGGGGGTTGACAGCCACATGGGCGAAAGTCGCTGCTAAACCGCTGAGCAAGTAGAAGAGCAAAAACCGAAAGTGACCCATTGCATCCTCAACATTGTCGCCGAAAAGGTAGAGAAACCACATGTTGCCAAAAAGGTGCATCCAGCCGCCGTGAAGGAACATGGAAGCGAAAGGAGCGAACATCAATTTCAAAAGTGGCACAGGCTCGCCACGAGTGAAGGCAATGTATTCGGCAGGTATGACTGCCACCAACTCAAAAAACGCCCTCAGTTGTTCTTGGCTCATCGTCACTTCAAACAGGAACACAATCACATTGACGGCGATGAGGGCGTAGGTGACGAACGGGAACCTTTGTGATGGGATGTCGTCCTTCAGCGGTAGAATGGCAATCCCCTCCTTCCTTTAATCGCAGCATCCTTCTCTAAAACCGCATTTTGGGCAAAAGGGCGAACCTCGCCACCAAATCATCGTTGCCCCGCATTGAGGGCAGAAAGGATTATTGTGCGTTCGGTTTGGCAGGCGGTTTTCTGCTGAAACTTTCGGCTCAACCCTTTTATTGTCCTTTCGCGAACCGTTACTTGAGTATCGCATTGAAAGTTTGCTCTCCTTATGCGGCATCTTCAACACTCCTTCTGCCGCTGCAGTTTTATTTGTTCGCCCCAAAATTTTTGTTTCATGCGTTTGCCGTGTCAAGCCAAATTGAGTGCGTTTTAACGAGCCAAAAGGGTGCAGAGTGCTGAGTGCGATGTTCAGTGCGGGGTGCTGAGTTTAGGGAGCGGTTATTATGTGCCGAAATTTCTCAGCAGTGCGGGAGCACAGTTTTGTCCACCGACTCTAAGTCGGTGTCTGAGAAAACGAAGCCTGCTAAAGCAGGCTGACATGAAAAGGTTACGAGTTGCGGGTTGCGCGTTCAGGGAAAATCCTCGCATTCAATTTTTCAACTCTCAACTCGCAACTCTCAACTCGCAACTCAATTAGCAGGCTTTAGCCTGCTTTGATTTTGTAGACACCCACCTCAGGTGGGTGGTCAAAACCGTTTTCCGTTCACTACTCGCTATTCGCTACTCGCCATTCGCCAATCGCCATTCGCCGTCGTTTCGGCTCGGCAGAAGCCCGCCGTGTTTGAGAGTTTTTGACTGGAGGGTCGTGCTCTTGCACGACCGAAATTTCGGGCGGCAGTGCAGGAACACTGCCCTCCAAAAAAACTGCCTTTCACCAGTCGCTAATCGTTATTCACCATTCGCTACTCGCCATTTGCCGTTCACCAATCGCCAGTCGCTGTCGTTTTGGCTCGGCAGGAACATCGCCTCCCAATTTTCCTACCCCTCATTCCATGCCCCTCGCCCTATTCCAAGTCGGTGCTCGTTGAACCTGTCATCAACTTTTGAGCCTGTTCAAATCGGTCTCTCTCATGCCATGATTTATCTGCGGATGGGTTTTAACTTTCAAGGTGGTGAAAGCAATGAGTATCAGCGTTGGGATTGTAGGGGTAGGGCAGTTCGGACAGCATTTCGTTCAACTTTTCCGTGACCATCCCGATGTCAACCGAGTTGCAATTTGCGATTTGAACCCTGACAGGTTATCTGCTTGCGCCCGCAAGTTTGGCATCTCCGAAACCTACTCTTCCCTTGACGAAATCTGCCGAAGCGATTTGGATGCACTCTCAATTTTCACACAACACTGGCTTCACGCTCAACATGCAATCCAAGCGATGGAAGCAGGCAAACATGTCCTGAGTGCTGTCCCACCCGCTTACGGCAGGACGCCCGAAGAAGCGCTGGAGTGGTGTGACAAATTGGTTGAAACTGTCAAAAGGACTGGGCAAATTTACATGCTGGCAGAGACAACTTACTACCGACCTGAAACGATGTTTTGTCGCAAGAAGGCTGCTGAAGGCGCTTTTGGTCAGTTCGTTTACGCTGAGGGCGAATACTTCCACGACATGTCTCACGGTCTTTACGAAGTCCTACGCAACCGTTGGGGTGCTGAATTTGGTCCAGACAAAACGGGTGACCCACCAATTTTTTATCCAACCCACTCAACGAGCGGGATAATCAGCGTGATGAAAGCAAAGATGGTTGAGGTTTCTGCGATGGGCTATGTTTATCCCGATGACGACTGGTTTCGCACCAATACAATTTGGCGCAATCCTTTCTGCAACCAAGTGGCGCTGTTTCGGATGAGTAACGGGGCAATTGCCCGCATCTGTGAGTTTCGCCGAATAGGTCATGTTGGGAGGGAAGGATTTCGGATTTACGGGACAGAGGCGAGTTTTGAGTGGGATGTTTCAGGTGCGAAATGGGTGACGAAGGCTGGATGGGAACTCGTTGACCCTACAGTTGCCCGTGACCCTTTGCCTGAACCTCTTGGTTCAAACTTGGGCGGTCATGGTGGTTCTCACGCCTACATCGTTCACGAATTTGTCTCGGCTTGCAATGAAAGTAGACTGCCAGCAATCAATGTCTGGGAGGCAGTCAGGTATTTCGCTCCGGGCGTTGTTGCTCACCGATCAGCGATGCGAGATGGTGAGTTGCTGAAAATTCCTGATTGGGGTGACCCACCAAATTGACGGGGGGTTGCAGTAGTGATGTGCCCTAAACTCACGGTTGTCGTTCCAGTCTACAATGAGCGAAACACCGTCATGACGGTGCTGGGAAAAGTCAAAGCGCTTCCTGTCAACAAGGAGATAATCGTGATTGACAACTTGTCAACTGATGGGACGCGAGAATTGCTTGAAACTGTCAATGACCCAGAAATTCGGGTCGTGTTGCAGTCAAAGAACTTGGGTAAGGGGACATCGGTCAAACTCGGTTTTGCGATGGCAAAAGGTGAATGGGTCATCATACAAGATGCTGACCTTGAGTATGAGCCGAGCGACATCCTGAGGCTCCTTGAACACGCTGAAAAAACGGGTGAAGTTGCAGTTTTTGGGTCAAGGCTTTTGACTGGCAACCCGCAAGGCATGTGGGCTTTTTACATTGGACGGGTCGTTCTCAACTTGGTTTTCAGGCTTCTTTTCGGTGCAAGGACGACCGATGTGGCGACTTGCTACAAACTGGTTCGCTCCGACATCGCTAAGAGGTTGAGGCTTCGTTGCAGCGGTTTTGACCTTGACTTTGAGTTGGCTTCGGCATTACGACGATTGGGTTACAACATAGCGGAAGTCCCAATCACTTACCGACCGCGCACAATCGCTGAAGGAAAGAAAATTCGCCCTACAGATGGGGTTAAAGCGATTGCGACCATGCTGCGAGTTCGCTTTCAACTCCGCAAAACCTTAACGCGTCCCGTCACAGCATTATAGCCTGAATTCCGCTACAATTTCCGTTACAAGCCAAGTGACTATGCTTGTCCCTTAGTTCGGATACTTTTCAGATGTTGTGCCTCATTTGTGCGAACGAAGGCAGAGGATAGCGAGTAGGGAATGGCGATTAGAAAAACACTCGCTATTCGCCACTCACCACTCGCTGCTGTGAAGAGGTGAGAAGCCAATGGGCAAACCAATTGTGAGCGTCTCAGGTATTCGTGGCGTTATTGGCGAAACTTTGTTGCCTGAGGAAGCGTTGCGTTGGGCACTTGCCTACGGGACTATGGTCAATGGTGGGACAGTGGTGCTTGGGCGCGACACTCGCCCATCGGGAGAAATGTTGCGGGGTGCAGTGATTGCAGGATTGCTGTCAACGGGTTGCAAAGTCATTGACTTAGGCATTGTCCCCACGCCGACCCTGCAATTGGCAGTTCAGCACTGGCAAGCAGATGGGGCGATCGCTATTACCGCATCCCACAACCCTGCAAAGTGGAATGCATTGAAGTTTTTTGAGTCGTCGGGCATGTATCTTGACGCTGAGGGAGTAAAACGGCTGAGAGCAATTTATGAAAGCGGTGAATTCAAGCGAGCCCGTTGGAATGAAGTTGGAGAGATTCAACCTGATGCTACCGCCATTGACCGCCACATTGAGCGGATTTTGACTTGTGTTGATGTTGAGCAAATTCGTGCGAGGAAGTTCAAGGTCGTTATTGACTGCGTGAACGGGGCTGCATGTTTTATCTCACCACGACTTTTGGAGCGACTGGGGTGTGAAGTCATTTCGCTATTTGCTGAACCTACGGGGATTTTCCAACGCGACCCTGAACCAATCACCGAAAACCTGAGTGAACTTTGCTGCAAGGTTAAGGAGACAGGCGCCGATGTCGGTTTCGCTCACGATGCCGATGTTGATAGGCTTGCGATTGTTGCTGATGGTGGCGAGGCTTTGGGCGAGGAAATGACTCTTGTCATTGCTGTCTACCATGTGCTTGCCCACAAAGAGCAGGGTGCAGTTGTGACGAACTTGTCCACAACAATGGCGGTGGATGATGTGGCGAGGCATTTCGGCGTCCCTGTTTACCGAACGCCCGTCGGCGACATCAATGTCAGCAAGCGGTTGAAAGAAGTCGGTGGAGCAATTGGAGGTGAGGGAAACGGCGGCATAATTTACCCGCGAATTCAGTATGCTCGCGACGCTGTTGCTGCGTTGGCTTTGATTTTGGAATTTATGGCAATGCATGACAAACCCCTCAGCGAATTGGTCAAGCGATTGCCTCGCTACCACATGGTCAAAAAACGGCTACCCATTGGGACAATGCCTGTGCATGAACTTTTGGAGTGCATAAAGAAGCGATATACAGCCGAGGAAGTCGTTGAGGAGGACGGAATTAAGTTGCAATGGAACGACCATTGGGTTCATGTCCGACCATCGGGGACTGAACCAATCTTGAGGGTCATCGCTGAAGCGAAAACACTCAATTACGCTGAAAAACTCTGCGACGAAGTCATTGCTGAACTGAGTCAGTTTTTAGGTTGAAGCCCGCCACCGTTTCAGTTAAATGGCACTTCGTTTCACCTTGTCGGCGACAGTTTAACTATCGTTGAAGATATGCACCGAAGCCACTACAATCCTGAAAAGATTGAGATCAAAATCTTGGTTTCTGCACTGTCAAATGCAAGTGAGAGTGTTCTAAAAGTCAAGAATTTCCTTCCCATGCTACAGGCTTTAGCCCGTAGTTGTTGACACAGGAACTGAGCGCCGACTTTAGTCGGCGAATTTTCTTGGAGGGTCGGGCTCCTGCCCGACCGAAAATTTCGGCACGGCAGGAGCCGTGCCCTCCAAATTATCGCCGAATGAATTCGGCGCTTTAAAAGTTCATCATCAACCACTGGCTGAAGCCAGTAGCATGGATAATTTTGGAACACTCTCAATGCAAATTAAGGCTCGCAGCACAGGGTGATGTTTGTGGGTTGGGACGGAATATTGCGGCGAGAGTTTTATAACCGAGATCCAACAATGGTTGCCAAAGAATTGCTGGGCAAAGTTTTGGTCAGAGAAACACCTGAAGGTGTCACGGCTGGAGTTATCGTGGAGACGGAAGCCTATTTAGCGCAGGGTGACCCTGCAAACCACGCCTTTCGGGGCATGACTAACAGGAACAAGAGCATGTTTGGTCCACCAGGGCATGCATATGTTTATCGCATCTATCAAGTTTGTTGTCTGAATGCGGTCACTGAACCTGAAGGAGTGCCCAGCGCAGTGTTGATTCGTGCTTTGATGCCAATTGAAGGGGTTGAACTGATGAGGGAAAGGTTGGGGCGATTTGACCGATTGCCAACGACTGGACCTGGGAAACTTTGTAAAGCGATGGCGATTGACTTGAGTTTGGACGGCTGGGATTTGACTTTAGGTGAGCAATTGTGGGTGGCTGAAGGTGACGAACCTGTTGAGTTTGGCGAATCGGACATTTCAGTCACCGCAAGGATCGGAGTGACAGCAGCAAAAGATTTGCCCCTGCGTTTCTTCTTGAAACGACAACCTTTTGTCAATTTTGTGAGCCATCTCGGTGGTAGGGGGAGATAGCCCGACATTCACTTTTGATTTTCGCAACGCAATCTGACTTGTGGCATACTTTGAATGGGCAAGTTTAAGGGGCAGCCAAATCTGTGAGCC
>Ga0209393_1000829_pt1 | contig 13872 bp, 18 predicted proteins | sample SSWtaG_2_FD_184117 | JGI IMG/M metagenome (GOLD analysis project Ga0209393, IMG submission 184117) | Hot spring microbial communities from Sandy's Spring West, USA to study Microbial Dark Matter (Phase II) - SSWsed_130316 (SPAdes)... | ecosystem: Environmental > Aquatic > Thermal springs > Hot...
CTTTACCACTCTCAAATAACTCATTTACAACCTTTAACTGCACCCCTTGACATATATCCCTTATATCACTTGCTGAGTATCCCTCTGTTATCTTTGCTAACTCCTCCAATTTCAAAGAAGGATCTATATTCAACTGCATGGTATGATACTTGAAGAGTTGTAATCTTGCATTGTAATCTGGTAAACCAACATATATCCTCTTCTGGAACCTCCTAAGGAATGGCCAATCTAAACTCCATGGCTTGTTGGTAGCCCCTATAACGTACAATGGTAACTTACCAGCTTTATTAGTTATACCATCCATCTCTGTAAGGAACTGGTTCTTGACTCTAACCTCTCCTCCTATCTCATTACTTCTGGTCCCAAGTAATGAATCAACCTCATCTATGAATAATATTACTGGCACATTCTCCTTGCTTGCTATCCTTCTTGCCATTGAGAATAGTTTTGCAACATTCTTCTCAGCCTCTCCTAGCCATTTGCTCATCATAGAAGCAGCATCGACATTTATAAAATAACCCTCTATCTCACTTGCTGTTGCTGCTGCAAGTAATGTCTTACCATTACCAGGAGGTCCATAAAGCAATATACCTCTAGGCCAACCAAGAGGGAATAGATCTGGTCTCTGGGTAGGGTATATTATGCTCTCCCTTAACGCTCTCTTTGCATCCTCTAAGCCTATAACCTCATCCCACTTTACATTTGGTTTATCTTTTAATACTAGATCATCAAAATCTGCCTTTAATATCTCAACACTACTAGCATTACTACTGCTGCTGTTATTATTACCATTCCCACTATTATTGTTAATATTAGTGTTGATACTCTCATCTCCTCTACTACTTACCTTGCTCATTCCATTACCTTGATCCTTGCTAGAATTATCAAACTGAAGCGATGGGGAAACGTTATCGAATCCTCTAGCCTCTTGTAACGCCTTTATCCTATTTTGATAAGCCTTTGCCCTCTCTATGTATATCTTGTTTAATTTGTAGTCTGGGTATAGACTAACTAGTTTTAGTAGAGCATCAACAGCTCTTTGGTAGTGCAATATTGCATGTGGTTTTGCACCTTGTGAGTCCAGCCTTATAGCCTCTGCAGCATGTCTACTTGCAATATTCTCTAACTCTTGGGGTGCCAATGTCAATTAGCTCTCACCCTGCATTATAAGTAAGGATTTACCTATAGCATGATGTTAAATATTCTAATAAAATAACTCAATTAATATTGACAACTTTGAAGAGAAGGAAGCTCGTATATGATGCTATTACCATCTATGTATGGAAGCTCAATAGTAACTTTTGAAGGAGTAGTATATTCTATATTTACATTTATAAGTTCTAATCCTATGTAATTCAGTATATTATTCATTGTATTACTTAAATGGTTCACATCTTTCTTGATGGTATTTAATGTACTTAGTGTTCTCTCAAGTAAAGATAAGGTTTCATTTAGATACACTAATGTCTCCATTCTTAGTTTTATATTGCTTAGTATTATCCTTATCATATCTATTAATGTTAATATTATAAGATCGTCATTACTATTATTAGTATAAGTGTAAACATGATCATCTAATCTATCATTAAGATTGCTAATGTAAGTAGATATGTTGTTATGATCATTACTATGAGTTAATCCGAATCTATTAATAAAATCATTCTCTATTCTATTGTGTATTAAGTTTATTGCTCTTATCTCAAACTCAAGTTCATATAATGCATCTATAATCCTTCTTTTTGGATCGTTCTTGAATAACATTATAATCACCTTAAGCCAACATAAAAACAAAATAATAGGAATATTATTTAATTTTTTATGCTGTGATCCATAGAATGGCTATACTCAGTTATGTGCATCATTATCATTATACTATCCTTTACAACATCTCCTCTCTTAATATTGTTGTTCAACATAGTAGATCGCATCATAATATTATATTGTTTATTCACAACTAATGCATTAACTTATCAACTTTGTATCCTCACTACTCATACTAGGCAAGTCTGGGAACTTCTCTTTCATCTTGCTCTCAACTACATTAGCTGCCTCTTCAAGTATCTTGCTTGCTTCCTCGTTGGCATACTCAAAGTTTATATTGTAGCCTCCTACCTGTCCAGCATCCATTAGTATTCCTCCTAAGAGCTCTGATATCTCACTCATCTCATTATCTACCTCTGGCATCATGCCAGATAGACCAGACTTTACATTCTTTACTACAGCCATTGCTGGACTTAATGTTACTACAACATCACCCAACTCAGTTACAGTGCTTAATCTTAACTGTATCTGCTCTAATGCTAACTTTGCCTGAGTAACCATCCTATTCAACTTCCTTATCTGTGCTAACTCATTTGATAATACTGCAGAGTATTGAGTATCATGTGTCTGTATAGCCTGAACTATCCTCTTAAATAGAGATTGATCCTTCTCTCTTAACTTCTGCGCTATTGCATCTAACTTCATTATCTGCATCTGCAGCTTCCTCTGAGCCTGCTCTATCCTAGGCTTTAATGGACCTGCTGGTTTTACTGCACTCTGTAACCTCTCTCCCATGCTAGGCTCATTTGATTTTGCCCACTTTGATGCAAATGACATAGCATTACTTGTAATCTAATAACTAATACTGTTATGTGCCATCTATTTGATCAATGTTACAAATAATATTAACTTGTTACTATTTGTATTAATAGTCTGATATTACATAATTAAGAGAGTTCTCGTCACCTATTATTGAACCGTTTAATGTTAGTATTGCTGCTTTTACTATGTTATTGTTATTACAGATCAACCTCCTAAACAATGGTACTGCTCTCTTGCTTCTATCCTTAATTGCTGTTATATATCTATTAAATGATGGCATTACTATTATATCAATAATGTTATTATCATAACTAGTGTAATGACTAAGATTATTAATATTATAACCATTACACTCATCAGTATTTACTCTAACCTTCATGATAACCCATATCCTCTCTCCATGAAGAATGCTATCTCTTTTCAATAGTATAGGATGTAAATGACCCATGACTACCCTCTTAAGCCTATCTAACCTTATTCTTGGCATAGTATGCCCATGGAAGAGCAATGTATCATCAAGGATGAGCATGTTCTTACTAGCATATCTAATATCAGTAGGTAGTAACTTATCTATGTTTGAATCATGGTTACCCCTTATGATATGTATATTGCTAGAATTGATATGTTTAAACAACTCAGTGAAGAAGTATGGTATGTTTAACCACTCTGTTCTACCTACCTTGCCTATACTATCCTTAATATCTCCAAGCAATACCAGATCGGTGCATTCTAGTCTATGAAATATGTTAATTATATCATTAAGCATCTCTTGTATGTAAGAATTATCTAACTTTATTCCTTTAGCATTAAAGGAGGATTCAAACCCTATGTGTAGATCAGATACTACAAGATATCTTTTATAATCATTCTCATGCTCAAGTATAAGCATAGGATATGGATATACTATCCTTACCTTCATATGTATTAGTTAAAAGGTAGTAAAATTTATTTATTCAATATACGCAAGAGAAGTTATAGATATTTAATGAAAATAAAAAAGTAAATAATAGATAAATAAATAAATAAAATTATAAGGTTAACTCTTTATATTATTTTATTTTTATTAATTGTTGTCTATTAAATTTATCTTATTTTCATATTTTAAACTTTGCATGCTTAAGCTGATACCCAATCTCCTCCATCTATCCTATAGAATATATTTGCTACACCAAAGCCATCATCTGTTGCAGTTATAGTTATAACATCACCGTCCATTATAATTACTCCATCACTTATGTTGATGTTTACACTTGAGTATTATCTAATCTAACTTGAATACTCTTCTAGAGGATAATGTACATGATGCACTTATTGCAATAAGAGATGCTGATAGCATCGGTGCAGATACCAAATATCTAGTAAATAGGCTTAATAACATTTTAAATTTAATAAATGAGATAGATGATGGTAATCTTAAATCATGCTTAAGCAAAGATGAGCGTATAACAAAGGTTAACAGCGAGATTGATGAATTAATAAATGAGTCAAGGATCCTCAGGGAGACAACTGCTAGTAAGATTCTTAATACCCTTCTTATTAATATGCTAGTATATGCACCTATAGCAGGGTTCATAGCCTCGTTAGTAATAACTCTCTTATACACAAACGTAAAGGGTTACCTGAAGAGGAGGATAATGGAGATGGAGGTGAAGAGGATTGATGAGGAATAGTAATACTTTTCTTAATATAATGTGGTCAAGGTTCTTCCTCCTTACACTAGCGGTATTGATAACAGTTAGCATGAGCATAGCTTATGTAGCATCTGTACCTAGGGGGCATTAGAGGTTCATTAGCCTTAGTACACTAGGCAGTAATATGAAGGTTAGTGATTACTATCCAACTGGTAGACCAGATATAAGCTTGAACGATAATGTAAGATGGTATATACAAGTATACAATAACATGGGTAGTGCTGAGTATATAGCGGTAAGGGTTAAGGTATTAATGCTGAGCAAGTCGCTCCAGATGATAATAACCATACCCTAAGCCCAGTAGAACATGTTTATGAGTTTAAGCATTTTGTTGCCAAAGGTGATACCCTAACAATACCATTTTAGTATCAATGCTTAGTATAGGTGATGAGAAGGTTATAAAGGGATGATTATAAACGATGAGAGAGTTGAAGTTAATGCTAAAGCAGTTGATGTTGACACTCTCCACTGCTGAAGTAGGAGATTCTCCTTCTCAACTCTAGAGCATCTGGAACCTCCTTCATCTGCTCTGGAACATCACTAGAGTTCTGGGTTGTGTCAAACCAGCCTCTACCATGAATATATAGCATAGGGCTCGTTTTAAGATTCTTCAAGGCTCCATATAGAGAATTAGTCTCATTGTATTTAATCTATCAACAGCTTGCACACATCAACTAATTCATCTCATGGTTAAAAGAGCTTTCTTAGCGACTTTAGTGTAAAGTGCTTATATTATCAACTCTTTTATATCCTCCTTACTGAATATACTATCATCACTCTCTATGAACTTACAGCAGTACTCTTGCATAAAGAGCCTACCCTTGATTCCCTTCTGCAACCCTATACGCTCCTCATCTAATAACATGTTTAATGCAACCATATAAGGTAAGGTTAATACATAGTAACTATTCTTTCCCTCTAGTGCTTCACCGTATATCTCATAAAATGCTCCTGCTCTAGGAGTAGATATCCATACTATAATGGATATGTCTTTGCTACATATCAATAGCATCCCTAACCCTATTCTGATCCTTTAACCTAAAGAAGGCTGCTTCATCAACAAGTATAAAACTTACATCATCCAACCCTCTTATAGCATCTATGTTTACTGCAGGATAAACCTTGAAGTATTCATTGAATAACCTTATACTTGTGTGATCCTTGCTCTTTATAAGCCATTTCTGCTTCCTTGTTATTATACCCTCTAGCCTATTAAGCAACTCTCTAACATGCTCAAGTTTAGTACCACTTACTATGCATATCTCTTATTGCTTAGACTCCATGTCAGTGCAGTATGTAACATGAGCCTTAGGGTTATCTCAGTCATACCTATTCCTGTTGCTTTATTAACTATTACTAGTCTATTCTCCTTAACCTTATTATAGTAATCAAGTTCGTAAGGGTATATATCATGCTCTTTACCATCTTTCATAGGTAAACCTAACAATCTGTTGAACTCAACGAAGTCTAATGGTATGGCAGTATTATTATAATAATTACCTATTCTCTCACTCTCCTTCTCTACTTCCCTCTTTAGAACCTCTAATCTATTAAGTAGATTCTTCTGCTAATACTCATCTATCAACTCCTTAACCTTCATAGTTACTTGGCCTTTCTTAAGCATATCTAACCTTGCTTTGTAAAGTTGTGCTATCATCTTAATGCCTCTAATCTTATTTCTATATGCACGTAATCTAGTATAATATTTTGACATACTAGTGCTAATAATTAGATCTCTATTCTTAAGTTTGATATATCTCATCATAGTAGAGATCAAAATATTTAAATCTTATGGTTGATATATATAAAATAATATATAAGGATGATAAAAATTTTCATAGAATTTTAAAGGTTAATTAAATTATGATCCTTTACTTATTGATCTAAGTAACTTGCATACGTATCTTTTGATTCAAGAACTCCCTTACTATGAACCTTAGTAGTTCTGCTCTACTCCTTATCCCTAGCCTCCTTGCTTCATCACATGCAAGATACTTATCCAGTTCTGCTAACATCTCTTTAGGCAATGGTACGTAATCCCAATCATGCCTAGCCATATTACAGTAAGCATACATGAAGTATATTTTAAATTTTATGTATTAGTACTATTTTCTGCTAAAATTTTTTTAAATAATCCTAAGATGGTGAACTAATAACTTTATTATCATAGTTTGTATACACCACATTATCTGCATATATTCAATTAATTAGTACAGAGATAGTGCTAATTCAGTGAATAAGCCTATAAGCAAGATAAACCAATATAGTATATGGTAAAGAAATGCCCTATATGCGGTTGCACAAAACATTATATCATTGGTTGTCATGAACATTGGTTAAAGCATGATAAGGAACAAGAGCAAGCAGAGGCTATGGAAGATAAATAAATTGAGAACACAAAGACAACCTATTTTGTAATATATTATATATTTAGCTAGTATTAATCACTTCTAACATGAGAATATCATATGAAGTTAATCCACCAAAGATAATAGATAATGCTACTGATAAGTTTAACATCTATACATTAAAGAACGAGCTTGGAAAGTTCTACTCTAGGATAGAGATGCTTAAAGGCTTAGTATACTCAATACATGTAACAGATTCAGTGCTTGGTATAGCAAGGTTATCAAGTGTAAGTATAGCAAGTAGTATAGTAAGTAATTATAATCAGAGGACAAGATGCAGTATAAGGGTCAGGGATAGGAATATGAATGCTATAATGCAACTGGTTACCGATGCTATACTAGCAAGGATAGATGGTCTGCTTATAGTGAAAGGTGATGAACCTATGCATAAGAGCATAGACTCTGGTCTTACTGCTAGCAGTGTAGTTAAGATGCTTAACGAGTACGGCTTTGCTGATCATATAAAGTTATTTTTATCTATAGCAGAGAATGCAAGTGAGCATGAGTTACTAAGGAAGATGAGTTCAGAGCCTTATGGCTTCATAACCCAGAGTATAACAAGCATAGAGCATATAGCAGCACTTGCAGATATAGTAAAGTCTAATAATAAGTGTATTATACCATGTATAATGATACCATCTAGCAAGAATAAGGCATCTGCAAAGAATATTAACCTAGATTGGAGTAATTATGAGAATAATATAGAAGAGTTTATAAAACAGGCATACATTATATGTGGAGAGGTAATGATCACCTCACCAAACAGCTTCAATGATGGCGTTGAGATAATTAAACGATTAAAAGAGGTAATTTAATATGGTTAAAAGATCTGAGGAAGGAGGGATGAGATATAGCAAGGATGATGATAAAGGAAGATCTTATGTAAATTCTAAAAATGGTATTACTAGCATTATAGATGGTTATCTCAATAACAGAAGAAAAGATATTAGGATATTCAACTATGCTACAGGCATATATCCTAGATCAAGTACGTTGATAAATGCTACTAGAAGACTTGCTGTTGATGACCCAAAGTTAAGAGAGTTGTTCATAAAGGGCAAGAGATCATGGATAAATATTCAGAAGCGTACAGGTTTGAGTTACATAGCAGATCCTATGCTTGATTGGGATGACATATTTAGACCGTTCTCAAGGGTTAATGGTATAGAATTAGGGGCTTTGAATAGGTTCTTTGAGACCAATACATTCTATAGAAGGTTAGTAATCAAGGATGAATTAAGGGGTTATGGTGATATAGTAGTAAAGCATCTAGCATTAGATCTAATAGATGAGCCTAGTGTTAATAACAATAGTCGCTCTAGCAAAAATAGTAATAGAAAGGATGCTATAAAGTACAAGAAGGTTGTATGTATACCAGATCCTTACACCTTCTCATATATGAATGAGAATAGATACTATAAGAGTTATGAGGATTATATTCTAGCGGTAGCAGATATGCTAAATGCTGAAGCAAGGACACTTGCTGATAATGGTGTTGATATAATACACATTGATGCTCCAGCTATAGCATACAATGTAAACAATGGTGTTGATGTTGATATTAGTATTGTAAAGCAAGCAGTAGAGAAGGTTAAGAGCAATGTTAAGAGCAAGGTGTACCTCTACCTATACTTTGGTAATGTATCTAGCATATTTGATAAACTCTTGGATATAAAGGTTGATGGTATAGGCATAGATGTTACAAGTACTAAGATAACATCTATAATAGATCATAGCATAGATAAGGATCTTATTATAGGTATAGTTGATTCCATGAACACAAAGTTAGAGGATGTAAAAAGTACTGCAAGTGCCTTAAACTTCATATTGAATAAGATTAATACTAGGAGCATAGTATTAACTGTAAGTAACAGTTTAGAGTTCTTACCATATAGATTTGCTATTAAGAAGTTAAGCATATTAGGTAAGATAACAAAGTTATTAAAGATGAAGCAGGAGAATAGAGTCTAATGATCTATATATAAGAAATAGTAGTGATGACGATCAACACTAACTAATAATATAAATTATTTTACTATTACTGTATCTTTAGCGAGTATAATATCTATAATATTCTTTATCTCATTCATGTCCTTATTTATAGATACACTTAATGATTCTAAGGATCTAGTGCAACTAAGCAGTCTATCTTCAGCATCCTTGATATCCCTTCTAGTAGAATCTAACAGTATTTTTAATTCATGCAGCTTAGTAGTATACTTTGCTATTCTAGAGTTTAGACCATCTAATGCATCATTATACTTCTTCAACTTAATTATATATCCATCTATACTATCTATAAGCATGAGTATATTCTTTGCATCCTTATCACTATCTTTCATCCGTATTCTACTAGTGTAGAGTGCTTCATACACCTTCCTTAATATAGCTATCAGTTTATCTTTATCTATATTCATTATATCTTCTGTATTACCTGTGACTCTCTCAAGTATGGACATCTCTTCTCTAGTGAAACCTATCTCGTATGAGTACTTGTTAATTGCCCTTGCTATCTTTGCTATAGCCCCGCTAAGATCATTAAGCAACATGCTATAACTATGCTTGTACTTATCCTGAATCTCTCTCATAAGTCTGTACTCATTATCATTATCTATCTCTGCTATAGCAGCAAGGATATCCCTCTCCTTACTCCTTAATTCGTCTAATCTAGAGTTAACTACTGCTATACTATCCTCTATACCTTTATATTCTTTATACGAACTTTTTATCTTAGCTATGAGATTTATACAACGCTCTACAGTATCTAACCTCTCCTTTATCAACCTCTCCATGTTACGGATATCATCTTCCTTATCTTTAAGGCTAAGCAGTATATCCTTTAGTGTCTTAGCCTCCCTTGGGAAGAATTCATATAGTACTCTCCTATGCGAGCCTGCAGCATCTCCTATACTCTTTAATATCTTTGCTATGCTGCTCTGCAGCGATAGGATACCTTGATGCAGATCCCTTAAAGATCTATAGTTGTACTCTACACTTAACTGCTTACTTGAACTTATAACACTTATTAGTGTATGCTTACTCCTCTCTATAGTTGTTATTATATGGGTAGAGAGCTCACTACTCTTATACTTGCCCTTACTCCTTTCCATATCCCTTGCTAATTCATGCAACTCTAGTATCAATGAGTTAACCCCATCTACTATTCTGCTTATCCTATCATGGTAGTAGGAGGGTGCATACTGCCTCACACTCTCTCCATATATAGATATGATATCAGAGATGGAGCTACTATCTATCCTAACAAGCAAGTCTTCAATCTCTTCAATAGTTAACCTAACACTCTTAAAATCATTATCACTTTTGTTATTATCCACATCTATACTCTCCTTACTCCTCTTGAATATCAATGGTTATAATACTGTAAGGTGATAGTTATACATTACTTAATACAACTATAGGTTACTTCTTCCTTATCTATTCTAAAATAGTTTATTTTAAGCAATATTATATAAAAATTATATCGTTCAATCTTACTTCCATTTCTAATTTATAAAGTCTTAAATACATGCTATGTATAAAGTAGTCATGACGCACATAAAAAATGAAAAAGAAGGTAGAGAGATAAGGTTAGAAGATATAGGCAAAGTTGAGATGTGTAGGCTACAACCCTTCAAGCAGGATGTTAGAAGCAGTGGTTCACATAAAGCAGTCATTCTGTTACAACTGGTATATGTGGGCAAGGAAGCAAGGAGTATGTTAGGTTCTTCATAAACTGGGATAACACCAATAATTGTCAAGATGTAGGAATGGTAAGCCTTACTGTATACAACATAATCTGTACAAAGCCATGAGTATGCAGTAACACTGATGCTAGATGCAAAGCACGTACCCTGTAGTATAGAGAAGTTACCTAGGGTTAGAGCAATACTCTCATGGAATATCCCTGTATTCGGTCCTTACTCTATACCTAATATGGGAATAGAATGGATACACATGTGTATATACCACAGAAGTACCAGTCCATGAAGGAGAGCATATACCGTATATAATTAATGTTGGTAGTATGAACGTATGCGATATAGATCAGAGCACTTGGCTTGTTAATGATCATAGCAGTGGTACAGCAAACTCCACTGCAGTAGATAGTCCATTCGGAGGTGTAGTAACTATCTCTTGCTATATAGCAAATCCTCCACACTACCTGAGCGGTGCCAATACTGTGGTACCATTAAAGTACAAAGTATCTGTAAGGCAGATAAGCCCTATAGTTACACAATGGCAGGCAGTAACAGATCCGTTCAACGTGCAGATAACAGAGCAGTTAGGTAGCATACCAGTAACATACAATAAGCTACAGTTGCCAGATGCCAATGGATACTTTGAGTATCTTCATGATAATCCCCAGATCATGGAGGGAATGTCTTTGGTGATGTATTAGCAAGATGGAGTACATCTGGACTAGATGATGGGTTATGGGAGATAAGGGTAGATGTACTTAACCCAGTTACTAACCAGACATGAAGCATAGGGAGTATAACATGCATAGACGGAAGTAGTAGGAGTACTGTTAAGATACGCTTGGATAATACTCCTCCAAAGGCAGATCTTACTATAGATATGGTAGCAAATGGAGACTACATAAGTAATCCAGCAGCAGTAACAACATACCCTATGGCTATATGTGGGAAGATGAAATCAGGGGTATTCATAGTAGAAATGTTCAAGGCTTAAGACGATGGCTTGAATGAGCACTTCTACAGCTATTCATTTGCTGTACTCCCATCATCGATAGGAGGTAATCCAACACCACAAAACTTCAAACATATACCAATTGCAAGCAGTTACCCAGCAGTACCTACTACAGGTATACCTATGCCTGCTCCACCACCATATCCAATACCATTGCCCAAGTTAGCAGTTTCAAAATAGATAGTTTTAAAAACTGTTAAGTATAGAAATGTATTGATGTCTGAGAAGGTCTCAGAGAGCTTGTTGATTAAAGCCTACTCAACTCCTCATGGGTTAGACGCCAAAGACCTCATAGACAATTACACGTGTCTACTGAACAACATTCTGAACAATATATGGTGCGCAATAGAATGGAAGAGAAAAGGTAAGAGGCTTATTCCCATCATAAGGAAAGACAACACCTTTAGAAAAGAGCTTAGAGATAAATACATCAATGAATGGGCTTACTCTAAGCATTACGTTGACTCTGCGATAAAGCAGGCGTACTCCATTCTCGATTCATGGAGAAAGAGGTACATGAAAGGGAAGGCTGGTAGAAAGAAGCCCATACTTAAAAGAAGGTTTGTTAGGGTTAAAGAAACGCTTTACAGCTATAGGGACGGGGTCATAAGAATATCTATCAAGCCCTTCCAAGAAAGCATATCCATAGACTTGAAGGAGACTTGGTTCTGGGATAGAATCCAAGGCTTAGAGCTTGGGGAACTGATACTTAGGGAAGACGAGCTTATAGTAACTGTTAGGAAGAAGGTTGAGCTTAAGGTCGAGAATCCAGTAGCATGGGATACTAACCTTCTGACACTTAATGGTTATGATGGGGAGAAGGACTACACCATAGACTTGAAGAATGTATACACCATCCATAGAACTTATGAGCTTAAGAGAAGGAGTCTTCAAAGGCTTCCTATGAAGACTAGAAAGAAGCTCCTCCAAAAATATCGTTTAAGGGAGAGGAACAAGGTTAACGATGCTCTTCATAAAATTGCAAAACAGTTAACAAGTAGGACGAACATTTTTGAAGACTTAACTAACTTTAAGGAGAGAATTGCTAATACAAGAAGTAGGAGCTTAAATAGACAGAACTCGAAGCACGACTACATCAAGCTGCAAAAATATATTGAATACAAGTCAGCTTGGAACGGCTATATAACACTATACATTAACCCTAAGCTAACATCCAAGACCTGCTCCAGATGCGGGTATGTAAATAAAGACCTAAGAGGAGCAGGAACGTTCAGATGCCCAGAATGCGGGCTGAGAATCGATAGACATAAGAACGCATCAAGAAACATATGGAATAACTTCCTTAAGATGTGGGTACAGGGGTTTGCCCCGAAAGGAGCCAAGCTCGATGACATGCTCCCGATGAACCCAGAGGGAGATAAGAGCGGTGAGGCTCAAGGGCTAGGTATTAGTTCTATACGAATCAATACCTAGCTAAAAACCCTAACGGTATATGGCAATTAAACACAAATGGTATGCCCCCATGTGGTTATGTTGTACGCTTAACTGTAGTGGATAGAACAATAATGAATAGCATTTATATAGACTGGTCAGACTCGAAGGAGGTAGGGTTCTGCCTAGAATAGCAGGCAGACCTTATTTTATTTCATTTCTAATTATTTATCTATATCTAGATAGAGGAAGGTTTATTTCCGTGTATGTTAAGCAATTTACACATGCTATTCCCATGCCAAGAGATAGGCTCGTTAAGGAAGCCATCATGGTTATTGGAGTATGTGAAGCAGAATAAGGTTAGTGAGGAGGAGAAAGAGAGGGTTAGGAATGATGCAGCATTCCTTAATATAAAACTACTAGAGGATATAGGCTTGGATATAGTTTATGATGGAGAGGTTAGGAGGGTTGAGATGTATGAGTATCCTATAAGGCATATAATTGGTTTTGTCTTTGCTGGGGAGGTTAGGAGCTTCGATAACAAGTACTATAAGAAGGCTAGATGCTTAAATAGAGTAATGCTTAGAGAGAATTATCATCTAAAAGAGTTCTTATTCGTTAAAGAGCATGCAAAGAAGGATGTAAAGATTCCTATAACTGGGGCATATACACTTGCAGATTGGTCATACAATGAGTACTATAACAGCAAGGAGGACTTTGTTATGGAACTTGCTAGAAATGTAGTAAGACCACTCATACTTGATCTTGTTAAGCATGGTGCAAGGATTATACAGATAGACGAACCTGCTGCTACTACACACCCATCTGAGATGCATTTAGTGGTCGAGGCAACAAATGAGTGCATTAAAGGCATAGATGCAAAGTTCATCATGCATATATGCTACAGTGGTAATGAGTATAGAGCACTTATACCATATGCTATGGATATGGATATACATCAGTTCGCTCTAGAGTTCGCTAACAGGGATACATGGAACCTTGGGTTGGATGATGATTCTAGGAAGGGGTATAGAGTGCTTAAGGAGTTCAAGGAGTATGGCTATAACAAGGAGATAGGCTTAGGTGTT
>Ga0209393_1000832_pt1 | contig 13838 bp, 13 predicted proteins | sample SSWtaG_2_FD_184117 | JGI IMG/M metagenome (GOLD analysis project Ga0209393, IMG submission 184117) | Hot spring microbial communities from Sandy's Spring West, USA to study Microbial Dark Matter (Phase II) - SSWsed_130316 (SPAdes)... | ecosystem: Environmental > Aquatic > Thermal springs > Hot...
AAAATTTTCGGTCGGCAAGCGCCCTTGTTGCTTGAAATCGGCATCGGAAACGGTGAGTTTCTCGTTTGGTTGGCTCAGAACAATCTTGAAGCAAATTGCGTTGGGGTAGAGATTGACCGAGATTATCTGGAAAAGGCGCGCAATCGCGTCAAGGCAACAAACTTGACGAATGTCAGACTGATCCCGATGGAAGGTAGCAAAGCCCTTTCTCGCTTATTTGCTCCTGATTCCTTGTCGGCGCTTTACCTGAACTTTCCAGACCCTTGGCATAAAAAGCGTCATCAAGAGCGAAGGCTTGTCAACGAGGCGTTCGCGTGGCTTCTCGCTTCTCGGCTTGAAATCGGTGGGCAATTTCTCATGGTCACTGACTACGAACCTTATGCGCAAGAAGTGGTTGTAGCCTTTAAATCCTGCCCTGCCTATGAACCCTTGTGGGAAACGCCGGTGCGGACTGAGTTGCCGGGCTACTATCAGACCAAATACGCAAGGAAATGGGCTGCGCTTGGTCGTTCGTTTTTCTACATTGGCTTCCGCAAAACAAAGGGCGTCCAATTGCCCGAATGGGTGGCGCAAACTTACCCGCTGGTGAATTTGAGAGGGGATGAACCTATGCCTCAAGTGATCCTCAAACTCGCTCAGCCAGTGGATTGGCACGAACTATGGCGGAAGATGCCAAAGGGATTGTTATTTCAAAGGGACAATGAAGTTGTGAATGTCAAAAGTTGCTACCTTGGCGATGATAGCATTGCCATTGATTTGGTCGTAACGGAAGGGAGACTGATGCAACGATTCTTTGCCGCAATCCACGCTCATCGGGAGGGGGTTATGGTCAAGGTTCACGACGCAAGTCACCCTGACTTTACCTTGGGCGTCTATCGGGCAATAGCAATGCTCGCTATGGCACTCAAGCAATTGCTTCCAGCCGCTGAAATTCATCACCACACTTGTGATTCACGGGCATGGAAAGAGGCAGAAGGGTCGCTCGCAAGTTACAAGTAGCCTTAAAAGTCACAAAAGGGCAAACTTGAAAAGGTTCGTCCAGCCATGCGGGGGCATTCCTTTTGGTCAGATAAAAGTGAGGTGAGCCGATATGACCGTTACGACCAAGAAAGTTTGGACGGATGAGGAGTTGATGCAGATAAAGCACGAGGGGAAGGTTGAGTTGGTTGACGGAGAGGTGAAACTAATGACGCCGGCAGGAGCAGAACAAGGTGGTATTTGTGCCGATTTGCTGACAAGACTTAACAACTATGTCCGCAAGCGAAATCTCGGTCGCATTTTTGATGCCCAAACAGGCTTTCGTCCATTTGAGAACATGAGAGCGCCAGATATTTCCTTTGTCAGCAGGGGAAAATTGCCTGAGAGGCTACCTAAAGGATTTTTGCGTGTAGCGCCAGATTTGGCGGTAGAAGTTCTTGGACCTGAAGAGAGGGTTTCCGACTACGAAGACAAGGTAGCCGAGTATTTGTCATGGGGGGTTAGATTGATTTGGCTTGTTGACCCGAACACTGAGACGGTGACGGTTGTAAGGGCGAATGGTGAGAGGGATGTTTTGAAGGGCAGTGATGTTTTGACGGGAGAAGATGTAGTTCCCGGCTTCAAAATCAAGGTCAAGAAAATCTTTGAGTGAGGTGAGGGGCGATGGCAACTGTTGCGACCAAGAAAGTTTGGACAGATGAGGAGTTGATGCAGATAAAGCATGAGGGGAAGGTTGAGTTGGTTGATGGCGAGGTGAAACTAATGACACCTGCTGGGGCTGAACAGGGAAGTATCAACGCAAACCTAACCGTAAGGCTTGGCAGTTACATTCTGCGCCACAAATTAGGCTACATCTTTGACGCCCAAACGGGTTTTCGTCCTCACCAAAATATGAGAGCGCCGGATTTTTCTTTCGTCAGCAAAGAACGCTTGCATGGTAAGCCACCCAAGGGATTTTTGCGTGTAGCGCCAGATTTGGCGGTAGAAGTTCTTGGACCTGAAGAGAGGGTTTCCGACTACGATGAAAAGGTAGCCGAGTATTTGTCGTGGGGGGTTAGATTGATTTGGCTTGTTAACCCGAACACTGAGACGGTGACGGTTGTAAGGGCGAATGGTGAGAGGGATGTTTTGAAGGGCAGTGATGTTTTGACGGGAGAAGATGTAGTTCCCGGCTTCAAAATCAAGGTCAAGAAGATCTTTGAGTGAGTGAAGGAGGGAACGAAATGGATTTGTGGCGATTGACAGTCTATGAGGCTCACCAGTTGCTCAATCGGCGCGAAATTTCGTCTGTTGAGTTGACGAGAGCAGTGTTGGAACGCATCAGCCAAGTGGAAGACAAGGTCAAAGCATTTCTGACGATCACCGACGACATTGCCTTGAAGATGGCAGAGGAAGCAGACCGTAGAATGGGTGCGGGTGAAAATGTCACGCCTTTGACCGGCATTCCCATAGCCATCAAGGACAACATGTGCACGAAAGGCATTCGGACAACCTGTGCATCCAAAATCCTCTACAACTTCGTCCCACCTTACGATGCGACCGTCGTCGCCAAATTGAAGGAGGCGGGAGCAGTTTTTGTTGGCAAAACCAACATGGACGAATTCGCTATGGGTTCATCAACAGAGTTTTCTGGCTTCTATCCAACCCGCAACCCTTGGGACTTGGAGCGAGTTCCTGGCGGAAGCAGTGGTGGGAGTGCGGCGGCAGTAGCAGCAGGTGAATGCTTAGCAGCGCTGGGCAGCGATACAGGAGGTTCAATCCGTCAACCCGCAGCCTTTTGTGGGATTGCGGGAATGAAGCCAACTTACGGGAGGGTTAGCCGATATGGGCTTGTCGCTTTCGCTTCTTCCCTTGACCAGATTGGACCGATGACCCGTGATGTGACCGATTGCGCCTTATTGCTCAACATCATTGCTGGGCATGACCCGAAAGACAGCACATCTATCCCTCAACCTGTTCCCGATTACACTCAAGCCCTTGTTGTGGATGTCAAGGGCATGCGAATTGGTTTGCCGCGTGAGTATTTTGGTGATGGGATTGACCCTCAAGTTGCGGAAATGGTTCGCAAGGTCGCTGAGCAATTAGCAGAACATGGTGCTGAAATAGTTGAACTCTCATTGCCCACAACGGAATACGCTTTGGCTGCTTACTACATCGTCGCCCCAGCGGAAGCGTCAAGTAATCTTGCCCGATACGATGGCGTTCAATACGGTTATCGTGCTCCAGTTTCCGAAGACATTGTGGCGATGTATTCCAGAACGAGGAGCGAGGGCTTTGGTCATGAGGTCAAACACAGGATTATGCTCGGAACCTACACCTTGAGTGCTGGCTACTATGAAGCCTATTACCTAAGGGCTGCGAAAGTCAGAACCTTAATAAGGAGCGACTTTGAGAGAGCGTTCCAGCAGTGTGATGTGCTCTTAACACCGACATCTCCTGTTCCACCTTTCAAGTTGGGTGAACGAACTGATGACCCGCTGTTGATGAAGATGAGCGACATATGCACTATCCCAGCAAACATGGCAGGGTTACCAGCAATTAGCGTCCCTTGTGGGTTCTTGGACGGTCTTCCCATCGGCGTCCAATTTATTGGCAAAGTTCTGGACGAGATGAAACTTATTCGCGTCGCTTACACCTACGAACAACTTTCGGGTTACAGAAACCTTCTGGCGGAGTTGTGAACCTTTTTGTTCAGGCGTGGCAACATTGCAAGCGGTGAAGGAAAGAAATGGTCATAACGGGAACGCTGAAAAAGGACAAGCTAACGAAAAATTTGGTGCGAAGGTTGAGGCGGGGAGACATCGCTCTCATCTCTCACGCTGACCTTGACCCAGTTGCTGCTGAGTCGCTGGCTCAGTCAGGGGTTGTCGCAGTGATTAACACCCAACCGACCTTGACGGGGAAGTTCCCAACGACAGGGGCACTTTTGCTGTTACAAAGGGGCATCCCGATAGTTGAATTGAGTGAACAAAAAGTTTTTGACGAATTAGAAGATGGCAAGGCTGTGACCCTTGACTTAAGTCAAGGCGTTGTTCAACAGGACGGGAGAGATTTCCATGCCGTTGTGTTGACCGAGTCAAAAGTTCGGGAGCGGTTAAGGGAAGCAGAACAGCGATTGAGTGACGCTCTTGAAGATTTCGCCGAAAATACCTTGGCTTACCTTCGCCGGGAGGGGAAGAGGCTGCTTGCTTCCCCAATTTCGCTTCCGAACTTAAGGACGAAATTTGCAGGTCGTCACGCCCTCATCGTGGTTCGTGGTCACCGTTATCATGAAGACCTGCTCGCTGTCAGAAGTTACATCCGTGATCAAAAACCTGTTCTCATCGGTGTTGACGGTGGCGCTGATGCTTTGCTTGAACTGGGCTACAAGCCAGACATAATCATCGGCGATATGGACAGCGTCTCAGAAGAGGCACTCCGTTGTGGAGCAGAACTTGTCGTTCACGCTTACCCTGATGGCAGGGCGCCGGGAGTAGAACGAGTTAAGCAACTTGGTTTGTCCGCTCACATTTTTCCGGTCGGAGGCACAAGCGAAGATGCAGCAATGTTGCTTGCCTACGAAGCAGGTGCAGATTTGATCGTCGCTGTCGGGACTCATTGGTCCATCGTTGAGTTTTTGGAGAAAGGGCGGAAGGGAATGGCAAGCACTTTCCTGACAAGGCTCAGGGTCGGACACAAACTCGTTGACGCTAAAGGAGTAAGCGCACTTTACACGACGGGAATCCGTTGGTGGCACATCCTTTCGCTGCTCCTTTTGGGGGCATTCACAGGTGCCTTGTTGTTCCACTTGTCCCCAACTTTGCAGACATATTTGCGACCACTTTGGCTATGGTTTTGGACGAGTCTTGAGCACCTTTTTATGCGTTGATGGGGGAAGGAGCATGGTTGACATCAGGCTTTACATCGGCACACTCGTTGCGGTCTTGGTTTTCTTCGGACTTGGAGTTCTGGTTGGTATCGGCATAACCCGTGAACCGAGGGCGGAACAACTTTACCAACGGATTGAACGCCAATTGCAAAGGTATCGGGAAGAAACAGCAAGGGAGTTAAAAAAGCGGGACGAACAAATCAGGCAACTTGACAGCGAAATGGCAGCGTTAAAACTCAAGTTGAGGGCAAATGAGCAGTTCGTTGAGAGACTTGCCCCCTTTTTGGTGCGAAACCAATTGATTTTCCGCAACATCGCCTTAGTGCTCACAACGCCCGAAACTGACGGCGAGTTGGTGGCGAAAGTTCAATCCTTTCTTGAAAAGGCTGGGGCTAAAGTCCCACTAAGTTTAATTCTCGTCCCAAAAGCAATTCAATCAGCCGATGCAGTATCGTGGCGGAAAGTTGCCCAAGGTCTGGGGATAGTCGTTGGCGATGCCGATGATGAAGCCGTTAAAAGTGGGGTTTGGAAGCGGGTGGCGTTGCTGATCCGCTATGGCGACCATCAAAATAATTGGCAAGCGTTGAGTAAAGCAGGCTGGGCGAAAATCAGTGGCAACACTCAAACGACGATAGGGTCAGTGGTGCTCGTTTGTTCGGGGCAAAACCAACAAGACATCGTGCAGGTCAAAAACATCTTTTTGCCCTTTGCGAGAGCGTTGAAAAATGTTGGCGTGAAGACCGTTGTCGTCACTTCAAGCATGACAAGTGAAGTGCTCGCACTTTATCAAACGGATGAATTGCCGACTATTGACCATGTTGACACTCCTTTGGGTTTGCTGAGTTTGGTCGCTGCATTGATTGGGCATCAAGACCATTACGGTTTCGGTGAAACTGCCCGCCGACCGTTCCCTGAGCCTGAATGGTTCGTCCAACAAAGTCGGCAGTGAAGGAAGGGAGAAAGTGGTGCTGGGAGGTGATAGGTAAAGTGAGACCACAAATTCCAACAACGAACAGGAGGGCTGTTGCGATGACTTACGAAGAAATCCAAAGACTTTCGGGGCGCATATATGAAGCCAGCGAATTCGTGGAACGCATAATCAACGAAATCAGCAAAGTCATTGTTGGGCAACGCTACTTGATTGAGAGGTTGCTCGTTGGGTTGTTGGCTGACGGTCACATTCTCGTTGAAGGCGTTCCGGGGTTGGCAAAAACTATGGCTGTCAGGTGCTTGGCAGAAACCCTTGACGCCAAATTCCAGAGGATTCAGTTCACGCCTGACCTGCTGCCAGCGGACATAATCGGGACAATGGTTTACGACCAACGGACGGGGACTTTCACGCCGAAGAAAGGACCGATTTTCGCCAACATCATCTTAGCCGACGAAATCAACCGAGCACCCGCAAAGGTTCAGTCAGCGCTCCTTGAAGCGATGCAGGAGCGACAAGTCACAATCGGCGAGCAAACTTTCAAACTTGAAGAGCCTTTCTTAGTGATGGCGACTCAAAACCCTATTGAGCACGAAGGGACATACCCGCTGCCAGAGGCTCAAATTGACAGGTTCATGCTCAAACTCAAAGTCACTTACCCAAACCGAGAAGAGGAGTTAGAGATTTTGAGGCGCATGACTGGTGAAGAAGTCCCTTGGGTTAGGCAAGTGGCTGAAACTAAGGAGATGCTAAATGCCCGCAAATTGGTTCGGCAAGTTTATTTGGACGATAAATTAGCGAAATACATCGTGGACTTGGTCAGCGCTACTCGCGACCCGAAGGGCTACGGCATCACCGATTTGAACGGGATGATTGAGTATGGGGCATCACCGAGAGCGACAATTTACTTGGCTCTCGCTTCAAAGGCTATGGCTTTCCTTCGCCGGAGAGGCTTCGTGCTCCCTGAAGACATCCACGCTATAGCCCACGATGTCCTTCGCCACCGAATCATCTTGAGTTACGAAGCGGAAGCAGAGGAAATCACGACCGAATGGGTGATTGACCGAATTCTGAGGAGAATACCTGTGCCGTGATGCGTAAGGCGTAATGCGTAAGGGGTGAGCAAATGCTTCTGCCTGAAGATGTCCGAGTGCGTTTTGAAATTGCTCATGCCACTGGCTTAAGCCAGTGGTTGATGACGGATTTCCTGAGCGCCGAATTCATTCGGTGTTTGTTTGTCCGAGTGAACCTTTAAAATTTTCGCCGACTAAAGTCGGCGCTCAGTTTTCTGCGTCATCAACTACGGACTGAAGTCCGTAGCATGACTTGATTTTGTTTGCGCTAACAACTACGGGCTAAAGTCCGTAGCATGGGAAGGAAATTCTTGACTTTTAGAACACTCGCATCGTAATGAAGGAGAACAAATGCTTCTGCCTAAATTTGCCGAGACGCGGTAGACAGCGAAATCAAGGAGCGTCTGTTTTAGGAGGCGACTGAAGCCATGAGAAGCGAACTTAACTTGCAGACGCCCAAATTCGCTACAGACGAACAAGGAAGGTCTGTGGTCATCTTAGATAAGGCGTCTTACATCGCGCTTTTGATCCGCAGCAATGTGACCGACCCAACCTACTGGCCACCTGGAACCGATGAGGGGGCGAAAGCCCTTGCTCGCATCCGTCAAATTGAACATGAGTGCATCGCCAAGTACGGCGAATTTGATTGGGAGAAACTGCCACCTGATGTGCAAGACGAGTATGACGCCCTTTGCTCTTTGCTTGACAGGTTGACGGATACGGGTGAGAGGATTTCTTTGAGCGACTTACTGGCAGAGGAGCGATCCAGATGAGATACTCTGTGTCGCTTACTGCTCATGCTGCTCGTGACCTTCGCAAACTGCCTAAGGATGTCCGAAGGAGGATAACTGACGCCCTTAAAAGGTTGAGCGACAACCCGCGACCGCATGGTTGTGAAAAAATCAGTGGCACCGATGAATGGAGAATTCGGGTCGGAGATTACCGCATCCGTTACACCGTTGAAGACAAGGGCAAAGCGGTGATAGTGACCCGTATAGGGCACCGTAAGAAAATTTACGAAGGTTAACAAGGAGTGAGCGGAGATGACGCTTGAGACAAAGCCAAAAAGTGCTGAACAATTGAAGCCTACAAAGATGCGGATGAGTTTGCAAGAGTTTTTGGAGTGGACGGACGAGGATGTTTGGGCTGAGTGGGAAGAGGGTGAGGTGATTGTCATTTCGCCAGCAAGTTACAGGCATCAGAACATCTCGCTCTTTCTGACAACGCTGATTGGCTTGTTCCTTGAGGAGCGGGACATGGGAGTGGTTTTGACGGCTCCGTTTTCAATGCGGCTGCCAGTTTCAAACCGAGTTAGGGAACCCGACATTTTGGTCGTTCTGAAGGAAAACCTTGACCGCATCAAAAAGAACTTCCTTGACGGTCCTGCCGACTTGGTGATTGAAATCGTTTCCGAAGACAGCGTGCTCAGAGACAGAGGGACAAAGTTTGCCGAGTATGAAATTGACGGTGTGAAGGAGTATTGGCTGATAGACCCTAACAGGGAACAAGCGGACTTTTTCGTTTTGGGTGAAGGCAACAGGTTTGAGAGGAAGTTGCCAGGTAAGAGGGGTTTCTACCACAGCGCCGTTTTGAAAGGTTCCAGGCTTAATGTCAACTGGCTTTGGCAATCGCCTTTGCCGAAAGTTTCGGAAGTTTTCCGTAAAACAGTGAAAAGGCAACGGGCAAGGTGATTTCAATGTTGGCGCTTCGGGACACTCTGATGAGGTTAACGCAAAGGTTCGAAGCGTGGATTCAAAGGTGGCGGGGTAACGGGGCAAGACTAATATCCCAACCAGCCTCCCCAGCCGAAATTTTGAGGCGCGTAAAGCGGCTGGAAGTGAAGTTAAGAAGGCTCGTCAGCGAGATGTTTCTTGGCGCTTACGAGAGCATCTTCAAAGGACAAGGTTTGGAGTTTGAAGAGGTTCGGGAGTATCAAGTGGGCGACGATGTGAGGATGATTGACTGGAATGTGACGGCTCGCATGGGCAAACCTTATGTCAAAAAGTTCCGGCACGAGCGCGAGTTGAGGGTCTTTGTGGTCGTTGACATTAGCCCATCTTTGATGTTCGGGACGCAAGGGAAACTGAAAAGCGAACTTGCAGCGGAAGTCGCAGCGGCTCTCATCTTGGCTGCCATAAGGAGCAACGACCGAGTTGGGTTGCTTTTGTTCACTGACCGAGTTGAGAAATTCATTCCGCCCCGCAAAGGAATCCGACACGCCCACAGGCTCATCCGCGAACTTCTTTTCACTCGCCCTCAAGGAAATGGCACTGACTTAGCGGTCGCTCTTGACTTCCTCAGGCGTATAACCCGAAGGCGGAGAAGCGTCATTTTCCTTTTCAGCGACTTTCATGCCAATGGCTATGAAACGGCTTTGAAGCAACTTGCGACCCGCCACGAAGTTTTGGCACTGGTTCTCCACGACCGAAGGGAACACTCGTTAGCGCCTCTCGGTGTCGCGAGATTTTGGGACTTGGAGACGGGTGAAGAAATTTGGGTTGACTTGCGTTCAGTGAGGGAAGCGGAAAGAAGACAACGAGGCTTAGAAGTTGAATGGCAGCGCCGACGCCAACTGCTCACAAAGTTACGAGTTGACCACGCCGAAGTCACACCGGGAGAGTCACCATTGCTCCCCTTGATGGAACTGTTCCGCAAAAGGGAAAGACGACTGAGAAGCGGGAAGTAAGTTTAAATGCCGTCGGGGACAAGCCCTGACGCTACCCTCATCATTTCGTTGCCATCTCACCATTCGCTAATCGCTATTCGCCATTCGCTGCCGTTTTTGGCTCGGCAGGAGCCTCGCCCTCCCAAGTTTCCTGTCCCTTGCCCCGTGTCCCTTGTCCCCTTCCAAGTCGGCGCTCAGGTTTTGAGTCATAAACTACGGACTGAAGTTCGCAGCATGGTTTGTTTTTGGTTGCATTGTCAACCTTAGAAATTCACTGCTTGATTGCTGGAACAGCGAAGGCTGGGATAGGGGTTGACCAACTGAATGTGTTGCCCAACCTGAGCCATTTACCGCCAAGTTGGCGCTCCAACAAGGTCAAGGCTTCGTAGACGGACATTGTTCGCGTCGGGATGCTGATGACCTGATTTGCGACCGTTTCGGGGACAAGAAATGCAGATTTGCTTTCCCAAGCCAAGTTGGACAAAAGGTCAAGGGTTGTCCATTGCTCAACTTGGAAGGAAATAGGCTTGCGAATTCTGACTGGTCCTTCACGCTCCACCGCTGCAAAGATGCACCACCACGAGAAAGTTCTTCCATCAGCCATCTCAAAAGTTACCTTCAACCTGCGAGCGCCTGGTTCAGTGACGCGAAGAAGCAGCGGTATAGTGGCTTCCCTCCATGCGGGCAATTTGTCTCTCCAAAGAACCAAGCCCTTGCCTTCACCCAAGAGCGTTTGTGCATTCAAGATTTCAACCCTTTCGCCCGGCTGAATTGTGACTGTAATTACCTGAGGGCTTTCGGAAACCAGCGATAATTGCCACAACCTTACTTTGCCGACAACTACGGTCTCATAGCCTTTCCACCTGAGGTTAAGGGGAATGGCAACGAACATTTGAGCCTGACCGCCACCCATTTGCATTGGTGGGACAGCGTGTCGCCCCATTGCGGGATATTGGCTCTCAATCCCTTCGCTTCTGCGAGCCATTGGAGCGACAGCAACGCTTGGAACTCCTGTAGGGCTCTCAGGGCTCGGAGTGGCAGGAAGTTCGCCCATTTTAAGTTCGGGCTTTGGAACTCTTAGTCGTTCGCTGAGTTCAAGTTCGGCTATGAACGGGACTTCTCTCGGTTCGGAGGGCAACTGGGCTATTTGCGGTGCAGTTTTCTCCGCTGGGACAGAAATTTCAGGAGTAACTTTTTCGCTCACTTCCTCTTGTTGCTCCCCGCTCGGTATGCTCAAAAGGGGCAAGTCTTTGCTTGTGCTTGGTTCGCTCGGTCTTATTGCCTTGAGACCTGTCTGAGGGGCTTCTGAAATTCGTTCGCTTCTGGGGCGCTCAGCAAAAACTTGCCGACGAGGCTTCGCTAACTTCTCCTTTGGTGTCGGCAAAGTTGAACCAAGACGCGAAACTTCGGGCTTTGCCGGAGCAATGGTTGAAGGCATCTCCAAAGCAGGGGACGGAAGGGCAGGAACAGCCCTCTCGGCGATGAGAGGCGAAGTTGGCAATTGTGCTTTCTCCCTTACCCTTTGAAAAAGGGGCAAGGATAAGCACAAAAGCACAAAGGTTGCAACGGCTGCTGCCGTTGCCCATTGCCATCGCCAAACGAAAACAGGTTTAAGCCGTTGCCTCGCTTTCACTTCGGCTTGGATGCGAACCAAAAGTTCGGGAGGCGGCTCAGGTGCTCTCGCTCTTCGCAATGCTCCATAGCAGTTTGCAGCAAAAGCCCGCTCCTGCTGGCAAGCGAGACAATCTCTCAAATGGGCAGTTATTTTGCCCCTTGTCACCTCGTCCAATTCGTCACTCCAATATTCGGGCAGTCGTTCAATGACTTCCTTGCAGTTCATTTTTCATCGCCACCTTTTGGACGCTTTAAGGGCTCAATTTGTTCCCTCATCAGGCTTTTCCAAGCCTCTTTGAAAGCGTTCCTTGCCCTGTGAAGTCGCGACTTGATTGTCCCTTCAGGCAAATTCAAAATTGTCGCAACTTCAGCATATGAAAAGCCTTGCATATCACACAGAACTAAAATTTGCCTCGCCTCATCGGAAAGTTTTCCCAAAGCCAGCCAAACCAATTCTGCCCGTTCACGCTCAGCCAAAATTTCGTCAGGGTTTGGCTCTGTCAAAGTTGCTGGGTCAAATTCGGTGTGCTCGTCCTCAGGCGTCAATTGCGAGAATTGGACGGAGCGATTTCGTCTCATCATGTCCTTGCAAGTGTTGATGGCGATGCGGTGAAGCCAAGTTGAGAAGGAAGCATCACCGCGAAAGTATCGGATTTGCTCAAAGGCTTTGAAGAAAGTTTCCTGAGTCGCATCGGCAGCATCTTCAGTGTTGCCAAGCATTTGGAAGGCAAGGGAATAGATGCGCTTGTAGTGCCGTTCAACCAAAAGATTGAAGGCATCGGCGTCTCCCTTTTTTGCCCTCAGCACCAAATTTTCGTCCGATTGGTGCTCATCTCTCATGAAGGGTCACAACTCCTCCGGCGGGGCGATTTCCTGACCGTTGACCAAAACCCGAACCCTCGCTGAACCGTAAGCGACAACTGTCTTGATAACCTTGTCACCGGGGACATGAACCCCTCTGTAAACTTCTCGTTCACCTTTTGCATCAGAGACAACGATTTGCACGATTTGTCTCAATTCAGTCCCACCAATCGCCACGATTACTTTCGCAACGCGAGCATCCGGTGACAGTTTAGTCCAATCAACTTCTGGCTCAGGTGGTGGCGAACCTTTGCTCACGATGATGTTTATGGGCGTTTCTTCAGGAACTTCAATGTTAGGAGGCGGTTGCTGACCGATAACATATCCTGCAGGGACAGTTTGGCTGTAAGTGTCAACCCTTTGCCCCAACCTCAATTTTGAGTTTTTGATGGTAGCAAGGGCATCTTGGACGGATTGACCCGAAAGGTTTGGGACGGTGACTTTCGCTGCGCCTTGACTTGCGACCACGAGGACTTCCCGACCCTCTAAAACCTTTTGGTTCGGCTCAGGGCTTTCCATGCGTATTATGTGCTCAGGTGGCACTTCTTTGCTGAATTCCCAACGGGCAACCCTCAACCTCAAATTCCGCTCAGCCAAAATTTGCTGAGCCTGTGAAAGTTTCATGCCCGTGACATCAGGGACGATAACTTCGTTCGGTTTTGTCCCGACCAGCAAAGAGTAAATCACGCCAGAGACGATGATTAGCCCGATAATCAACCCACCAACTAAACCTAATGCTGATTGCATGACCTTCTGCCACACGCTTAAAGCCTCCTCTTTAGTTGCTTCACCTTCAAGTATGGTGGGAGTTTTTGGGATGACGGGCTCAACATCAGTCGCAGTGTCCAGAGACGCTAAAACCTCTTGCAAAGCGTTTCTAAACTCTCCCGCATTGGCAAATCTTTGTGATGGGTCTTTTGCCATCGCTCGTAACAAAATGGCATCTAAAGCGAAGGGAACCGAGGAGTTCAAACTGCTTGCCAGCGGAACAGGTGCTGTCAAGTGCATGTGGGCGAAATCAGAGATGCGGCTCGCTTCAAATGGCAAGCGACCAGTCAACGCTTGAAAGAGAACAACACCGAGGGAATAAACATCGCTTTGTGCCGTCAATTTTTCGCCTTGAAAGTGTTCAGGAGGCAAATACGGCGCTGCCTGTTCCAGCCATTCCGTCTCAGCAATCCTTGAACTCAGGAAAACTTCCCAAAGCCCATAATCTCCAACCTTGACCTCTCCCCTCGGCGTGACCAAGATATTGTGCGGACGAATATCACCGTGAACCATGTTCGCATGGTGGAGGTAATTGATGCCATCAGCAGCCTGAGAGAGCAAATCCAGAGCCTGACGAATTGGGAGAGGAATTCGGCGCTGAAGAGAGTAGGTTAGGGGATGACCTGCCACAAGTTCGCAAACGACGAATGGGATGTTCTCTTCAGCGACTTCGCCCGATGCAATGTAGCGAACCAAAGAAGGATGGGCAAGGTGAAGGAGTTGCTCAAAAGTTCGCAAAAGCGATTCAACAAAAGAGCGTTGGGATGTAAAAGTCGGGCGCACTACTTTGACCGCTACAAGTTGACCGGTCAACTGGTCTCGCGCCCTGTAAACCGTGAACAACCAACCTTCACCAATTCGCCCAACAATGTGGAAGCGAGTTCCGACAGTTGTGCCAATCATTTTCGCGTCCCTCTCCCAACTTTGCAGCCGTATGGCAATTATAAAGCAAGCAAAGAGGGAGGGAAAAGGCATGGGCTTGAAAGCCCTTGTGGTTGGTGACATGCACGGGCATATGGAAACGGTTTGGAAAGTCGTGGACGAAGAGCACCCCGATTTGCTTGTTTGCACCGGCGACTGGGG
>Ga0209393_1000834_pt1 | contig 13823 bp, 14 predicted proteins | sample SSWtaG_2_FD_184117 | JGI IMG/M metagenome (GOLD analysis project Ga0209393, IMG submission 184117) | Hot spring microbial communities from Sandy's Spring West, USA to study Microbial Dark Matter (Phase II) - SSWsed_130316 (SPAdes)... | ecosystem: Environmental > Aquatic > Thermal springs > Hot...
TATAGCGTTAAGAGCTTTCTTTGAGAGCGGGGCTCCAAGCTCTAAAATCTCTACAGGTATGCCTAGAAGGTATACTTTAGCTTTAAGCTTTCCACTAATATGAGCTAGTAACGTTAACCTCACGATATCGATGTTGTGGAGATCAACCACCTTTAAACTCCACTCTTGACTGGTAGCATCTAGATCTACATAGTATAACTCCGGTTTCTCCACCCCAGACTTTCTAATAGCGTCTACGAAAACTACTATATCGTAATCCTCAAGTACATGGATAATGCTTATATCTAAGGTCTCTCTAACGAGAACATCTACATCCTCGCTCTTAACACAAGCTTCTAGAATTTCAGCTACTAGGGATCCTACACCATCATCACCGAAAAGCCTATTACCTACACCTACAACAACCACCTTAGGCATAGCGATCCCATCTAGTACACTGTTACCAGTGGAATCAACTGATCTAATCTAACCCTACCTAAAGCTTTTACTAAATCCCTTATTCGAGACACCCTACCTTTCACAGCTATGACCTCCATACATTTATCCCTAGATAGGTGAACGTGGAGAACGGAGGTTATGATATCAAGGTATTCATGCTGTACATCCGTTAACTCCTCCTCAACATGGCCAACATCGTGAGAGTAGATAATGAGTATAGAGCCTGCTACATCCCTATCATCTTCAATAGACTTCCATGAATGTAGTGCTAGAAAAGATCTTATGGCCATCTGAATACCTTGTGATCTAGATGCTACACCTAAACCTTTAAGAGTGTCTATGAAAGTCTCATATAGATCTACCGGAATTGAGATACCTGTTTTCACGTACTCTCTCCTACCAGTAGTAAGACTCAAAAGAGAATCCCTGATGGGTTTTTAAAAGGGAGAGATTAAAAATTTAAACCCGGTGCACATATTAAATTAAATGGTGCACCAATATGCATATACCAGATGGTTACCTTGATTTGAGAATATGTATAATCTTCTACATCCTCTCAGGGATATTCATTCTTATAGCAATTAGAAAGATTAGGTTACACGAAGAGAGTATCCCCCTTTACATCTCCATGGTAGCTATCATATTTGCAGCTCAAATGCTGGATTGGCCTATACCTGGAGGTACTACAGCTCACTTTACTGGAGGAGCCCTTGCAGGGATAATCCTTGGACCTTGGGGAGGAACTCTGGTTATGACTATAGTCTTAGCTATACAGGCCATAATCTTCGGTGATGGAGGGGTGCTTACACTTGGAGCTAACATATGGAATATGGGTGTTATAGCTCCCTTCACGGGTTACACGTTATACACTCTCTTTAGAAGGTATGGTTACACTGCTAGTATTGCAGGAGCCTTTATTGGTGGATGGCTTAGCTCTATCATAGCATCCCTATTCGCCGGCCTTCAGCTAGGCCTTTCAACAATATTCCTATACCCTATAACTGTGACTATCCCAGTGATGATATTATATCATTTAGGTTTTGGGTTGATAGATGGTGTGGTTTGTGGAGGAGTTGTAGCTTACATGCTTAAATTCAAGCATTCATCTCAGGCTTTGTACTCCAGGTGATAGCATGATGTTGAGTAGAACAATAGTATGGGGTTTAACCTTATCTCTTGTATTAATAGTCTTCTTTACACCTCTAAGCATGTGGATTTTATCGAAAGTAGAGTATAGAGAGGGGTTGGAGGTTGTCGCTGATAAATTAAACTTAACAAGCCTTGAATTATACAGAGCACCCCTACATGATTACCTCATAGCTGGGGTTGAGAACGAATATTTAGCAACGGTAATTGCAGGTATTATCGGAGTCGCTATCGCGGTTGCCGTAACAACACTAATATTGAAGCTCATTGCAGTTAAGGGAGGTGGAAGGAGATAGCGGATATAGTTGAGAGAAGCTTAAGAGCGTATGGGGAGCTCCTACTAGAGATAGCATCCCTTGGTAGGTATGAACGTTTAAATGGTTTACTTCAACGATTATCCCCTCAAGTTAGACTTCTATCGATACTTACATTACAGCTCTCTCTCCTACTTTTAGGAAACATCTACTCAATACTCTGGCTAAGTGTAGTAAGCCATGTTATAGCACTACTTTCTAAAATCCCTATTCTAAGACTATGTAGGGATGCTGTAATGCTATCACTACCACCGGCAATTCTAATAGCTCTCCCATCACTCATACTAAATCCATCGGGGAACGCTATCCCTACATTAGATTTTAGCATTAGTATCAGTAAGGTTGAAGCTTTCTTAGCATTCCTCCTTAGGGTCTACACGGCTTCATTCAATGTAGTGTTGCTTACATCAGTGATAAGCTTACCCCATCTAGCATCAACACTAGTACACCTTAAAATCCCACGATCTCTAGTGTTACTCCTCACATTATCCATAATTAACCTCTTTATAGCTCTTAAAAATATGAATAATAGGATATTAGGTTTCAGGTCTAGGTTTAAAGGAGATAGCATAGTTGAGCTTTGGAAGGTTCAGTTGAAATCGATAGTATTAATGTTGGCTGATGGGGAGGCTTACACACATAACCTTAGATTAGCTATAGCTTCAAGAGAATTCACGATAAACTCCTATTTTATGAAACTTCATAGGGTTAAAATCTACGATGTAATGTTCATGGTAATCCTTGCGACCTTAACTCTCATAATATTACTTATCGATGGGAGGTTGTTATGGAACCTCTTGTAACACTAGATAACGTGACATTCACATATCCCGGCTCTGATGCCGGTATTAAAAATGTAAGTTTTACAGTATACCCTGGCGAGATTATAGCATTATTAGGGCCTAGTGGTGCTGGTAAATCCACAATTCTCCATATTATAGCTGGGCTTTTAAAACCATTAAAAGGTTCTGTTAGGATAGCTAAGGACGCTGTAATAGCGATACTACTACAAAACTATGAGAGCCAACTTATATACCCTACGGTGTTCGAGGAGATACTCCATAACGCACTTATCAAGAGTAAGGGGGATAGAGATAAAGCTTTAAGAATTGTAGAGGATGTCCTAGAGAAGTTTAAGCTAGAGGATTTAAGGGACAGGTACACCTATAAGCTTAGCTCTGGTGAGAAGAAGAGGCTTTCCGTAGCTCTTACCTTAATGATGGATCCTCAAATACTATTACTAGATGAACCTCTTACCGATGCTGATCTCGTAACAGAGGAGCTCATAAGAGAACACCTAGTAAAAGTTAGGATAAGAGGAGGTGCTACGATCATTGCAACTAACGATCTCACAGTAGCATTAGAGTTAACGGGTAAAATAATCCTAATAAAAGAGGGAAGAGTGCTAAACGAGCATATAGTAACTAGCAGGTACCTCCTCGACCACCTAGAATACTTTAAAAGTTTAGGGATAAGAGTACCTAGGATACCGGATAACTGCAAAGATTACCTATCAGTAGAATAGAGTATCAAAACGACATTAACGAGAAAGAGAATTCGAGTTACCAGATGAATAAGGAAGATGACTTGTAAGAGCTTAGCCTTAACTGTAACTGTTGAACTATTTGACTTACCTCCTTGTATATTTTTAGTTTTCGTATTCTCTCTATTGATCCTATCGCGTATTCCAGTTCCTCATCATAATGTACTACTCCGATGATGTTAACGTGTTCTTTTTCTAGTAGCTTTATAATTGGATGTATTAGGTTATCGCCTTCTCTGGACATGTTTAAGATTACTCCAAGAGCTTCTATGTAGAGTTCTCTTAGTATCTTCATGAGGTTTATTGTTGGCATTATAGATAGTTTGCTTGTTGTTGTTACTATTATAGGTTTAGATTTTTTACGTAGATGATGTAGCGTCTCTAGCAATATATCTGAGAGGGTGGGTGGTAGATCTACTAGCAGGAAGTCCAGGTTATCCCAGATAGTTACGCTCAATATTTCCTTAAAAATATCGCTAAGCTCTTCACCTCTTAAGGGGGTGGGCTCTCCTCTTGTATAATACGCTATGCTCATCAATTTTATTCCTTGAATCTTAGGTGGAAGAACCCCCTTCTCCTCCTTAGGTATAACATTGTTCAAGTCTACACCTAAGACTATATGTAGAGAGGGGTTAGTAAAGTCTAGGTCTAAGAGACCCACATTGTATCCAGCGTCGTTAAGAGATATTGCTAGCAAACTTGTTATAATGGTTTTCCCAACACCGCCCTTATAACTCATTACGGGTACTATATTCTTAATAGGTTCAAGCCTCTTTGGGATAATATATGTTCGGGGATCTACACTATCTTTACTCCCCAACTACTACTCCCTCAATGTAAATCTCCTTACCAGACGATATTTTAAAGTCTCTTGAACCGCATGAAGGACATTTAACATATGAATGAAGAACCTCTGGTACGAGGTGGACGAACTCCCTAACTTCCTCAGGAAGCTCTGACAACCTTATACTCCAAGTTAACCCACAAGATCTACATACTAAGTTAATGGGGACTCTCTCTATCAATATACCGGGTTCGCCAAAACCTCTCATGCTAAGTAATGTCTTCAGCGAAAAGGAGAGAGTATCCTCGTTTACACTTCGAAGCTCTCCTAACCTAATTATAATGCTGGAAGGCCTCCTATCCTTAAATACATCCACTAGATATTCAACTATAGCCTCAGCAAGAGCCCATTCATGAACCATAGAACTCTCCTTGTGATCTGCTAAGGGGTTCAAACTTAAGTTTTTAGATATATATTTTAGATATTTAATACAAATACTTATTTAATATTAAGAAAAAGAATATAAACTTCGACTTAACTATATATATAAAGGGGGTTTCGTATGCAACAAACCATTAGAAGAGCCCAAACCCAAAGAGTTCTTATCGTTAAGCCACATTTAATGTCTATCCTAAAGCAGCTAGGTGCTACCAATATTTCCAGATGTTTCGACTGTGGTACTTGTACTGTCTCCTGTCCATTCTCTGAAGAGATGGGCTCTACACCTTACCCTCGTACGGCTATTAAATACGTCAAACTTGGTCTAGAGGATAAGCTCGTTTCCTCACTAGAACCTTGGCTTTGCTATTATTGTGGTGATTGTTCTAATACGTGTCCTAAGAATGCCGAACCCGCTGAGATTATGATGGCTCTAAGAAGGTATTTAACCACTAGATATGATTTCACTGGAATCTCTAGGATTATGTACTTTGGCCGTTGGCGTTGGCTATTAGCAATTATAGTTGTCGCATCGTTACCTCTCCTGCTAGCCTGGCTTCTTAAAGGTCCGGTAGTTACTGAGAGAGTAGAGTTAGCAACCTTCGCTCCATATATATTAGTTGAAATAGCGGGTCTTACGGTATTTATAGTTCTAGCAACTCTCCTGTTAATTAACATATACAGGATGTATAAGTTCACAGTAGGAAGTTTAAGCGGCATCTCACTCTCAAGAGCTTTAATTGAGTTTCTAAAAATTGTACCATTACATTTCTTCACACAATTAAGACTCTCTAAGTGTAGTTTTAAGAGATATTGGTACATTCACCTGTTAATATTCATTGGTTATGGTTTCTCATTTATACTCTTTGTCCCACTACTTAGATTCACTTTAACTAATGAACCTTTCCTCTTTGTACATCCATTAAGCACCCTAGGTATATTATCGACAATCTTCCTTCTCATAGGCGGCACATATGTTTTAATAGGTAGATTATTAAAGACTCAGCCCATATGGAAATACTCCCATCATACGGATATGATGTTCGTAATACTGCTAATTTTAGTAACATTGACAGGGATATTAACGGGGATATTTAGAACATTAGGCTATCCCATTCTAACCTATGCCCTCTTCACTATACATCTATCTCTTGCCGCTCCCTTCTTAATACTTGAAGTTCCATTCGCTAAATGGGCCCACCTAGCTTACAGGCCCTTTGCCTTATACTTCCATAGGCTTAGAATGCTCAAGGAGGGGTTGATGACTTGAGCGTAGAGCAGGGTAGTGTCCTTGTTGTGGGAGGTGGTATAGCTGGTATACAGGCTTCAATAGATCTCAGTGATATGGGTTTCAAGGTTTACATGGTAGAGAAAAAGCCAAGTATTGGAGGTAGGATGGCCCAACTCGACAAGACGTTTCCAACTCTAGATTGTGCTTCATGTATCTTAACCCCTAAGATGGCCGATGTCGCTAGGAAGCCTAATGTTGAGTTATTGACGAACGCTGAGGTAATCGATGTAGTTCCAACAGGTGATGTATTTAAAGTCACTATTAAAAAGTATCCCACCTATGTTGATTGGACCAAGTGTGTTGGATGTGGTATATGTGTTGAAAAATGTCCTGCTAGAGTTAAGCCTGGGGCTCCAGATGAATTCAATGAAGGGATGGGAACTAGAGGTGCGATCTATATATACTTCCCGCAATCTGTACCTAGGAAAGCTCTTATCGACCCAACCGCATGCATGTATCTAACTAAGAAGATATGTAGAGCATGCGAAAAACTCTGTCCTACAAAGGCTATAAATTGGGATGAGAAAGAAGAGATTATTGAACTTAACACAAACGCTATAATAGTCGCTACCGGTTATAAATTCGTTAATCCAAAGCATCCAGCACTCTCATTATATGGCTATGGTGTTTACAAAAACGTTTACACAAACCTAGAATTTGAAAGGTTACTAGACTCAAGAGGGCCCACAGGAGGAGTTCTTCTTAGAAGATCTGATAAGAAACACCCGAGGAGAATTGTATTCATACAATGCGTAGGTTCAAGGGATGTAAGAATTAACCCGTACTGCTCGGCCTATTGTTGTATGGGATCCATTAAACAAGCGGTTCTAGCTAAGGAACATGAACCTGAGGTTGATGTTACGATACTTTACATTGATATAAGGGCTTTTGGAAAGGGTTTCCAAGAGTTCTATGAGAGAGCTAAGACAGAGTTTAACATAAGGTTTGTGAGAGGAAAGCCTTCGAAGATTATCGAAGTTCCCGATACTAAGAATCTCATTGTAGTTTATGAGGATACAGTAAGGAGGACGGTGGAGAGAATGGAGGCAGACATGATTGTATTAGCACTAGGGATAATCCCCAATCCACCACCATTCCTAGAAAAGTTAGGACTTGTAGAACCTAGTGGTAAAGTGAGGGTTAAGAATCCATCAGATCCCATAGAAACCCCCATAGAGGGTATCTATGTCGCTGGGATGCTTGCAGGGCCTAAAGATATACCGGATTCTATTGCTCAAGCGAGCGCCGCTGCTATGAAAGCTGCTGAGTACATTAAAAGGAAGGTAAAGGTTCCCGCGGTGGTGGTGAGATGAGCGAGGAGGTTAGAGTAGGAGTCTATATATGTCATTGTGGGACTAATATTGCTGGGACAGTTGATGTAGAGGAGGTTACTAGATATGCCTCTACATTACCTGGAGTAGTTATCGCAAGAAGTTATATATTCATGTGCTCTGAACCCGGTCAGCAACTAATCAAAGATGATATCGTAAAATACAAACTCAATAGAGTTGTTGTAGCAGCATGTTCCCCAGCTTTACACGAACTTACTTTCAGAAGGGCTGTTGAGGAAGCAGGTTTAAATCCGTATCTCTTCGAAATGGTCAATATTAGAGAGCATAACTCGTGGGTACACCCTGATAAAGTCCAGGCAACCGAAAAGGCTAAAGATCTCGTAAGGATGGCTGTAGCTAAAGCTATAGAACTAAAGCCTCTTGAAGACATCAAGGTAGAGGTTAATAAGAGTGCTTTGGTAGTAGGTGGAGGGATTGCCGGGTTAGCAGCAGCATTATACCTAGCTAGAATGGGGTTCATGGTACACCTTGTTGAAAGAAAACCTACCCTGGGAGGGCATACTGCAAGAATCCCCTTCATCACATATCTAGGTGTTAGGGGAGATGAACTTGTAGAGTCCTATGTTAAAGCATTAATGGCAATGCCTAATGTTAAGATCTACGTAAACTCGGATGTGGTCTTACTAGAGGGAGGTGCTGGAGCCTTTAAAGCTAGAATACGCATGAGACCTAGATATGTAAGTGCTAAGTGTAATCTTTGTGGGGAATGTGAAAAGGTATGTCCTGTAGAAGTACCCAACGAGTATGAGTATGGTCTTGTAAGGAGGAAGGCTATCTTCTTACCGTTTGAAAAGGCGTATCCACTATTATACGCTATAGATATGGAAGCTTGTACTAGATGTGGTGCTTGTGTGAATGTGTGTCCGGTGGAAGCGATTGACCTTGAGGAGACGGAGAAGCACGAGGATGTAACTGTGGGAGTTGTAATTCTAGCCACAGGTTTTGACCCCTATGAGCCGGAGCGTGAAGAGTTTGGCTATAAGCTGAGCGATAGAGTGTTAACATTATTCCAGATACAGAGACTTCTCGATGAAAGGGGTCCCACGAAAGGTGAGATAGTCGTAAATGGCAAGATACCTAAGACTATAGTTTTCATAGCTTGTGTTGGCTCTATGGGTGTAGGACGTAAAGCTGGTAGATATTGTTCTAGGATGTGCTGCTCCACGATAATGTCATGTGCTTTAAAGATTAGAGAGCGGATACCTGATTCAACAGTTTTTATCATAGGTAGAGATATAAGAACCTATGGTTATGAGGAGGATCTATACTGGAAGGCTCTTGAGGGAGATGTTAGATTCGTTAGATACGATGAGTGGCCTGAAGTAAGAGTTACAACGGAAGGTTCTATAGAAGTACTTGTAAGAGATGTAACTGTAGGTGAATACCTGTTAATCCCAGCAGACCTCCTAGTATTAGGTGTAGGCGCTTCTCCGGGTAAATATCTGAAAGAGGTGCTAAAGGTTATCAGGGTAGGCTGTGGAGATGAGGGTTTTGTGAGAGAGGCTCACTTAAAATTAAGACCTGTAGAAGCTCCTACAGAGGGGATATACGTGGCTGGAGCTGTTACAGGGCCTAAGAGTGTTGTGGAAAGTATTACTCATGGTATGGCAGCAGCTTCAAGAGCTTCTAGCATATTAAGTAAGGATTACGTGTCCGCTGAGCCTATGATAGCTATGGTTAACGAGGATCTATGTAGTGGATGCTTAGTATGTATAGGTATGTGTCCCTATAATGCCATCACGACCAAAACATTAGATGGAAGAAGAGTTGCTAGGGTTAACCCCATCGTTTGCATGGGTTGTGGAACGTGTGTAGCAGCTTGTCCTTCTGGGGCCATGCAACAACAAGGATTGGAGGATAGAATACTCCTAGCTCAGATAAGAGCTTTCTCGAGGTGATTAACATGAGTGAAGGGTATGAACCGAAAATACTTATGTTTGCTTGTAATTGGTGTTCATACGCAGCGGCAGACTTAGCTGGTACTAGTAGGATGAAAGTACCTCATAACATAAGGATAGTAAGGGTTATGTGTTCTGGTAGAGTAGATCCTCAATTGATCATAGAAGCTTTTACGAGTGGAGCTGACGGAGTTCTGGTTACTGGATGTAGGATAGGCGATTGCCACTATATTGAAGGGAATTATAAGACACTTAGAAGGATAATACTCCTTAAAAAAGCCTTAGAACAGCTGGGTATTGAATCTGAGAGGTTAAGATTAGAGTGGATCGCCGCATCAGACGCTAAGAGGTTTGTAGAGATAGCTGTTGATACCGTCGAAAGGTTAAGGAAGTTAGGTCCTTTGAAGAGACATTTTGACGAGCTTTCTAGGGTGATAGAGGAGGTGAGAGGAATTGAGTAAGGTGAACGTAGCATTTTATTGGATGGCTAGTTGTGGTGGATGTGAGGAAGCTCAAGTAGACGCTATAACCGATGATTTTAGCGTGTTAAACGTTCTTAATGTGGTCTTCTGGCCTGTAGCACTTGATTTTAAGAGAGAGGATGTGGAGAGGATGCCGGACAAATCTATCGATATAGCATTGATAAATGGAGGCGTAAGGTTATCAGAACATGTTGAAATGGCTAAACTACTTAGGAGAAAGGCTAAAATAGTAATAGCTTATGGTGCATGCTCTTCATGGGGAGGTGTACCGGGCTTAGGTAATCTATATACGAGAGAGGATATATTCTCAAGAGTATACTCTGAAGTCCCTACTCTAAAAGAGAGAGGTGTAAGACCTCAACCAAAATATGTTACAGAGGAAGGTATAGAGCTAGAATTACCCGAGGTCTTACCACTACTTTTACCATTAAATGCTATAATTGAGGTTGACTACTACATTCCAGGATGTCCTCCTACCCCTGAAACCACATTAAATGCTATAAAAGCATTACTAGAGGGTAAGCTTCCACCAAAAGGTTCAGTACTAGGTGCTTCAAGTAGGACTCTTTGTGAAGAATGCCCACTGAATAAAACTAAACCAGATAAGGTCTTAGTGGTAGGATATAGGAGGATATATAACACTAAAGTAGATTCTGAAAAATGCCTATTGGTACAGGGTATACCATGCCTAGGACCCCTAACTAGAGGAGGATGTAAAGCTCTATGCCCACAAGCAGCAGCACCCTGTGTAGGTTGTTATGGTCCATTAGAAACTCACGTGGATTACGGAATGAAGGCGCTTTCCTACATAGCTAGCATTCTCGACGTAAGACCTGATGAAAGTGAGGTAAAGAGAGTTCTAGATGAAGGCATACCCGATCCGGTAGGTTTAATCTATAAATTCACCTTACCAACATCTCGTTTGAGGATGAGTTTTAGGAAGAAAGCTTGAAGGGGGGTGAGTATTTATGGAGAGAAAGATAACTATAGATCCTATTACTAGGCTTGAAGGTCATGGGAAGATCGTGGTAGTCCTAGACGATAAAGGGGATTGCTTAAGGGCTTATCTACAAGTACCTGAGCTAAGAGGTTTCGAGAAGTTCCTAGAGGGTAGAGTGGCCGAAGACGCTCCCATCATTACATCGAGAATTTGTGGTGTGTGTCCTACAGCACATCACATGGCTTCTACTAAAGCCTTAGACGATCTATTCCACATAGATCCACCTATAGCTGCTAAGAAGATACGTGAGTTAGCATATAACATCTTCATGCTTGAAGATCATGCTCTACACTTCTACGTACTGGGGGGACCCGATTTAATCGTTGGCCCTACAGCTCCTAAAGAAGAGAGGAACATATTGGGGGTTGTTAAGAGGTTAGGAGACGTGGCTATCAAAGTCTTAGCATTTAGAAGACAGCTTAGGAAGATTAATGAGATGATAATGGGTAGAACCATTCACCCAGTATTCGGAAGACCCGGTGGGATATCTAAGCCTCTAGATCCAGCTGTTATTAAAGAACTTAGAGGGATTGTTGATGAGGGTATAGAGTTCGCTGTTCAAACAGAGAAACTCTTTAGAAAGATATTATCCTCGGAACAGGAGATTTACAAGTTAATGATGAGCGAGGATTTTAAAGTAGAAACATACTACATGGGGCTTGTTGACGATAAGAATAGACTCAACTTCTATGATGGAAAACTTAGAGTTATAGATCCGAAGGGGAGGGAAGCAACTAAATTTGATGTACACGACTATCTCAACTACATAGCCGAACATGTTGAGCCATGGACGTACATTAAGTTCCCATACTTTAAACCTGTAGGTTGGAAAGGTTTTGTTGATAAAATAGATAGCGGTGTGCTCTGCGTAGCACCTTTAGCTAGGTTGAATGTCTCTGACTCGATGCCGACGCCTAGAGCTCAGGAAGCTTTTGAAGAGATGATAGAATTCTTTGGTGGAAAACCAGTCCACTACACCTTAGCCACTCATTGGGCTAGAGTTATAGAGATGATTTATGCTGCCGAAAGGATAAAAGAGCTAGCTGAAGATCCAGACATAGAATCTACGGAGGTCCTAAATATACCAACAAAGACACCAGGTCCTATTGGTATCGGTGTAGTGGAGGCTCCACGTGGGGTTCTAATACATCACTATGAATCCGATGAGAAAGGCATATTAACTAAAGTCAACTTACTTGTGGCAACTCAATTCAATAGTGCTAGGATAAACATCTCCGTTGATAGAGCTGCGAGAGCTTTCATCAAAGGTGGTAAGGTAACTGAAGGACTGTTGAATCTCGTTGAAATAGCATTTAGAGCTTATGATCCATGCCACGCCTGTGGGACACACGCTCTTCCCGGAGAACTAAAGTTGATAATAGACTTCTATGATGAAAATGGTAGGCATCTAGGGAGAGAGGTAATTAGAGGTAGTTAGGTTGATACCTTAATGAGAAAAGCTATTTTCATAGGTAACCCTCTCTTCCTTGAAGATAAAATATGTCTAGTCATAGGTAAGATGCTTGAGGACAAGCTCAAAGAGAAAGGTTTTGATGTTGAGATCGTAGAAGAATGGGGTTTCAATCTATTAGACGTGCTTATTGAAGCAGACGAACTTGTGATAGTTGATACTGTTTATACAAATCAAGATGAATTGTGTGGTGAAGTTTTTAAACTAGATGTGAATAGCCTTCATAGCTCAACATTAAAAGTATCACACACTATAAGTTTAAAAGACATACTTCAAATGGTTTTAAGCTTAAAGAGGATTTCAAAGATTACACTAATTGGTATAGGTATTAGAGATTTAGAGACCTTATCTGAAGACCTATCAGAATGTTTAAAAAACAAACTTAACTATATAGCCTCTAAGGTAATCGACATAATCAAGGAGGAATATCAATAAACTGGTGTTAAGAGCCCTTGAAAGCCTTTAGAATAAAAGTAGTAGGTGTCGTCCAGGGAGTTGGTTTTAGACCTTTCGTATATAGGTTAGCTAAACAACTAAATCTTAAAGGTTATGTCGTCAATCTCGGAGGTAGCGAAGTCGAGATCTACATTGAAGGAGATGAGAGTCACTTAAAAGAGTTCATGACCAGGATGGCCGTAGATAAGCCGCCTCAAGCTAGAATACTCTCTATTACAGTAGAGGAGGTAGAACCTCTAGGCTTCACCGACTTCGTAATAAGGAAGAGTGATAGAAGAGCCTCCTCGAGGAGTATAATACCTCCTGATATAGCTATCTGTGAGCACTGTGTAAATGAAATCTTGGATATGAGGAGTAGGTTCTATAGGTATCCTTGGAATAGCTGTGCTTGGTGCGGTCCTAGGTTCTCGATGCTATACGATATCCCCTATGATAGGGTTAACACTGCTATGAATAAATTTAGGTTATGCGATGTTTGCTCTAGGGAGTACTCTGATCCAGGTAACACTAGGAGATTCCACGGTCAAGGTATTAGTTGCCCTAGGTGTGGTATTAAGACTTACGTCTTCACCATACAAGGTGTTAAAGTTAACGTTGAGGATCCCGTGGAGTTCATATCTAGTAAGATACTAGAGGGGCATATCGTGGCTATTAAGGGTGTCGGAGGGTACCACATAGCCTGTCTTGCTTCAAGAGATGATGTTGTAGCAGAGCTTAGATCTAGGAAGAGGAGACCCACTCAGCCCTTTGCCTTAATGGCTAGAGATTTCAATGTAGTCTTAGAGATAGCAGACCCCCCTCCTGGAGCTAGGGAGTTCCTTGAATCTTCTCAGAGACCAATAGTTGTGATGCCTAGGAGGCATGGTTCTAGGGTTTCCAGGCTTGTAGCTCCAGGGCTTTCAACGATAGGTGTTATGCTTCCATATACAGGTTTCCAGGTACTCTTACTTAGTAGAATTCCGGATGGCTTCCTGATAATGACTAGTGGTAACCCTCATGGGAGGCCTATGTGTACTGACCTTGAATGCGTGTTTTCAGAGCTCCGAGGGATCGTAGATTATGTTGTAGAGCATGATAGAGATGTAGTGCATAGGGTTGACGATAGTGTTATAAGGTTTACTGATGGGAATCCAGTCTTCCTGAGAAGAGGTAGGGGGTACGCTCCTGAGTGGATTGAGGTTAGCTGGGAGGTAGGGGAGGGTTTAGCTGT
>Ga0209393_1000836_pt1 | contig 13819 bp, 10 predicted proteins | sample SSWtaG_2_FD_184117 | JGI IMG/M metagenome (GOLD analysis project Ga0209393, IMG submission 184117) | Hot spring microbial communities from Sandy's Spring West, USA to study Microbial Dark Matter (Phase II) - SSWsed_130316 (SPAdes)... | ecosystem: Environmental > Aquatic > Thermal springs > Hot...
AAGCATAGCCTGCGTAAACGAGCAGACCGACAAACCCGACGACAGCAAACAGTTTCCATTTTCGTTCAAGCATCGCTTCATGTCACCTCCGCACAATTGCGTTCAAAAATTGCTCATGCCACTGGCTTTAGCCAGTGGTTGATGACGGATTTTTGAGCGCCGAATTCATTCGGCGACAAATTCGGATGGCACGGCTCCTACTGCGCCGAAAATTCTTCAAGCGGTCGGTCAGGAGCCCGACCCTCCAAACCACTCATAATGAGCCGAAAATTTTTCGGCAGTGCGGGAGCACTGCCCTCCAGAAAAACCATTCCCTATTCGCCAGTCGCCATTCGCTGCCGTTTTCGGCTTGGCAAGAGCGTCGCCCTCCGATTTCGTCCACCGACTGAAGTCGGTGGCTAATGAGACGAAGCCTGCTAAAGCAGTCTGACTTGAAAAGTTGCGAGTTGTGGGTTGAGCGTTCAGAGACAAAACCTAAACCCACAACTCTTCAACTCGCAACCCTTAACCCGATTAGCAGGCTTTAGCCTGCTTTGATTTTGTAGCCACCCACCTCGGGTGGGTGGTCAAATTTCGTCATCAACTAAGGGCTAAAGTCCGCAAAATGGTTCATCTTCGCTTTCGTCGTCATTCAACTTTCTCGTCCCCCCGTCCCGCCTCCCTCGTCCCGTTCAATTCCCTTCAATTTCGCTTCCAGCCTCCACAAGTAAGCCATCAACGTAATCCAAGTCACAAGCCAAGTTAAAAAGAATGGCAAAGAATCAGCCATTGCCCTACGCCTCCGTTTCCCTTAACGCAAGTTGCGTCTTTGCCCGCTCCAAACGCAAAGTGCCGACCTTCAGCCTGACGAGTTGAACGAACAACAGCAGAAAAGCCAACATGGACAACCGAAAGACAAGGCGGTAAGAAAAGTCTAAACCTCCCCTTGCGATAATTCCCGATGGATGAACGCTCTGTGAAGCATACTTGGCAACTGCAGTGAACGGAGCCGGCGTTTCCAATTGCACTGTCGGCAAGTATGGCACAACCCAGTAGAAGAAGATGGAAGCGACTGAGCCCAAGACAGCGTAAACGGCGCTTACCGAAGCCTTGCGCTCTGGGTCTTCAATTGCCCCACGAACCAGCAAATATGCCGAATAAGTGAGCAAGACCAAAAGCATCGTCGTTTGCCTTGGATCCCAACTCCACCATTCGCCCCAAGCCAGTTTGGAAAAGTAAGCGCCGGTAGCAGTTGCCAAAACAGCAAAAAGCCAACCGACTTCAACCGACGCGTAACTCAAATCGTCCCATTGAACCTTTCTCGTCACTAAGTAAGCAACGCCGAAACCTGCAGCGGCTATGAAACCTATGAACGAGACGATAGCGAGCGGGACATGAACGAAGATGATTTTTGCGATGTGCCCGTTGCCATACCACTCGGCGAACTCTTTTGCAGGCGGCACCCAAAAGAAGGCAAGGGCAAAAACAACGACCATGAGAACTCCAATCGCTATGGTCAAGATGTGACCTATCGCCCGTCGCATTTTCTTCTGCCTCCTTTGAAGCGTTTCAAATTTTGCCATCGGGTTTTGCAATTTGTGTCAGGATTAGCCTTACTCGGCTTCCGGAGGGCACATCTCCCGATGTGCCGAAAAAATTTTTCGTCGGTGCGGGAGCACTGCCCTCTAGAAAGCCTGAAAGATTTCTTTGGGCTAAATTTGCTCCGTCCATTGCAGCGCTTCCTTGTAAAAGCCAGCGAAAAAGATGAGCGCACCGCCAATCAAAAGACCAAGCACAAGGACGATAAGTGCGTAGTAAACGATTGTCAAGACGAACGGCTTTGCCGTTTGGGCAGTCATTGCTTCATGCTCAAGGGCTTCGGCGACCCGCTGCAATCCCTCGTCCAAATTGCCCGTTCGTTCGCCCACGACTATCGTTTGGATGACAGCAGGTGGGATGAAAGGAATGGAAGCGACAGCAGTGCTGAACTTTGCACCTTGCTTCAACAGAGCAGCCTGACGGCGTGCAGCGCGAGCAATTGTCAAACTACCTGAAGCCTGTCCAGCCAAAATCAAACTTTCCGTTGGCGGAATTCCTGCCGAGTAAAGCATTGCCAAAGTTCTCGCAAACCTTGCGACAGCATACCTTTGCTGCGGCAGTCCAATCAAAGGCAGTCTCATTTTGAAACCGTCCCACCAAAGGGCTAACTTGGGGTTTCGGGTAAAGACCCAACTGAGCAGGTAAAGTCCCAGAAAAGCGATGATGCCCCAGAGCAAGTAGCGGAAAGGTCCGAACATCCGTTCGTAAAGCCATTGAGCCCACTTTGGGTCTGGCGAAAGGGCGACCATAATCTTCTGCAAGGCGAAAATGACAAACAGCAGTATCGGCGCCAAACAACCAAGATAGCAACCAAAACAGCCCATCATCGCTCCACAGGTGATAAGCCTAACTCTGTTCTCTTGTTGAAAGTGGTCGGCAAGGAAACCCAAAACTTTGTCAAGTTGACCGCTTCGTTCACCCGCTTGAATCATCGGGATGACATGGATTGGGAAAGCAACTCCTGTTTCGGCAAGGGCTTGAGATAGTGGCACTCCCGCAGCGACCCTTTTTGAAGCGTGGTTGGAAACAGCGGAAAGGGGTGTCGCCATTTTCGCGATTGTCTCCAAAGCGTCAACCAAAGAAATCCCTGCACGGACGGATTGGTAAAGGTTGTGGAAGAACTGGGCGAGAACGGAAGGGCGAACGCCAAAGGTTTTGAGCCACCATGAAATTCTCACTCGTTGCTGGACAGGTCTGAGCAAAGTCGGTTGGATACCTTGTTCTCTCAACCTACTTTGAGCCTCGGAAACCGTTTCGGCGTAGATTGTCCCCCGTCTCGGCTGTCCCGACAAATCTCGCCCTTGCCACTCGTAAACGGGCATCTCCCTTCACCGATAAAAATTTGCCATCAACTGCAATGTCTGTTGAGTTTTTGACAACTTGGTTTTTTAAGTTGCTCGTTGTGGGTTCCCTCTTTGAACTCGCAACTCTGAACCCGAAACCCATTTGTTCGCGACCTGCTAAAATTGTTATGTCGCCGCTGACGAAGTGGGAGGTGCTGACATGGAGCAAAATGTGCTTGTCAAACGGTTGACCCCTTTTAGGCGACGAGTTAGGATGGTGTTGGCATGGCGATATGCTGCCGTTGGTGGGACAGTTGGGTTTATCCTTGCCTTGCTGACCGATTTGGGCGATTGGTTGGGCAAGTGGGAAGCGACCACCTTCTCTATTGCCTTCCCCATCGCCATAGGTATCCTTGCAAGCATCGTTTATGCTTTCGTTCGCTTCCTTCCAGCCGAAGCAGTTGCTCAGTTGATTGACCGAAGGGCTGAACTCAAAGACCGGGTCACCACAGCCCTTTTGTGCAGCGAAACTCCTTTCATTGAACCTTTGCGGGAAGACGCTTTGTCTCACCTTTCATTGGTGCGACCATCACAAATCTTTCGCTTCCGCTTGACAACTTGGCACGGTGCTATGGCAGTTTTGCTCGTTGCTTTGTTGGTCAGCCGTTTCCTTCCCCAACTGCCTTTGCCCTTCCTTGCTTCTTTCCGTCAAGACCGAAAGGAGGCGAAGCAAGTTGTTGAGAACCTCAACCGAGTTCTCAAGCCAATCGTTGAACACGCTAAAGAGCCCGAAGCCACCAAACTTGAAAAAGCCATAGCCCAACAACTTCGTGAACTTTACAAGCGGTCGCAAAAGGGACGGCTGAGCAAAAAGGAAGCGCTTGTCAAGGCAGAAAAGTTACTGGCTGAAGCAGAGAAACTGCAGCGTCAATCGCAGGAGCACATAAAGCGCGTTTCAACGAAAGCGATAACCGCTGCCGATACGCTGAAAGAGAGCATGAAGCAGAAAGCGATGGCTTCGCAGATGCAGGAGATGAAGGCTTTACTTGAACGGATGCGGGAGATAGAGCGCCAACTTCAATCGCAAAACCTTACCGAAACCCAACGCCGACTCCTTGAAGCCGAAAAGCAACTGCTTCAACGGGCTTTAAGTGGGATGGGGCAACTCAGCCGGCAGGAACTGAAGCAGTTGATGGAGGCTTTGAAGCAACAGCAAGTGATGCTGCAGCAAATGCTCCAATCAGGTCGCAACTTGCAAGGTCAACCTTTAACGACTGCCGAGCGGCAAATGCTTCAGCAGCAACTTCAGAGCCTGCAACAAATGATGAGGGCGTTACAACTTTCGGAACAAGCGCGAGAATTTTTGCGAAAGTTGATGAGCGACCCTAACTTCCAAGAGGCGATGAAGTTGCTTTCGGAACTGCAAAAGCAACTTGAAAATTTGCAGGAAAGCCAAATCCCACAGATTTCGCCTGAGGAACTGGAAAGGATGCTCAAGGAGTTGGAAAAAGCGCTTGAGGAACTGGCGAAGCAATTCGGCGACGACGAAAAAATTCGCGAACTGGCAAGGCAAATTTTGGAAGCGGTGAAGCGACTGAAGGAGGGCGGCACCTGAAAGGGTTCGGGGCGGGGTCACCGCCCCCACTTCGGATTTGGCTGAGTTGGTGTCGGAGCCAGCGGGGCTGGCTTGAGATTAGGCATGGGCTTAGGTCAAGGACCTGATTGGGGAACTGGCGAATGGATTGGACAGCCAGAAAACTTCAACATCGGTAGCGAACAGGTCAAGTTAAATGTTCGGGCGAGACCAGAAGCGTTGACGGGTTCGCAACCTTTATTGCCAGGTCCTGCATACAGTGAGGAAGTGATTGCACCGCCTTCACCGAGCGGTTCTGGGATACCTTTGAGCCGAATTTTGCCCGCTTACACTCGGAGGGCAGAACAAGCCATAAGCAGCCAACAAATCCCACCTTCAGAGCGTCAGCGTGTCCGCCGCTATTTTGATGCTTTGAGGCAAGGGACGAGGCAGTAAGAAGTGTCAGGGTAAAGTCCCAGTTTACATCCTGCATCGTTGTGCTATCCTTTTGTTTGCCTTTTGGTTGAAAAAGAGCAGGAGTTGAACCCTGCCATCCCCAAAAAACCCAAAATCAGACGGAGGTGTGCGACTGTGGCTCGCAAGCAGAAACGCATCTACTTATTTGAGGAAGGCAAAGCGGAAATGAGGATGCTGCTGGGCAACAAGGGTGCAAACTTGGCGGAGATGACCAACTTGGGTCTGCCTGTCCCGCCCGGCTTTACTATCACCACTGAGGTATGCCGCGAATACTACCGTAACGGCGGCAAATTGCCTGAGGGACTAATGGATGAAGTCCGACAATACATGGCGAAGGTGGAGAAGAAGGTCGGGCGGAAATTCGGTGATCCTGAAAACCCGTTGCTCGTTTCTGTCCGTTCTGGCGCCCCTGCTTCCATGCCAGGCATGATGGACACAATTTTGAACTTGGGTCTTAACGACCAAACCATTCAAGGTCTTATCAATCAGACCAACGATGAGCGGTTCGCTTACGATGCTTACCGACGCTTCGTCCAAATGTTCGGCGACATCGTTATGGGAGTTGAGCGAGAGGAGTTTGAGCACATCCTCAATGAACTTAAGGCTCGCAAGGCTCAAGAACTGGGCAAAGACCCTAAAGAAGTCCGAGACACCGACTTGACCGTTGACGATCTTAAAGAAGCCGTCCATAGGTTCAAGGTTCTCGTCCGCGAAAGGACAGGTCACGATTTCCCTGATGACCCATGGCAGCAACTGGAAATGGCAATTGAGGCTGTCTTCAGAAGTTGGAACAACCCAAGAGCCATCAGTTACCGCCGAATCAACAACATCCCCCACGATTTAGGCACAGGCGTCAATATCCAAACGATGGTCTTCGGGAACATGGGTTGGGATTCTGGAACTGGTGTCGGCTTCACTCGTGACCCAGCGACAGGTAAGCCCGGACTTTACGCCGATTACTTGCCCAACGCACAAGGTGAAGATGTCGTCGCTGGCATCCGAACTCCTATGGACATCCAATGGCTCGCTCAAAACATGCCACATATCCACGAAGAATTGCTGGGCTATGCCAAGCGACTTGAAGAGCACTACAAAGACATGCAGGACATTGAGTTCACAGTTGAGAAGGGCAAACTTTATATCCTGCAAACTCGCACAGGTAAACGGACGGGTCTGGCAGCAATAAGAATCGCTGTTGACATGGTTCATGAGGGTCTCATCACACCTGACGACGCTGTTTTAATGGTTGATGCCCGCCTGCTTGAGCAATTGCTTTACCCACAATTTGAAGAGGCAGCCCTCAAGGAGGCGAAGCGCCTCGCAAAAGGGATTGCTGCATCCCCCGGCGCTGCATCAGGACGGGTCGTTTTTACTTCTGATGAAGCCGTTGAATGGTCAAAGCGCGGTGAACGAATTATCTTGGTGCGACACATGACTTCTCCAGACGACATTGAAGGTATGCATGCTTCTCAAGGCATCCTCACCAGCGAAGGTGGGCGAACCAGCCACGCTGCTGTTGTCGCAAGAGCAATGGGCAAAACTTGCGTCGTCGGTTGCCGAGACATCCTCATTGACTACGCCAATAAGCAGTTCACCGTCAACGGCACGGTCGTCAAAGAAGGCGACTACATCAGCATTGACGGAACTAATGGTGTCGTCTATTTGGGTGATGTCCCAGTCGTCCCCAGCGAGATTATTCGGGTCATCATGGGCGAGATGAAACCTGAAGAGAGCGAACTTTACCACTACTATGCTGAATTCATGAGTTGGGTTGATGAGCGCCGCAAGTTGGGTGTCCAAGCGAACGCCGATAAGCCCGAAGAGGCAAGACTTGCCCGCCTGCTCGGCGCTGAGGGCATAGGGTTGGCACGAACCGAGCACATGTTCTTTGCTCCCGAACGGTTGCCTTATTTCCAGCAACTGATTCTCGCCGATGACCCTAAAGAGCGCGAGGAAGCAATGGCTAAGATTTTGCCCTTCCAGCGTGAGGACTTTTACGGTCTGCTGAAGGAAATGGACGGGCTTCCCGTCATCATTCGGTTGCTTGACCCTCCCCTTCACGAGTTCCTGCCCCACACCGAAGAGGAAGCGCGAGAACTGGCTGAGCGGCTTGGCAAAACCTTTGAAGAAATTTGGGCTAAGAGCATTCGGTTGCACGAGCACAACCCAATGCTCGGTCACCGAGGCTGCCGCTTGGGCGTCACCTTCCCAGAAATCTACCGAATGCAAGTTCGCGCCATCATGGAAGCCGCATGCCAACTCAAGAAGGAAGGCTACAACCCCAAACCTAAGATTGAAATCCCGCTCGTCGGTCATGTCAACGAATTGATTGTCACCCGAAAAGACGCAGAAGAGGTAGCAGAACAAGTCATCGCCGAAACTGGAGTCCGAGTTGACTACATGATCGGAACGATGATTGAAATCCCTCGCGCGTGCATCACTGCCGACCAAATCGCCAAAGTAGCCGACTTCTTCAGTTTCGGAACCAACGATTTGACCCAGACCACCTTTGGCTTCAGCCGCGACGATGTTGAAGGCAAGTTTATGGCTGACTACCTTGAAGAAGTCCCTGGCAAAGAAGGGACGCCCATCCTGAAAGCAAACCCATTTGAAGTCCTTGACCGCGAAGGCGTCGGTGAACTCATGCGCATGTGCGTCCAAAAGGCTCGCTCCGTTAAGCCTGACCTTGAAATTGGAATCTGCGGTGAACACGGCGGCGAACCTAACAGTGTCTGGTTCTGCCACGAAGTTGGTCTCAACTATGTCAGTTGCTCAGCCTTCCGAATTCCCGTCGCCCGATTGGCTGCAGCACAAGCAGCAGTGAGAGAGAAGAAGGAAGCGGAGAAGAAAGTTGCTGCCCGACGACGCCGCAAGGAAGTCGTTGAAGTCCGCGACTGAAACCGTGTGAAGGTCTAAAGGGACAGGGGACACGGGACACAAAATTCTGGTTCCCAAGCAAAAGTCCCCTTGCCCCCTTATTGGCTTGGTTCTTCCATTCGGTTCAAAGCCATTTGAGCCGCTTCCCTGACTTGAAGGTCGGGGTCTTTCAGGAGAGAAGCGATTTTCTCCCTTGCAACATCCGCCTTCAGTGCACCCAAAATTAACGCCGATTCAGCCCTTAGCCTGCTGTCTGGACTGTCTAAGGTTTGAAGGAGCAAGGGAATGGCTTGCTTGCCCACCGCATAGATGGAAAGTCGCGCCCTCAGTCTAATTAACGGTTCATCGTGGCTCAGAAAACCTATCAACTCCCGCAACGCCTTCTCGTCCCCAGCACGAGCCATTAATTGCAGGACAGTTATTCGTTGTGGGATGTCAGTAGTGTTTGCTTGTTGCTTTAAGGTCTCAATGGCAGCGGGATCATTGATGGTTGCTAACGCCTTCGCTGCTGCCAATCGCGTTTCCTTTCTTTCTGAGTTGAGCAATCGCCTGAGAACCTTCCTGCCCTCCTCACCGTATCTTGTCAACCCAACTGCTGCCGTGTTTGCAATTGTGGGTTCACCCTTTTGCACTAACTCGGCGAGGAGCGGTAACGCCTCCTTGACACCATGATTGCTGAGGGTAAGCAAAGCCTCACAGCGAACTTGCTCATCAGGTTCGGAGCGAGCCAGTTGGAGGAGCAACTTCAAAGCGTTTGGGGTGTTGATACTTGCCAAAGCCTCTACAACTGCCAAGCGGTTGCGCTTGTCAGAAGATTGAGCGAGTTGCTTCAGCATGGGCAAGGCTCTATCCTTGTGAAACGAAAGTCCTGCCAATGCAGCCCCACGCTCTCTCCAGTCTCCAAACCTCAACGCCTTCACTAATGCAGCAACGACCTTAGGGTGCGATATTCCTGACATGCCAGCCAACATGGCAGCCCTCTTTTCTGGCGACCTTTCTTTCTCGTAAATGTTGAGCACAACCGAAAGCCCAGAAGAACCCTTTGCCACCAAGGCAATTGTTGCATTTCGGACAACTTCTGGGTCTGGGTCTTTCAAGGCTTTTATTAGAGCCTGCCAGTCTTTCATAAGGCGGGACGGCGCCAATGCCAAAGCACCTTGTGCCCTTAACGGTGCATATGGTTGTGCAAGCAATTTCCGTCCCTCATCGGGTCTCAGCATTCCTAACTTCAGCAATGCGGCACTTGCAAAGTATGCGATTGTCGGTTCGCCTGACAAACCCTTTTGCAGTTCCCGAACGAGCCCTTTTGAGGGCGATTGAGCCCAAACGCTGAAAACCAAAGCCTGAACAGTTTTGTCCTGAGAATAAGCCAAAGGTTTAAGCCGTTCCGATTCTCGCGACGGCGGAGGAAACCTGACAAGCAAAATAAGAGCACCTTTGCGAAGGTTTGCGTTTTCGCTCAACGCCCATTGAACCAAAGTTGAGCGGAACGAATTTGTTGGAGATGGCAATTTATCGGCAACGATTTGCCACCGCTGAGGCTCTTTCCCCAGCCGACTGCAAAAGTCCTGCCAAACCGTCGTTGGCATTTTGCACAAGATGCGAGACAACCTATCTCGCACGGTTGGGTCTTTTCCCGACTCAAAGGCGTCCATTAGCATCCGCCATGTGCCTTCGTCAGCAATTTGCGGCAAAAGTTCCACAGCGATAGTGGCTTCTTGTGAAGAGCGACCGAGGGCTTGGATTAGAACCTCTCGCATTTCCTTGCCCCTCTCTCCCAAAGTTAGCAAAAGGCTTATAGCAGCGCTGCGCACTCGCTCGTCTGAATCAGAACTTGCTACTTCAAGCAACCTTTTGACTACCCGTTCACGCTGCGGAAGGGTTATGGCGCCCTCTTTGACAAACTCTTGCAACTCAAGGAGCGCAGCCAGCCGTGTTTTCGGTTCACTGCTTTTCGCCAACTTCCTTAAGGCTTGGTCAACAGGCGAGACAAGGGGCAGATATGACGGCAACTTCAAAAAGTAAATGAGCGCAGCGAGGGCGAATAACGCAATCGCCAAGACACTGAACCTCTTAGGCATTCGCTCACCACCACCGAGAGATTGCTTGATTTGCTGTTAACTGCGCCTTAACGCTACCTTGATGCGTTTTAGCAAAAAGGCTGCCATAATTGTAGCGTCAGCCACAAATTGAGAGTCGTAGCAGAAGGAGGGAGATTTAACATGCTGCGGGGCTGCACCTTCAGAAGGAAGTGCTATCCATCAAAGTCAGCGTTCACCCTTATTGAGTTGCTCGTCGTAATAGCGATAATCGCTATTCTGGCGGCAATCCTGTTCCCGGTCTTCAGCCGGGTGCGGGAAAAGGCAAGACAAGCAAGTTGTATGAGCAACTTCAAGCAAGTCTCCAACGCTATGGGCATGTATGCTCAAGATTACGACGGCTTCATCGTGCCCGAATCAGTGCTTTCGCAAGGGATCTACTTCGGGTGGCCAACGATTTTGTTCCCGTATGTCAAAAACAGCCAAGTTTTTGCCTGCTCCTCAGGGGAACGAGGTCCTACGCAAGTTCAGTTTGTGAGCAGAAACGGTCCTGGACCAACAAACTGCCCCAGTTGGTATATCGGCATGGTCGGCGTTACCTACAACATGCCGAACCATACTATCCATGGCGGTCCGATCTGCGCTGATGGGACGAACTATTCGGTTGGCTGCGTTGTGAATGAGTTGTCATACTCATACAACAACATCCCGCAATGGCAAGCAGCGTGGGTGAGTTTTGACTTTGCCGTCCAAGGACCCAAAAACGGTTTCGCTGCTCAGTATTACTTCCAGCCCATCCATGAAGCATCAATAGGAGACCCTGCAGGGACAATCCACATCATTGACGGCTGGGCGCTGGCATCGCAGCAAAGTTTTGGAGTAGATGCTCACGGTTACGACATGCGAAGGATTAGGTCTGAACTGACGACGGACATTTGGCCTAACTGCAACAGCCCCAGCCCCAACGCCAGTTACTCAAAAGTCTCTAATCGCCACATTGAAGGCTTCAATGCGATTTATGGCGATGGGCATGTCAAATGGCGCAAGTATGGAACAACTCGCCCTGAAGAGTGGACTGTCCAGCAAGATTAAGTTTAAGGTCCAGCGATAGCAATTGCCATCTTGTCTGGGTGCAATAACTCCTCGGCGATTTCGCGAACTTGCCCTTTGGTCAGGGGGGCATAAAGGTCTTTTGCCCGCTTTGGGTAATCCAGACCAAGCCCGTAAAGTTCACAAGTGACGAGCATTGATGCCATACCACTTGTCGTCTCCATGCTCAACACAAGCCGACCAAGCAAGTAGTTTTTGGCATCGGCAACTTCTTCATCCGTCGGTGGCTCAGTTCGGATTTTTTTCAACTCAGCGACAGCGCTCTCAATGGCTCGGTCAACATCCTTCGGGTTGACGCCCATTCGGACGATGAACGGACCTTCAACTAAGCCTGCTTGGAGTGAAGCCCCGACAGCGTAAGCCAAACCTTGATTGTCGCGGATTTGAGTGAACAACCTTCCCCAACCAGCACCCAAGATTGTCGCCATGACATTGGCAGCGTAAAAGCGTTCGTCGGTCCGGCGCAAACCTTTGTGCCCCATGACAATCCACGATTGCAACTTGTCTGGTAAGTTCACATAGTCCCGTTTCGTTTCCTCAGGCAAAGACGCAGTTGGAAAATCAACAATAGTCCCGTTGTCCCGTTGTCCTGTTGTCCTTTTGTCCCATTCCTCTGCCAGAATGTCCAGCATCTTCTGTGGTTCTATGTCCCCAACGACAGCAACAATGGTTCGGGAAGGGTGAAGTGCCTTCTTGTAGGTTGCCAATATGTCGTCTCGCGAAAGACCTTCAACGCTTTCTGGCGTCCCATCAGCAGGGTAATGCAGCGGATGGTTTGAGTCGTAAGCGAGCGAAAGGAAGCGGCGATAGGAAACTTCCTCCGGGCGGGTCAACGCGTCCCTGAGGGCATTGATCGTTCGCAACTTTTGCTTTTCCAGTTCGTCCACTGGGAAAGTCGGCTTGAGAAGAATCTCCACCAAAAGCGAAGCACAATCGGCATAATCTTGTGGGAGACAACTCAATTGGAAAGAAACCCCTTCATGCCCGACTCCGAAACTCAAACTTGCGCCACGCCTTTCCAACGCGTCGTCAATTTCCTGAGCCGTTCTCTTTTCCGTGCCTCTTCTCAAGGTTTGAGCCATCAGGTTGACGCTCCCAATCTTCTCGGGTATCTCCCAAATCGTTCCACCCTTGACGAAACCGTTGAGGCTGACCAACGGCGCACCCTTGACCTGTTGCGCAATTAGGACGCAGCCATTTTCAAGAACTACTCGCATAGGTTCACCCATTCGCATTTCGTCAACCTCCTCTCGGAGGGTCGGGCTCCTGCCCGACCCTTGAAGAATTTTCGGCACGATAGGAACTGTGCCATCCAAATTTTCGGCACGGCGGGAGCCGTGCCCTCCGAATAGTCGCTAAAGTTGTAGCACAATGGATTGAAAGTTGTGCGTTGAGAGTTGTGCGGTCAAGATTTTCTCCAAATGCTTAACCCACAACCTTAAACAGGATAAGGGACACGGAGAAAATGGGAGGGCAAGGCTTCTGCCGAGCCAAAATGACAGCGAATAGCGAGTAGCGAATGGTTTTTCTGGAGGGTAGCCCGACCGCTTGAAGAATTTTCGGCACAGCGGGAGCCGTGCCCTCCGAATAGTCGCTAAAGTTGTAGCACAATGGGTTGAGAGTTGCGTGTTGAGAGTTGCGCGTTAGGGTTTTTAGAACACGCAACCCTCAACCCATAACTCGCAACCTTTTTCTTGCACCTTGACATCACCTGCTTCAGGTCGCCATCATGTTTGAGGGCGATTTTCTCTTTTGCCCGAGGTGAGCCGAAATGAGGAAAGAGGCATGGCTGTCGCTGCTCGTTTTGGTTTGGGTTGTTGGGGGGTTGGCAGCGCTTATCCACTCAGAACACCCACGAGGGCGAGTGGTCGGAAAAGTCATTGCAGCCGAAAGCGGACAGGCTCTGGAAAAGGCAGAAGTTTGGTTTGACCACCCGAAAGGGACTTGGAAGGTCAGGAGCAAAAATGATGGCTCCTTTGAGTTGCCGAACTTGCCTGCCGGAACTTACACCGTCACCGCATCAACTTATGCCCACAGACTTGAAGCCATCCAATTCACTCTGAAGGAAGGCGAGACACGAAACTTGCTCATCGCCCTTGAACCCGTTGAGCCGTTTTTGGAACTCATCCACCCTCAAACCGTTTTCCATCCTGACGAAACTGTCAAGGTCGGTGTTCGTGGGTTTGTCCCCTCAGACGAACTTCGCATCCAAGTCTGGCAAGTCCAGATGGCGAAAACTTCGGCAGAAGTGCCCTTGACAGGTTTACTCAACTTCCTTGAAGAGGTCAGGAATGGTTGGTGGCGAGGGGTTTGGGAACTGAGAGACGCTTTGCAACGACTTTCGCCCTGCTTGACAAAAATTAGTGAGACAATCGCACCAATAACCCAAAGGGACGGAGAAGGCGTCTTCATGCAATTTTTGCCCATCATGCTGCCTTCGGAAGGCATTTACCTTGTCAGCATCTCAGTCGGGAGTTTAGAGCGAATTGCGTTGGTTGAACTGACGAAGGTGGGATTGGTTGTCAAGGTGGGGAGCAACCGAGACGGAAATCTATCTGCCTTGTTGTTTGCTGCCGATCTGAGAACAGGCGAACCCATCAAGGATGTTGAGGTTTCGGTTTGGGTCAGAGAAAGGTTAGTCGGTCGGGAGCGTGACAAATTGGTTGCGTCTTCCGTTACCGACGCAAATGGATTGGCTCAGTTGACTTTGAGTGGTGTGAGCGGCGATGTAGGTGGCTGCTTCTTCGTCGCTTCCAAACAGAGCAACGCAAAAATTTCGCCCATCGCTTGGGTAGCTTTGAGCGAATATGAGTTGATGGATTTGTTCGCTTCCGGCAAATCGCTTTTCGGCACGATTTACACTGACCGACCCGTCTACCGTC
>Ga0209393_1000841_pt1 | contig 13776 bp, 11 predicted proteins | sample SSWtaG_2_FD_184117 | JGI IMG/M metagenome (GOLD analysis project Ga0209393, IMG submission 184117) | Hot spring microbial communities from Sandy's Spring West, USA to study Microbial Dark Matter (Phase II) - SSWsed_130316 (SPAdes)... | ecosystem: Environmental > Aquatic > Thermal springs > Hot...
TTAATCGTTGAAGAAGCGCCGCCAAAAGCAAAGTGCTCTCAATGTGGCACGACTTTCACTCCCCATGACCATCACCCCGCTTGCCCGCAATGTGGCTCAAAGGAAATTGAAATCGTCGCCGAACCCGACTTGCAAATTCTGGAGATGTCGCTGGTAATGCCAAGTTAGGTCAAAAGTCTCGCAGACTGATGAGACAAGGGACACAGGACAGAAACGGAATGGGACGAGGGGCGATGGACGCGGGACGGAACGAATTGGGAGGGCGAGGCTCCTGCCGAGCCAAAAACGGCAGTGAATAGCGAGTAGCGAGTGGCAAATGGTGAATAGCGAATGGCAAACGGCTTTGACCACCCACCCGAGGTGGGTGGCTAAAAACTCAAAGCAGGCTAAAGCCTGCTAATCGGGTTGAGGGTTGCGGGTTGAGAGTTGCGAGTTAGGTCTTTTCTTTGAACGCTCAACCCGCAACTCGCAACTTTTTTGTCAGCCTGCTTTAGCAGGCTTCATCTTTGTAGACACCGACTTCAGTCGGTGGACGAATTGTGAGAACGAGGTTCCTGCCGAGCCGAAAACGGCAGCGAATGGTGAGACGGCATTTTTGGAGAGCAGTGCTCTCGCACTGCCGAAAAATTTCGGCGTATCATGTGCCCTCCAATTTCGTTAGCCTGCTTTAGCAGGCTTCATCTTTGTAGACACCGACTTCAGTCGGTGGACGAATTGTGAGAACGAGGTTCCTGCTGAGCCGAAAACGACAGCGAATGGCGAATGGTGATTGGCGAATGGTTAAACGGTAGCGATTAGCGAATGGTGAGATGGCAGCGAGATGGCGAAGGTAGCGCCGAGGCTTATCTCCGACGGCAGTTAAAACGATGGCGAATAGCGAGTAGCGAATGGTTTTTCTGGAGAGCAATACACCTGCACTGCTTAACAATCACACCCAGAACCCAATACTCCGCACTAAACATCGCACCTTGCATTCAGCACCTCGCAATGTTGCGGTAGCAGTTTTTTCCTGACAGCAATTTAGTGGTTTCCCTAACAGCAATTTGGAAATTCAGTTTTAGTTTCCAAGTTGGTTGACTTTGAGCCGGTGAAAGGGGGAACGGGACATGGTCAAAGAGAAGGACGAAAAGTTGGAAAATCAGGTCGGGCGGAGGGATATATTGACCAAAATCGCAAGCGCTGTCTTCGCCTCTTTGGTTGCGCCGGCTGTTTTAAGCGATACCGCACAAGCAGTCGCAGGACAGCAAACAACGCAACAAACCCCAACACTCCCAGAACTCCCCCACCTAAGCCCAACGAAGACCCAGATTCTTCTCTCCATACACCGACTGTTTGGGGCGACCCATTGATGACAAAGCCTTTGACCTGACCCTCATCACCTTCAGGGAAATCACCATGACAAAAACCCGCACCATCAGCAACTACTGGCTGCTCAGTTTGTCGCCCGAAAACGCCGTGCTCATCAACCCAGTAGATGCTGAAAGGTATGGGCTTGAAGATGGTGACTTAGTGCAAGTTCTGTCTGCTTCCAACCCCAAAGGTGAATGGTTGCTCGGAGACGGCAAGCGAAAGCCTTTGATCGGCAAAGTCAAAATCACCGAAGGCATCAGACCGGGAGTTGTCGGGTTTGCTCTGGGCTTCGGTCACTGGGCTTACGGCAGCGAGGACATCGTTATTGACGGTGAAGTTATCAAGGGGACCAAAGGCGAGGTCGCGGCGTCCACCTTAATGCAGCCATGAGGGTTAACCCTGTTTTGGGCAATACTGCTTTGTCCGACCCTGTAGGAGCAAGCGTCGTCTTCTACGAAACCAAAGTCACGCTGAGGCGATTGGCAGGGAAAATTTGAACTGGCAGGAGTTGTGATTTGCGATGTTTGACTTGTCGGAGACAATTCGGCAGATAAAAAACCACTTGCCACCGCTGAAAGTTGAAACAGTCTCGTTGCCTGAAGCGGTGGGGCGAATTGTCGCTGAGGACTTGTTCGCCCCAGAAGATGTCCCTTCGTATCCAAGATCGGCAATGGACGGTTACGCCGTTCGGGCGGAAGATATAGCGACAGCGTCAAGGGACAATCCTGTCGTTTTGACCGTCGTTGACCAAATCCCTGCAGGAAGTGCGCCTTCACGACCGCTGAAGAGAGGCGAAGCGGCAGCCATCGCCACGGGTGCGCCGTTGCCCGAAGGAGCAGACACAGTTGTCCGAGTTGAAGACACAAAACCTGTCAACTGTCACCAGTCCTTTGCCTCATCACCCGCCACCAGTCGCCAGTCACCAGTCGCCAGTGGCTGCCGTTCAGTGGCAATTTTGGTGGCAACACCTAAAGGCAAAAATGTCAGCCCCGTTGGTGAAGATGTGAGAAAGGGCGAATTGATTGCAGCCAAAGGTCAGAAAGTCACTCCAGCCCTCATCGGTTTGTTGGCGACTTGTGGTTTCTTTGAACTTCCCGTCTTTGCCCGCCCTTCCGCTGCTGTCATCCCAACAGGAAACGAGTTGGTGGCTGTCACAGCAAAGCCATCCATAGGTCAAGTCCGAAACTCAACTGCTTGGGCAATCGCAGCGGCATTGAAAGAGTGCGGCGTTGAACCGTCAGTTTTTGAGCCTGTCCGAGACGATGTTGACGAGTTATCCCAGCGCTTTGAAGAAGCCATTAACAACTTTGACTTGGTGCTGACCTGCGGTGGCGTCTCCGTAGGGCAAGGCGACTTGGTGAAGGAAGCGTGGAAGGGGTTGGGCGCAAAGGTGATTTTCGGTCATCTGCCCCTTCGCCCTGGCAAAGCCTTTTTGGCAGTAACTTGTAAGGGCAAGGTAGCGCTTGGGCTTTCTGGAAACCCTGCCGCAGCCTTGACAACTTTTGACCTTATCTTGAGACCATCGCTGTGCGATTGGACGGGCAATGATTTGGGCAAATTGGTGACTTTCAAAGCCGAACTTTCAGCACCAGTCTCTCAAACCAACGGATTTTTGAAAGCGCTGCGGATTAAATTGGAGTAACGGGACGGGAAATTACTCGCTCACCCCCTCAAAGGTCAACTGAGCACCATCTTAAGTTCACTTGCTCAATCTGATGGCTATGCTCTCATCCCACCAGGAAGCGGGAATTTGGAAGCGGGAACAAAAGTCACCGTCTTGGCGAGACCAAGCAAAATCGCTTTTTTGAGTGGGTGGGTGACGAATGGGGCATGGAACGAAAATGACGGTCGTCATTTTGGCTGGCGGTAAGTCAGAGAGGTTTGGAACGGACAAAGCATTGCTTGAGTGGCAAGGGAAACCGTTGCTCTTGCAGTTAATTGAGCGGTTCCAAAGGGCTGGGTTTTCAGTGATTGTCGCTGGCGGTCCTTATGAGTGGGCAAAAAGGCTACTTAGGTGCGGGGTGCAAAGTTCAGAGTGCGAAGTTGGCATATATGCTCCCATGTTGTCCTGTTGTCCGTTGTCCTGTTGTCCTTTCTTCCATCGGCTTTTCAGGTTCAGGCAAAACTACGCTGATAGAGCAATTGGTTCAACGACTGACGACGAAGGGCTACAAGGTCGGTGTCATCAAACACCATCATGAGCAACGGGATAGGGGACATGGGACAAGGGACATCGGGATTGATGTGAAGGGCAAAGACACTTGGCGCTATCGCCAATCAGGTGCAGCCGTCATCGCTTTAGTCGCTTCCAACAGGATGATGCTCTTTTTGCCCGAAGGGAACTTAACGGCGGAAGAGGCGTTGGAACAATTGACGAGGCAATTCCCCGTTGATTTGGTTTTGGTGGAGGGCTTCAAACAAAGTTCGCTCCCAAAGTTCATTGTCCTGCCGCCAGAAATGACTTCTGAAGACGCTCGCCAAATGCTTTCACAACTCCTTTCTCAAATTGGCGACACAAAAATAATCTTGGGACTTATCGGTCAACCCGTCCCAAACTTTGACTTGCCCTGTTTCGCTCACAACGAGATTGAGCGAATTTGCGAGTTCGTTGAGCAATGGTCAAGTAAGCGACTTTGAAGCCAAAAAACGAGAGAAGAAGATTCGCCGACTAAAGTCAGCGCCCAATTTCTGCGCCATCAACTGTGGACTAAAGTCCGTAGCATGGTTCTATCTCGTTTACATCGCTTGATGCGGTCCAAAGCCCATCAAGTTATGAAGGGCAAAATCATGCTTAACGGTTTCTTGATGCACTCATAACGCACCGCAAACAAAGCCAAGGCAAAATGGCGGTGCGCATAAAAACTTGCAAGGAGGGATGAATAATGCGTTGGTTCGTTGCGGTTGCGTTGAGCGGTTTGGTTGCGTTCAGCAACTTTGCTGCCGCTCAAAGTGGTTCAGCTTCCGTTGAAGCCCTGCAAGCCGAGATCGCTCGGCTTAAGGAGCAGTTGGCGAAATTGGAGGCTCAATTGGCTGAACTTCAAAAGCAACAAAAAGCCATGGAAAAAGTCACTCATCGCTTTGAACCAATCACCCTTCGTGGCTACATCCAAATGCGTTATGAGAGAGACAATTCCCGACCAACTGACGAGACCAACTTAACTACAGGTCGGGCAAAAGAAAACTTCCGTTTGCGCCGAGTCCGCTTTGATGTTCGCGGGACACCTTTGAAAGGCATTCTTTATCGGCTGCAAGTTGATGCTGCTGAAACAGATGTGTCTCTCCGCGACGCTTACCTTGAGTTGAGGGCTGGAGATGGTCTCTTCACCTTCGGACATTTCAAAGTCCCGTTGCTTGAGGAAGTTTTAGAGTCTTCGTCGGTTCGTTGGACTCCCGAACGGGCAAGAGTTTCAACGGCGTTGTTTCCCGGCGAACGAGATAGAGGCATCACTTACACGCTGCGCAAACAAGAGCTGCCAGAAATCACTTTGGGACTGTTCAGCGGGACCCGCAGCACGCAAACGCAAGACAGCCTGACTTCACGCAAGAGTTGGCTCGTCCGCATCGTTCAGCCGTTAGACAAAGAAGGCAAGTTGGGGCGAATTTGGGTCGGTCGCATGGATGGTGTTGGTCGCAGGAATTTTGCACCTGCCAACCAACCTCCAAACATCCTCAACTTTGACCGAGACCGAACCGCCGTCGGGCTGCTGTTAACGCCCATCAATGGCTTGACTTTGCGTGCCGAATGGGTTGACGGAAAAGACGCTGGCACTGCTGCCAACCCAACTGTTAAAGTTCGCGGCTGGTATGCTTTGCTGGGTTACAAGTTGCCTGACCAACCTATCATCATCTATGCCAAACACGACCAGTATGACCCCAACAGGGATGTGAGAGGTAACACTTTCCGACGCAACGCTTTGGGCATCCAATATGACCTGAACAAAATGACCCGTTTGAACCTGACTTGGGAGCGGGACAATGACCCAGCGAGGGCAATCAGGCGCGCCACCTTCTGGACTTTCCAAACGCAAGTGAGTTATTGATAACGAAATCGCCATCGTCATTAACTGTCGTTTTCAGCCCGACAGGAGTCTTACCCTCCCACAATTTCGCCGACTTTTGTTGACTGGAGGGTCGTGCTCCTGCACGACTGAAATTTAAACGGCAGTGCGGGAGCACTGCCCTCCAGAAAAACTTCCTTTTCACCAGTCGCCATTCGCTATTCGCTGCCGTTTGGGCTCGGCAGAAGCCTCGCCCTCCCATTTTGTTCCCGTCCCTCGTCCCACGCCCCTCGTCCCGTTAAAAGTCGGCGCTTAGTTTCTGCGTCATCAACTACGGACTAAAGTCCGTAGCATGGTTTGTTTTTTGGGGTTGCGTCATCAATTAACTGTTTCACCAATCGCCAATCGCTATTCGCCATTCGCTTCCGTTTCACAATCCGTCAAGGTGCAAGACATGGAGCATGTCTAAAGCCAGACCTGTGCCTAAAGCCACCGCTGAGAGCGGGTCATCGGCAATGCGAACAGGAACGCCTGTTTCCAGTTGAAAAAGTTGGTCAAGCCCGCGCAGCAAAGCACCGCCTCCAGTGAGCACAATTCCCCTCGTGACAATTTCTGCTGCCAGTTCAGGTGGCGTTTGCTCCAAAACGGTCTTGACTCGGTTAACGATTTGGCTAACAGGTTCGCTCAGCGCTCTGCGGATTTCTTCTGAAGTGATGCGGATGGTTTTGGGTAAACCTGTGACCATATCGCGACCGCGAACCTCCATTGTCAACTCTTGAGGCAACTTGTAGGCTGAGCCGATTTGGATTTTGATTTCCTCTGCGGTCTGTTCGCCGATGAGAAGGTTATATTCGCGCTTGATGTATTTGACTATGGCTTCATCCATCTTGATGCCGCCTACACGAACGGAGTCACTGATGACGATACCGCCGAGCGAGATAACTGCGATATCAGTTGTGCCACCACCAATATCAACGACGACATTTGCACCAGGCTCAGTGATTGGCAACCCTGCTCCAATAGCAGCAGCCATTGGCTCTTCAATGGGGAAAGCACGCCTTGCTCCTGCCTCAATAGCAGCGTCAACAACTGCCCGTCGTTCCACGCTTGTGGCTTTCGCTGGGACGCAAACGATTACATCAGGCTTGAACAAAGTCCAAGGCCCACAGGCTTTTCGGATGAAGTGCTTAAGCATTGCAGCGGTTGTTGTGTAATCGGCAATGACACCATCTCTGAGAGGCTGGCGGGCAGTGATGGCACTCGGTGTTTTACCAATCATCCGCCTCGCATCTTCACCGACGGCTAAGATTTTGCCTCTTCGGTCAACAGCGACGACGGATGGCTCTCTTAAGACGATACCCTTTCCCTTGACGAAAACACGGACACAAGTTGTGCCCAAATCAATACCCAGACTTCGCCCCAACATGTCCGCTCACCCGTTCTGGCTCTTCCGTCAACATGTTCACTTCCGCACCCAAACTTGACAACTTTTCAACAATGTGGGCATAGCCCCTTTGGATTTTTTCGGCTTGGTGGATTAATGTTTCGCCTTCAGCGCTCAGCCCAGCAAGCAGAAGTGCTGCCCCAGCCCTTAAGTCTGGAGCAGTTACTTCCCCGCTGTGCAATTCTGGGACGCCGTATACCCATGCCAAACAAGGCAATCGCTTCGGGTTCTCGGCTATTTCCACTTGAGCCCGTGCACCTAACTTCTGCAATTCATCCCAGTAAAGCAACCGGTCTCGGTGAATGGTTTCAACGATTAGGCTGACACCATCGCACCTGGACAGGAAAGCCCCTGTTGGTGGTTGAAGGTCTGTAGGGAAACCCGGGAAAGGTTCGGTCATAACTGTGATTGGTCTTGGGCGACTATTCATTGAAACTTTCATCCGGTCATCGTCTACATCAACATTTGCTCCCGCCTCTGAGAGTTTTTGCAAAAAGGGACGCAACCATTCTGAGGGGACACCGACAACGGTAACCTCGCCGCCTGTTATGGCTCCTGCCAGCAAATAAGTTCCAGCCTCCATTCGGTCTGGGATGACCGTCCAATCGGCAGGGAAGAGTTGCTTAACACCTTCAATTTTCATAACGGTTGTCCCTTCGCCCGAAATTTTTGCCCCCATCGCTTTCAAGTATCGGGCACAAGCCACAACTTCTGGCTCCATTGCAGCATTCTTGATAACCGTCACGCCTTCAGCCAAGGAGGCGGCAAGCATGACATTAACAGTTGTCCCAACACTTCTCCATCTTGGGTCAAGTTCAATGACAGCGCCGTGAAGTTTTCCCTTCGGGCAGAAAGCCCTTATGATTTCTCCTTCAAGCCAAACTTTCGCTCCCATTTTCTGGAAGGCATCAAGGTGGAAGTCAACCTGCCTGTTGAGAGGGCAGCCACCAGGTAAGCCAATTATCACTTCGCCAAATTGAGTCAATAAAACTCCAGCCAAATAAATTGATGCGCGAATCTGAGCCACAGAACCATTGGGGAGTGGGCAGGGCGTCAATTGAGTTGTGTCAAGGTGAACCGTTTCGTTTTCAAAGAAAACCTCAACGCCAAGTGCCTTAATAATCTCAAGCAGGATGTGAACATCAATGATGTTGGGCACTCGGTAAAAATTGACATGACCCCTACAAAGGAGAGCCGCTGGCAGCAGAGCCAATGCAGCGTTCTTGCTGCCACTCACCTCAACAACTCCTTTCAACCGCCTTCCCCCGACCACTCTCAAAGTCGCCATTGATTCATCACACTCCATGTTCTTTTCTTGCTTTCAAAGTTCGTTAAAAGCCGTTCAAAAGTATAATGCTTTTCTGTGTCAAGCGTCGCCATCAGTGGCTCAAAGTTGCTAAAATCTTCATGACATCTTGCCCTTGCCCATTTTTTGCCAACTACCGGGGTGATTAAGTTATGCCAGAAAAAGAGCAAAAAAGAAAGTCGCGCCGTGAGGAAGTGGAAGACCTTTCTGATCCCACAGAAGCGCTCCTAAACGCAGCGTGTCAATTGGTAAAGCAAGGGATGGGTCGCAGCGTCCTTGTCTGCACCGAACCACACTTGTTCATCACTTTGCAGGATTGGCTGTCCAAAGCACCGTTTATTTTAGCGACATCTATTCGCTCGCTTCCTGAAGAAGTTAAGAGCGCTATTAAGGGCTCAATTGAATTGCCAGCAATCCGATTGCCCAGATTAGGTCAAATCAAACTCGCCATCATTTTGGGTATGGCTCAAGGGACTATCCACGCTGATGACACTTTAATCTGTCTTGCCGGTCCTCCTCACGCCCATCGGTTAGACACTCTGCTTTTGCTAAGGGTTCGGGACGAATTTGAACTTTTCGCCGTCTCAGACCAACTCCTGACAGAACATGTAAGCCCAGAAGTTTTTGAGCAAGTTCTTGAACTGGCGATTCAAATTGCTGCCGAAGGAAGGGAGGGGAAACCTTTGGGTGCATTGTTTGTCGTGGGCGATTACGAAAATGTGAGCAAGTATGCAACTCAACTCGTCCTCAATCCTTTCAAGGGATACAGTGAAGGGGAACGGAACATCCTTGACCCCCGCTTGACGGAAACCCTCAAAGAGTTTTGCGCTATTGATGGGGCATTTCTCATTCGCGGTGATGGCGTGATAGAAACGGCTGGTGCTTTCTTGCATCCCGGTTTTCCCCACGAAGAATTGCCAATGGGTTTGGGAGCAAGGCATGCAGCCGCCGCTGGAATTACTGCAGTGACCAACGCTATCGCTATCACTGTATCTGCTTCCACAGGAACAGTTCGGGTTTTTCGGAGCGGAAGGATGATCATTGAAATTGAACGACCAGGTTAAGTGCAAACCAAACAAACACCCTTTATCTTCAAGCCACAAATTGAAATCACATCGGCCCAGTAAACTCCTCCCTTCCCGATTGCCACTCAAAAGCGGGTTGACCGTTAGGTGGGTCTGTCAAGGGAGAAACTTCTCCCAAAAGCATCAAGGCTGCTCCAGCAACTTCTCCACCAACAACGATGCCACCCGGTTTGGACATCTTTTGAAGGATAGCAGCCCTGTCCAGAACATGACTGTAAATTTGACCGATAGTAGTTTCATCGCTAATGGGCACATTCCCAGCACTTATGCCGCACCGAATGCGAAAAGGGACTGACAAGAGGTTTTGAGTGGCATTGAATTGGGCAATCTCTCTTTGCAATTCCAGAGCAGCCTTAACGGCTTCGCTATCGTCGGAAAACATGCACATTGCACCATCGCCAGCAACACTGTGGATTTGACCTCCATGCTTTGTAACTATCCCTTCCAACCATCTGTGAAACTGCTGAAAGGAGTATTCCGCCTCAAGTTCGTTGGCTGTGCTTTTCATCTCCGATGACCCAACAACATCCACACTTAAAAAGGCTCTTCGCTGTCTTTGACCTTCAAGGAGTCTTTGAAGTGCAAAGAGCATCACGAGCAAATCTGACCTTGACAGTCTGTTCAGAGTTTTTCGGGAAGGTTCAGCGTGAGTCTCAAAGACTTTCGTCCAGGCGGTCAACAACATCCCTCCACCGATGTATATTGCCCAGCCCAGAAAGAAGAGTGGCGCACCGAGGTCGCCGTGTGTTGCGGTAACGAGGATGAAAGGAACTGTCCATCCAGCAGCCCACCACCCTGCCATAATGCTTTTCCACATTGTCGCCTTTGCAACTTGGGTTCGTCCTTTCGCGGCTTGATGTTCCCTAACAAATTCCTCCATCGCTTGCCTAACGAAAACAGCATCTAAGCCGACCTCTTTGCCGATAGCCTCAACTTCTTCAGCGGTCAAAGTTTCGCGGGCGTCCATCTGAATGCGGGACGCTAACTCCACGACTTTGCTTAAAGTTTCAGGGGAATAGCGAACTTGAGCGAGCGGCAACGAACTTGACTTTTCCTTTTGCCTCCCCAAGTTTGTTCACCTCTTTTGAGCAGGCAAAACTGCTGTCCATATTTTAAGCGAAATCCCGCAGAAAGGCAAGAAGAAAAGTTTTGCCGAGAAACAAATGGGTCTCTAACATCCTCGCAACTAAGCGCTGTCAAAAACGGTGTGCCGAATTGTTCGGCGGCGATAAGTATAGACACAATGGACGCTGCTATTAGAAGCGACAAGAAAGCAAGGGTAACTGAACTCGCCATCGCCAACATGAGCGTGTTCTAAAACTAACCATGCCACTGGCTTTAGCCAGTGGTTGATGACGAATTTTTTAAAGCGCCGAATTCATTCGGTGTTTGGAAATGGGAGGGAGAACCTCCAATATCAGGTGCGAGGTGCTGAGTGCGGAGTGCAATTGTTAAGCACGGAAATTTTTCGGCATTGCGGGGGCACCGCTCTCCAAAAAACCATTCGCCAATTGCTATTCGCTATTCGCCGCCGTTTTCGGCTCGGCAGGAGCCTCGCCCTCCCACGATTTCGCCGACTAAAGTCGGCGCTCATTCTCTTCGTCATCAACTACGGGCTAAAGCCCGTAGCATGGGAAGGAGATTTTTGACTTTTAGAACACTCTCCGCCATCATCTAAGTCGCAAACGAAAATCCACTGTTTGCCCTTGTGAGGTGAGTAAGTGATGCCCAAATGGGAAAGAGAAACTGTCAATAGAGTGAAAGGTAGCAACTTGGGTTAGTTTAAAGCGCTATAGTTTGGGTGGTCATTCGTCCAACCTTTCAGTTTTGGGAGGTGTTGGCAATGGCTCAGTTGGCAGCGTTAGGTGGCAGCCCTGTAGTGCCTGAAGGACTGAAAGTGGTCTGGCCTGAATTTGGCATTGAAGAGCGACAAGCAATTTTGAAAGTCCTTGAGAGGGGCGAGTGGTGGCGGTTTGGTGTTCTTGAAGAAGAAAGCGAAGTCGCTCAGTTTGAAAAGGAGTGGGCTAATTACCACGATGCTCGTTACTGCGTTGCCGTATGCAACGGGACAGTTGCCTTGATGGTCGCTTTTTGGGCGTTGGGAATTAAGCATGGTGATGAAGTGATTGTGCCTGCAGTTACTTTTATTGCGACCTCCGATGCCGTTGTGCTCTGTGGTGGCGTTCCCGTTTTTGTTGACATTGACCCTGAGACTTATCAGATTGACCCTGATGCAATTGAAGCGGCGATTACGGAAAGGACAAAAGCAATCTGTGTCGTCCATTACGCTGGCTATCCTTGTGACCTTGACAGGATAAAAGTCATTGCCCGAAAGCATGGTTTGCCCGTTGTGGAAGATTGCGCCCACGCTCAAGGGACTGAGTGGCGCGGTCGCAAAGTTGGCGCTCACATCACTTGTGGATGCTTCAGTTTCCAGCAAAGCAAAAGTTTGACAGCGGGGGAAGGTGGAGCAATCATCACTGACGATCCTGACATCGCCGAACTCATTTGGGCATTTCACAATTGCGGTCGCCCTAAAGGCGTCGGGCGATATGAGCATCACATCATTGGTGGCAACTTCAGGTTGAGCGAATGGCAAGGGGCAATTTTAAGGGAGCAACTGAAACGGCTCCCAGAGCAAACTAAGCGACGGATGGAAAACGGGATGTGGCTTGCAGAGCAATTGAGACAGTTGGGACTTAAAACCCTTAAACCTGATGAGCGAATAACTCAGCGTGGTTACTACTTTTTCGTCATCCGCTACAATCCCGAAGAATTCGGTGGTGTCCATCGCGATGTGTTTTTGAAAGCATTGAGAGCAGAAGGTATCCCTGCCTTTGCAGGCTACGGAGTCCCCGTTTACAAAAACCCAAGTTACACGCAAAGCGGTGTCGTTCATCGTGTCCTACCTTGCCCCAACGCTGAAAGAGTTTGCGCTCACGAGCAAATCACGCTGAGCAACCATGTTCTCCTTGACAGGAAAAATTGCCAAGCCATTTTGGATGCTTGCGAGAAAATCAAAGCGAACTTGGACGAGTTGAAGCAACTGGAGAAAATGGCAACTCGTTAAACTTCGCCGCGTCGGCACTAAGCATCAGTCCCGTCCCTGACTGAAGGTCAGCGTTAATTTGTTGCATCATCAATTACGGGCTAAAGTCCATAGCATTGACCTTTTTTGTTGTGTCATTATCGTGCCAAAATTAGACCTGACTTGAGCGATTAATTGGCGACAGCAAAAAACGCACAAATTCAAACTTGCATAAGGGGGGTCAATAAGTGAGTGAACAGCGGTTCCCGACGGTTTACGACCCGAAGGAACTTGAGGAGCGCTGGTATCGGTTTTGGGACGAGAACGGATTTTTCTATGCCGAGGTTGATGACCCTCGCCCAAGTTTTTGCATCACTATTCCGCCGCCCAATGTGACTGGTTCGCTGCACATGGGTCACGCCCTCAACCACACCATCCACGACATCGTTGCACGCTACAAGCGCATGAAAGGCTACAATGTTCTGGTCGTTCCAGGCACCGACCATGCTGGCATCGCGACTCAGGTTGTCGTGGAAAAGGAATTGGCAAAGGAGGGGAAGACTCGTCACGATTTGGGGCGAGAGAAGTTTTTGGAACGGGTCTGGCAATGGAAGGAGCAATATGGAGGCATCATCTTGCAGCAAATGCGCAAACTCGGTTGCTCTTACGACTGGCGGCGAGAGCGTTTCACAATGGACGAACACTACGCAAGGGCAGTGTTGGAGACCTTCATCCGCTTGTGGAACGAAGGGCTAATTTATCGCGGCTACCGAATTGTCAACTGGTGTCCCCGCTGCTTGACGGCACTCAGTGACCTTGAGGTTGAGCGCAACGAGGAAGGCGAACCGGGACACCTGTGGTTCATCCGATACCCGCTGAAAGGTGACACGGGACAAGGGGCACGGAACAGGTTCATTGTTGTGGCGACGACGAGACCTGAAACGATGTTGGGCGACACCGCAGTTGCAGTTCATCCCGACGACGAACGCTACAAACACCTCATCGGTGCGACAGTCATCCTGCCCCTCGTCGGTCGTGAAATCCCTGTCATCGCCGACCCAGCCGTTGACCCAGAATTCGGGACAGGTGCAGTCAAAGTCACCCCCGCACACGACCCATCCGACTTTGAAATTGCTGAACGGAATAACCTACCCAAAGTGCTCGTCATGGACGACTACGGGCGAATGGTCAATGTTCCCGAAAGATTTGCTGGGCTGGACAGATTTGCTGCTCGTGAGGAAGTTGTTAAAGCGTTGCAAGAGCAAAATTTACTTGAACGGGTTGAAGATTACCGAGTGCCCCTTGGGCGATGCTACCGATGCGATACTGTAGTTGAGCCATTGCTGAGTCTGCAATGGTTCGTGAAGATGAAACCGTTGGCAGAGTTGGCGTTAAAGGTTATCCGTGATGGTAAAATCTGTTACTTTCCTGAAAGGTTTGCACGCTTGACTATTGAATGGCTGGAGAACATCAAGGACTGGTGCATCAGCCGACAAATTTGGTGGGGGCATCGGATTCCGATTTGGTATTGCCTTGACTGCAACAAGGGCAAGTGGGAACGGAAA
>Ga0209393_1000844_pt1 | contig 13747 bp, 10 predicted proteins | sample SSWtaG_2_FD_184117 | JGI IMG/M metagenome (GOLD analysis project Ga0209393, IMG submission 184117) | Hot spring microbial communities from Sandy's Spring West, USA to study Microbial Dark Matter (Phase II) - SSWsed_130316 (SPAdes)... | ecosystem: Environmental > Aquatic > Thermal springs > Hot...
CAGGGGAGGTTGTCCCAGCTAAAATCATAATTTTAATTGTTGGGTCTTTTGCTCTTGGATTTAGCCTGGTTTATTCCAATAGGTTCATCAAAGAGGAGCCAACTGATAGAGATGTCATTGAGAATTTCTTCAAGAGGATTGAAACACCTGTTGATGTTGTAGAAGAAGTTTACGGAAAAGGGGAAAAAGAGGTTTCAACCTTTCCATTGCTTGGGGCTATCATTATTTTGATTGGTGTCTTGATACCCTTTCTTTCATTTGTTGCTGGTTCCAAGAGGGATATATTCATATTCTTCGCAGTAAGCGTAATATACATCATCTTTGGCGGTTTGATGGTTTATTATGGTAGAAAGGCGGAGGTAAAGTTTAAGCGGTATCTTGAATTTGCCAGAGCAAATAAACAAAAATAGGGAGAATTTATGAAAGTTAAAGACGCTCTAAAAAAGGTTAGCGTGATCTGTTATCATAAAGGTTGCGCGCCGGTTGTTAGGACAGTTGCTCTTGAGCTTAAAAATTTTATAGGTAATGTGAGAATTGAAGAGGCCGAAGTTAAGGAGATAGACCTTGAAAATGGAGTTTTCTATATATCAACTGCAGATGAATTTCTATATGAAGGATATGATAAGGGGATACATGATTTCAATAACTATTTTGTGTATTTTCGTATCAATGAAAACGGCTCTGGCATAATGAGTGCATCAAGGATGGAATTTCTTTATTCCTTTTACTCACACATAATTGAGGATAAGCTAAATGATGATATAGAAGAATTTCTTGGGGGCAAATTTTTTTCTCCCGCTTTCAAGTGGATACGAACTGTTAATGATTTCTTTTTAACTCAGCAGGGCAGAATTCAGAGAAATTTTGATAGGGAAGGCTATATTCGCGGGCTCGCAAAATATGGCTTTACTCATGTTGAAGTGAATGGGCTTGGATTTCCCATGGGAATTGAAATCGGTCCTAAGGGTGAGGTTTATCCGATGTTTTATACATATTTACCAGCGCTTGATCAATTTGTCTACAGCGAGCTTAATCGTGGTGTTTATCCATTTTACTACCTGAGCATAAATCTTGCCTTTCTCAAAAAGAATGCAAAACTTGCTTTAAAGTATGGGCTTGTGCCAGGACTTCTTTGTTTTGAGCCACGCTCTGTCCCAGAGGAAATTTTCGCAAGATATCCAATGCTTAGAGGCGCGCGGGTTGACCATCCATTTAGAAGCTTTAAACCGAGATTTAACCTTACGATAGCTCATCCAAGAGTTCTTGAGCATTATGCTGAGATGCTTAGGAAATTATTAAAAGAGGTTCCAGAGCTTGAATTTATTTCAATCTGGACGAATGATAGTGGTGCTGGATTTGAACATACTAAATCACTTTATGTTGGGAGAAATGGAGGGGCTTATCTTATCCGTGAGTGGAAAAGCGATGAGGAGATAGCAAAAGTTGCTGGAGAAAATGTTTTAAGATTTCTTAGGACTTTGAGAGATTCCGCCTCTGAGATCAATCCTAATTTTAGGGTTATAACACGACTTGAACCATTTTACGGAGAGCATGAAATTATCTGGAATGGGATTGAAGATAGAATTGAGATTGAAACAAATTCACTTCTTGGAAGAGGCTGGCATTTGCCTTATTCACATCCAAAATATTCGGATGTTAAAGAGATTGGTGGAACCCCTCTTCACATCAAGGTTGATGAAAAAGAAAGGGATCTTATCCATGAACTTAAATTGAAAAAATCAAATGCTCATTTTTACTTTGTTTCCGGACCTTATACATTTTTTGATCCGCTTATTGGGATTCCTTACCCTTGGCTTACGTATCAAAAATTAAAAGCACTTAAATCAATTGGCGTAGACCATGTGGCTCATATGGGTGGTATAAATCCACCGAATCTTGTCCCGTATAACATAAATCAGGAAATCATAAGAATTTTTCAATTTAATCAGAACATTGACATAAATGAAGAAATAGGAAGGATTGCAAACTCATGGGTTGGTGGAAGTGCCGATGTGTTAATAAAGGTGTGGAAATTAACAGAGGAAGCGATACTTTCTTATCCGAACCCAATCCCATTGTATTCAACATTCGGATTCACTTGGCTTAGGATTTGGGTCAGACCTCTTGTGCCAAACATTGAAGCTATTCCAGAGGTTGAGCGAAGATATTATGAGGAATTTATGTGTTCAACCCCCCATAACCCAAATAATGTTGATTTAATGCGGGATGTCTTGTTTGAGCTAACTGATAAAGAAAGGTGTGAGCTTGCGGTGGAAAGGATGGATAAGTATCTATTTCCACCATTGAAAGAAGCGATAAAGTTGCTTGAAGTTGAAATTGAAAAAGTTGAGGATAAAAATTCACAAAAATTGAAGGTTTTGTTTGATCAGTTGGTTAGATTGAAGGCATTGAAATGTTGGTTTATGACGATAAGGAATGTATCTGCTTGGATTGTTTGTGTTCATGGTTATATTGAGAGTAAAAGTGAGGTTGAGAGGAGCGATCTCAAGAAAAAGTTAAGGGATATGATTGAGCTTGAAATTGAGAATACATTTGAACTTATCAATTTATGGGAACATCGCAACGATGTTGAATTTATGGCTTTAACGGACATGGGGGAGACACCGCTAATACATGGTGAAAATTTCTGCGAGCTTTTGAAGAATAAGATTGAGCTTATGAAAAAACATGCGGATGATGAGCCATATATTGATCCAGATTATATGTGGAAAAGATCTGCTATGATGCTTTATTAAAAATAAAAGGGATTAAGAAATGTTTGAGATCGGTATTGTCAGCGATGAAATTTCACTTGATATAAGGGAGGCGTTTGAGATCGGTTTGAAACTTGGAATCAGAAATTATGAACTTCGTTGTATTGGAAGTTATGATAAGCGAGTTCCATTTGCTGATGAAAAAGATATTGATTTTATCTTAAGAGGGGTTTCATCCGGAAGGATTAGGATAACGGCACTTTCACCAGGGCTATTTAAAATCAAACCGAGCGATTCTGAAAGATTGAAATTTGAAATCGGTGAAGTTTTGCCGGAAACATTTAAGCTTGCGAAGAAACTCGGTGTGGAAAAGATAATTATTTTTGGTTTTGTCAGAGATGGGACGCCGGAGGAATTTGTAGTTGAGATACTTAAAGATGTCGCTAGGTATGCGTATGAGGAGAAATTTAACCTTGCGATTGAAAATGAACCTGGTTTCTATTGTGATAGTGGGGTTAACACTGCAAGGATATTGGAGAAGGCGGGTGCGGTAAATCTTGGTGCTAATTGGGATCCTGCTAATGCTGTCGGGTCTGGAGAATTCGCATTTCCAATCGGGTATGAAAGGATAAGGAACTTTATCTTTAACCTTCATGTCAAGGATGCGGTAAATCAACCTGAGTTTAAATGTCTTCTTGTGGGTGATGGCTCGGTTAATTGGTTTGGACAACTTAAGGCGATAATACACGATAAAGTGCTTGACAATATCACAATTGAAACACATCATTTGCCGTTGATAGAATCAACCATTGAAAATTTAAAAAGGGTTAGAGCGATTCTAAAAGCAATTGAGGAGCTTGGGGAATGAAAAAGGTTAATGTTGCGCTCGTTGGAGTTGGAGGTCATGGCTTGACGATAAGAAAAGCTGTTAAATTGTGTCCCCGAATTAATGTTGTTGCTGTTTACGATATTAATAAAAGTTTAGCTGAGGAAGCATCTAAGGAGTTTGGATGTGAAAAATTTTCAAATTATGATGAACTTCTTGAACTTCGTGATATAAATGCGGTTATCATTGCAACGCCAAATCACTTACATTTTGAGCAGGCGTATAAGGCATTGAAAAAAGGTAAGGATGTTTTCATTGAAAAACCGATCACCGTTAAAGTTGATGAAGCGAGAAAGCTTGTGAGGTTAGCAAGGTCTGAAAAATTAATCCTTCAAGTTGGGCACAATACAAGAAAGCGGAAGGTTTTTAGGAAAGCAAAGGAAATTTTGGATAGCGGGAAACTTGGTAAGGTTATTTTTTTTGAAGCCAATATATCTATGAAAACTGGGCTTGGTCGTTTTCCAAGATGGAAAGCGGATAAAAGCAAATGTCCACTTTTGCCCATGACTCAACTTGGGATTCATTTCGTTGATGTGATTTATTATTTGCTCGGTGAGATAACCGATGTTTTTGCTCACGGGAGAAAGTCGGTTTTAAAGGTTGAAGATACGGTAATAGCGGCGCTCAAACTTTCAAGTGGTGTTATAGGTGTTCTTTCAAGCTCTTATGTTACGGGGGACGCCTATGAATTTAAAATTTATGGAACGGATGCTTTTATGAATTGCTATGTTGATAGGGTTGAACTTTGGCAAGGGGATAAAGATAAGCCGGAGGTTTTCATCTTAGTGGAGGATATTGATAGTTATCTTGAAGAGGTGAGTGAGTTTGCTGAGTGCGTAATCCACAGAAGAAACCCTGAAGTTGATGGTTATATCGGTATGAAAAATTTAAAGGTTGTTGAGGCAATGATTGAATCAATCGCTAAGAAAACCGCAGTTAGGGTATGAGGAGAGTTTTTTTGATCTTTGTTTTTTTGATTCAATCGCTAAATCAAAGTGAGAGTTTCACAAGTGAATTTGAATTGCGCAGGGAGAAAATTTTGAAGTTTTATGTTGATTCGGTTCAATTGGGTAAAGATAAAGTTGATTTTTTTATTTTAACCGCGAAGATAAAATTCAGTAAGGAAGTTAAAATTTTGTTACCTTATCTTGACTCGCTTATTCAAAATCCAGGGATTGGTGATATGTTTTTTGCTTATCAATTGATAGGGCTTTATTTACATTGTAAGGAAAATCTTCCTTTTGAGTATCGCGATAAGATAAAGAATGTTTTCAAGACGAGGACGATATATCGTGGTGATACGGAAAATCACTGGCTGATGTATTATGTTGCTTGGTATTTGATTTCACAGGAATGGGAAAATGAGATTTGGTCAAACTTGAAGACATCATCTGAAAACTTCCGTGAGGCAAGCGAGTATATTAATTATTGGGTTGATGGGACAACTTCATTCGGTCAGATGGAGTTTGACTCCCCAACGTATATAATTACTTTTGTTCCACCACTTTGTTTGCTTTATGATTTTGCTCAAGATACATTGATGAAAAAGATGGCTCAGATGATGCTTGAATATATACTTTTTGATTATGCTGTTGAATATCTTAAGGGTTGCTATTGTGGAGCGCATAGCAGGGATTATCCGGAGCTTGCTGTTAATCCGATTCAAGCGCAATCTCAGGCGATAGGTTATTTGTATTTTGGTGAAACGGAGTTTGATCCAAGGTCAATGAGGAAAAATGCCGTTATTTTTTGTGCTTTGAGCAAATTTCAGCTTCCCGATGTGATTCGCTATATAGCTACAGATAGGCAGTTTCCCTATGAGCATAAGGAAAGGAAAAGGGTTAGAAATGTTATAAGATATGGTAGGGAAAGAAATCCTGCTGTTTATAAGTATACATATATGACAAGGAATTATTGTGTTGGGAGCTTGCAGGGGGGAATATTGCAACCGATTCAACAACACAGTTGGGATATAACATTTTCAAATGGCTTGACAATTTTTTCGGTTCATCCTTACTTTTCTGAGATTGAGCTTGGGATGTTTTTCCCTGAGGAGGTAAAAATTTTACCTGAGCTTGTTGACAGAGCTCATAAAGTTTATAGAAGCCCCGACAAGTGGACATCGTCTTCACCGTATGAGCGTATATTTCAATATCGCGGTAGTTTAATAGTTTTATATGGTCTTTTTGAGATGGTTGAGGGGGAGAAATATAGACATGTTAATATCTTCATTCCAAGAGGTGTTGATAGATTTGAGATAGATACAGTTGGTTGGGTGATAGGTAAAGTTGAGAATGGATACTTTGGGATCAGGGTGTTAGGGGGGGTGTATGAGCTGAAGTTGGAGGAGACATGTTATAGATTTAGGGTGTATGGTGATAAAATTTGTTTGATAATTGAGGTTGGGGATAGCGATGAGTTTGGGGATTTTGATAGGTTCAGGGAGGGTTTGAAGAGCTCAGAGGTTGATTTTGACTTTGATATATTTGAGGTAAGATATAAAGGGATAAGGGGATTTGAGATGAGGTTTGGTTATTTTGGGAGCAGATATGTTGATGGGGTTGAGTATAAGCTTAATTGGGGTTTGTTTGACGGGAGATTTGCGAGGTCTGATTTAAAAAGTAAAGTGATTGAAATAAACTACAAAGGCAAAAAAAGGGTGCTCAACTTTAATAAATTAACAATAGAAGAAACGCAAGCGATACAATGAGAGGATTTAAATTTTTATTTCTTTTGTTTTGTATCTTATTAAATTATTCCACTGCGTTGAGTGAAAGGAAAATTTATGCGGTTGTTTTGATAAGTGGGAAAATGATAGTTGGTGCGGATAATTCGCTTTCTGGATTGTTCATCTCTTCAGATGATGGAAATTTTTGGATTCACAAGGGGTGGGGAAATATAAAAGCGACCTCAATTGCTATTGAACCAAATTCAAAGGGTGAAGTTCTGTATTTGACGGCTGGAAATGGTGTTCTTAAATCAACCGATCGCGGTGAAACATGGAGAATTATGACTGATTGGAGGGTGACTGAGGTTTTAAGAGTCGTTATTCATCCAGAGAATAAGAATGAAATTTTCATTGCCACGCCTTATGGTGTATTTAAATCGGTGGATTCTGGGTGGAGTTGGGAGGAGAAAAATGATGGTATAAAGCCCGAGGAAACTGGGACGACATCGTCAACATTTGTTAGCTCAATTGTGATTGACAGGGGGAATCCGAGCAGAATTTTAATTGGAACTGAAGATGGAATTTATGAGAGTTTGAATAGAGGCGAAAGATGGAAGGCATTAGCCTTGAAAGGCATCGGCATAAGGGTGCTTGTTCAGAGTCCTCACAATTCGGATGTTTTATTTGCTGGAACGGAGAGTGATGGTATCTTTAAATCAAGCGATGGTGGGAAATCATGGAAAAAAGTTAACGATGGATTGACCTCGCTCACAATTTACACAATTGCATTTGATCCGAAAAATGATAAGGTTATATATTCAGCCGGCTTTAAAACGGGGATATGTGTATCCAACGACGGTGGAGAAACATGGAAATGTTCAGAAAAAGGTCTTGATGGTTTTAACTCTATACATTCAATAGCTGTTCATCCAGATAAACCTAATTTCATTGTTATTGGAACGATTGATGGTGGTGTTTTTATAAGTGCGGACGGTGGAAAAACTTGGAGACATTCTGGACTTAAAGGGGCGATTGTTTGGACTGTCCATATAGAATAGCAAATTAAAGGTGTTAAAAGTATTATGAAAAGAAGGGAATTTTTGACAACTGTTCCAGCTATTTTATCACAATTGGCTTATTTTAGATTTAATCCTGCATATGGGGTAAGAGATTCATCTAATTCAGGTAAGCCATTTGAAAAATTTAATACCCAGAAACTTCATCCAGATTACATCACCACTTTGCCCGGGGTTGAATACTTTTTTCTCGGTAATGGTGAAATAATTGCTGTTGTTCAGCTATGTTTTGATGCGGATGCTGGGGGTTCATTTTTTGGTCTAACCTTATGGGATGCGGAGAGATTTACAAGGAAATGGGGGACATTTCTTTATCATCCTGAGCGTGGTTTTGAGAACACTAAACTGGTGGTTAGGTTTGGGGATGAATTCTTTTCTATTGACAGAAGTAATTTTAAGTCAATATCCTGGGACTTTAACTCTGGGTTTCCAATGGTTAGATTAATTTGGGGGAATGAAAAGCTTGATGTTGAAGAGAGATTTTTCGTCCCAGTCAAGGGGAAAATTTTGTTCAGAAATATAAGGGTTACAAATAAAACGAGTTTTGAGATTCCGATTTCACTTCGGCTTCAACTTTATCCCAACTTCGCCTTGTTTGATGAGATTTACACGGATGATAATAAAGATAAAGTTGTGGTTGCAAAAGGATGGACCATTTTGAAACTTGGAACTCTTTCGGAAAATGTCAGGACATTGGGTAGATATGATTTATGGGTAGATTTGAGGGGGGCGGAGAAAGAGGTGGTTTATATTTATTCGTTAGGGGATAAAGAAGATGTGCAGATAAAAAGGTCTCGGAGAAATTTCTTAACATTAATTGACAAAACGAGAGATTTTTGGGTAGATAAAACAGAGATGGAAAGCGATAATGAGGTGTTAAACTCTTTGTTCAATGTGTCTAAAGTTTGTTTGAAATCAACAGTTTCAAAAAGCGGGAGAAGGGATTCTGGAATTTGGCAATACAATATGGAGTGGGTTAGGGATGATTCAATGTTTTTGATCGGTTTATTGATGTGTGGTTTTTTTGATGAAGCGAGGATAATGTTGATAAAGATGTTAGAAAGGTTTGTTGGTCCTGAAGGACAAACGATTGAATCAAGTAGATGGTTTGGGTATGAGCTTACGGAACTTGATCAGAATGGAGAACTTTTATATGCCCTTTGGTCGTATGTGTGTTGGACTGGGGATTTTGAGATTGTTAAAAGATATTGGGATAAGGTTGAACTTGTTGCGGAATTTCCGCTTAAAGATGTTTTTTGGGACAAAACGACCAAACTTTTGAGAAACAAAAGGGAATTTTGGGAGAGAACTGATGCATTTGGGGTTGAGGATGGATATGAACTTGCTTATCAATTTTGGGTTTCAATTGGGCTTGAGAAGGCGTCAGAGCTTGCGAAAAAGTTGGGTAAGAGTGGATTTGCACGGCGTTGGGCTTCAGCATCAACGGAGATAAAAAATTCAATGTTGAAGTTTTTAACTTTTAGTGAGGAAAGCGGGAAAAGATTTTTTATAAAGCGTAGAAAAGTCAATGGCGAATGGCAGAGGTATTTTATACCTCCTGATAGAAGTAGGATGCCGGCAAACTCACCGATTTCAACAGAGGCAAATCCGTCTTCAGAGCCGGATGTCTCTGAGGTTTTACCGATTATCTATGGATTAGTTGAACCTATAGATGATATCTGTATTGGTACACTTGAAAGGGTTGAGAATTTGTGGAATCAGCGTTGGAATTATGGGGGTTATGAAAGGTATGATAGTTCAAGCGAACCGCAACCACCAGGTCCTTGGCCTCTTGCTTCATTGCTTGTAGCAAGAGCGTATATAGAGATGAAAGAATATGATAAGGTATGGCGGGTTCTTAATTGGCTTCACAATATAAGTGGCGGGAAATCAGGGGGATGGTTTGAATATTATTCTGTTGAACATTTAACCCCGCCTCTTCCTCCTGTTGGCGTTGTCGGTTGGACTTGGGCTGAGCTCGTCGCTCTTGTAATCCACCATATCGTTGGAATTAGACCTGAAATTGAGAATCTTGTCATAAGACCATCGCTTTTAAAAAATTTAAATTTTGTTGATGTAAATGTTAAAGTCCGAGAGATGGAGATGAAATTAACGATTGAAAGGGGTAAGGACATTTCTGCAATCGTTGATGATAAGAGGGTTGAGATGAAAAATGGTGCATTGGTTTTACCTTATTTCAAGGGCAAAATTAAAATAAAGTTATCAGTGATATGAGATTCTTTAGGTTCAGGACTATTGATGAACTTAAATCTGAGGTTAAACATCTTGGGCTTGATGAGATCATAAAGTTTGATGAAAATCTTAGTGAGGTTTTTAAGCCGATCAAAGTAGGTCGGTTGGTAATAGGTAATAGATTTGCCGTTCATCCGATGGAGGGTTGTGATGGGACATTGGATGGTAAGCCAGATGAGCTTACATTTAGAAGGTGGGAAAGATTTGGGGGTGGTGGGGCAAAGTTGGTATGGGGTGAGGCAACGGCGGTAGTTGAAGAGGGGAGGGCAAATCCAAGACAACTTCTTTTAAATGAAAAAAACTTAAAAGAATTTGCACTTCTTGTCCAGAAAGCAAGGAAAGCCCATAGAGAAATCTGGGGCGATGACTCAGACCTTGTAATAGGAATTCAACTAACACATTCAGGTAGATGGAGTTACAAAAGGCCAATCATAGCATTTCATAATCCAGTTGTAGATAGTTTGACTTACATTGATAAAGAAAAAAAAATTCCAATTGATAAAAATTATCCTGTTGTATCTGATGATTACCTTGAACGACTTGAGGATAAGTTTGTAAAATGTGCTAAGCTTGCTTTTGAGGCGGGGTTTCAATTTGTGGATATTAAACAGTGTCATACATATCTTTTAAACGAGCTTCTTGCAGGGAGGACAAGGGATGGAAAGTATGGAGGTGATTTTTTAAGCCGAACGAGGTTTATAAGAAATGTCGTCCGTAAGATAAAATCGGAACTTGGCGATAAAATTGAAGTCGCGTCGCGTATAAATGTTTTTGATTGCATACCTTTTCTTAAAGATATAAATGGAATTGGGAAACCAGTTAATTATCCCGTGCCTTATCTGTATGGTTTTGGGGTGAAGGAAGATAATCCGCTTGAACCTGATTTAACAGAGCCGATAGAGTTAATCAAAATCCTTGCCTCTATGGGTGTTAAGTTAATTAACATTTCAATGGGAAGCCCTTATTATAATCCACATATAGGAAGACCGTTTGAAACACCACCTATTGATGGATATAAACAACCTGAACAACCCCTTTTTGGTGTAGCGAGGCATTTTAAGCTTACTTCAGAGGTAAAAAATGCTGTTGGTAGTGATGTTATAATTGTCGGGACGGGGTATAGCTATCTCCGTGAGTTTTTTGTCTACGCAGCGGAAGCGAACATTAAAGAGCAAAGGGTTTCTATAGTCGGCGTTGGCAGGGGAGCACTTGCTTATCCCGATTTCTTTCTTGATCTAAAAAGGTATGGGAAATTAAATCCATCAAAAGTTTGTATTACGATAAGTCATTGCACAAATTTGATGCGTTCAAAACATAATGAACTCGGTCAATTTCCAGCTGGATGTGTGCCTCGGGATAAGGTTTATGCGAAAATTTTTCAGATTGCAAGAAAGGGATATACGAAGAAATAAGGGTACGAAATATTTATACGAAGATAATCCATAAGAGTCCAATTATTATTGCAAGTATGATGGATAGAATTAGATTTGACTCATCTATTTTAGCTTGCTTTAACACATCCTTTGATATTAGGAACTCGCTTATTTTTTCATCTTTTTTGTCAAACATTAAACTCACGGTGAAAAATATAATTGAAGAGATGGTAAAGGGAAAAATTGCAAAGTGCAAGAAGTTGATCTTGATGATCCATAAAAGTGTTGGATCTTGTAAAGACCGCTATGGCTATGCATTATAGTTCAAGGGTTAATCGCAGCAAGCCGAGTAAAGAACCGATTATGAGGGATGCTATTTTTCCTGCTCCGTTTACCTTATGGGTGAGGCTATTGGTGGCGAGATATAGGCTTGGAGGCTTTGTAAAAATCCATAGAAGACCCGAGATTACAATAAAGGATGTCGCTATCCTTCCGACAAGCACGAGTTCATGTTCGGTTGCTGACTTTTTCATCTTTCTATAAAGTTCCATGTAATGTAAGATTAAATAGATAAACTTGGTTGCAGAGATTTTGCGGGTCTTTAAACGAGAAATGCGAGAGGAGTTGATGTTGCGTATAACTCAAAGGGTGAGAGGAAATTTATTATCCAAATTAAATTTATTAGCAAAAGAAGCCTGGTGTCATTTGGTTTTAGATTGAAGGTTAGGTGGGTTTTGTGATTTGGATCGAGGTAGTGTTATTTTTTTAATGAGGTTTGGTTTTAAATTTTAAAATTTTGAGCTCTTGCATTAAGATATAATAAAAACACAGGGATTGATTGGATATGGAGGTTGGTGTTATTGGTGTAGATGTTGGTGGGACGAAGATGACTGCAGGTTTGTATAGGGAGGAGATTGTTAAGTTATTAAGGGTTCAAGTTGATCGTGGTGCGGGGGCTGAGGGTGGGTTTAAGGTGATTTGTGATATGTTGGTTGATTTGTTTAACGAGGCGAGGTTGCGGGGTTTTAGTGTTGAGAGGATAGGTGTTGGTTTTGGTGGGCCGGTTGATTTTGAGAGCGGGGTTGTTTATTTATCGCATCATGTTCGTGGGTGGGAAAATTTTCCTTTAAGGGATGAGCTTGAGAGGCGTTTTGGAGTTTCTGTTGTTGTTGATAACGATGCTAATGCTGGAGCGCTTGGGGAGTGGGTTTTTGGTGCTGGTAGAGGGATTGATGATTTGATATATGTTAACATTGGGACGGGCATTGGTAGTGGGGTTATAAGTGGTGGGAGGTTAGTTCGTGGTTGGAGAAATTTGGCTGGTGAGATAGGGCATATGACTGTTAAGTTGGATGGCCCTGTTTGTAGTTGCGGGAGGAGGGGTTGTTTGGAGTCGTTAGCTTCTGGGAGTGCTATTGGGCGTGAGGGGAGTGAGCGATTTGGAAGGGCGATGAGAAGTGAAGAGATTTTTGAGCTTGCTTTAGAGGGTAATGCTATAGCTAGGCAAATTCTCTTTGAGGTCATTGATAGTTTAGCGTTTGCGATTGGTGCTGCGGTAAATTTATTTAATCCGAGGAAAGTGATTCTTGGTGGTGGAGTTGCTGAGGTGTCGGAGAGTTTGTTGGTTGAACCGTTGAGGGAGAGGTTGTCATATTATACTTTGCGTGAGGTGTATGAAGGTTTGGAAGTTGTAAGGGCGGAGCTTGGCTACGATGCTGGGGTTATGGGGGCGATAGCTTTAGCAATTGTTATGTTTTAATGTTTGCAGAGAACCTAGTGAAGAAGTTAACACGGGGATTTTGCGAAAACTGATTGAAATTCAAGTAAAAAGCCCGTCTCTGACACAATCTATGACAAGTTGTCAGGGAGGTTCTCTGCAAAATCAGGGGTTAAAGTTAACACTCTAGGACTTGACTTTTGATGAAAAAGTTATTATATTATAGTGTGTGAATTGGATTTGTTTAAAGTATTTCTTTTGTCTTGTGTGAATTGAACCTGTGAGGGATTGAAACCAACTAACTTTATATCAAACATATCCTCATTTAAAAATGTGTGAATTGAACCTGTGAGGGATTGAAACTGGCATTACATACTCAGCAATGAAGATATAAAAGATGTGTGAATTGAACCTGTGAGGGATTGAAACAAAAAGAGTTCTTGTAAATGTAGATGTTTATGAATAGTGTGAATTGAACCTGTGAGGGATTGAAACCTATTAGGCAGTATAAGCGGATGTATGAAAGGCTGTGGTGTGAATTGAACCTGTGAGGGATTGAAACTAGAAGAACCAACTAACACCTTACCTGCACGAACTAAGTGTGAATTGAACCTGTGAGGGATTGAAACATGCAAGTAGGATTGATATTGATTTTAAGAATTCAAGTGTGAATTGAACCTGTGAGGGATTGAAACTTTATATTGCAAAGACATCCCAAGCATAGGGCTAAGTGTGAATTGAACCTGTGAGGGATTGAAACTTTTAACTGTCATAGCAAAATCTTCAAACCCTACTTCGTGTGAATTGAACCTGTGAGGGATTGAAACTGGGCAAGTGAGCTTTCAGATAAAGCATCAGATAAAATGTGAATTGAACCTGTGAGGGATTGAAACTTGTTTTTGCCTTGCCTTAATAACTTGAATAACTTGGTGTGAATTGAACCTGTGAGGGATTGAAACAAAACTTCTATTTCGCGGGCAATCCCCTCTACCCGGTGTGAATTGAACCTGTGAGGGATTGAAACTCTGTAATTACAGGAATGAGCGGGCTCTTCGCTCAC
>Ga0209393_1000847_pt1 | contig 13715 bp, 10 predicted proteins | sample SSWtaG_2_FD_184117 | JGI IMG/M metagenome (GOLD analysis project Ga0209393, IMG submission 184117) | Hot spring microbial communities from Sandy's Spring West, USA to study Microbial Dark Matter (Phase II) - SSWsed_130316 (SPAdes)... | ecosystem: Environmental > Aquatic > Thermal springs > Hot...
AAAGCCAACACTCCACCATCGTTAAAAAGCAAGGCTTGGACGATGAGCACAACAGTCATGACGATGAGCGCTGCATTCGGTCCAACCAGAATTGCAGTCAGCAATCCTCCAAGGACATGCCCTGAGGTGCCGCCGACTATTGGGAAGTTGAGCATCTGAGCGCCAAAAACAAAAGCAGCGGTAACTCCCATCAACGGGATTTGCTTTTCGTCCAGTTCTTTGCTCGCTTGTCGCAGAGCGAGCCCGACAGCGACGACTGCTGTTATGTCCGTTGCAGCCAAAACAGGCACACTCAAAAACCCATCAGGAATGTGCACCTTCAACCACCTCAAACAAGTTTTCGGCTTCAAGGACGCAGCGAGAAGCCTCTTCCTCCCCCAACTCTTTCAACCAAGTCGCCATTTGTTCCCTTACGGATTCAGGCACGCGAAGGGTCAAATGCTCGTTAGTGTCGGTGTTGACAAATTGAACGACGATTTCATCGGAAGGGACAAGTTCAATATTTCGCTTGCCGTAGGTCGCTCCCGTTGAAATCTGTAAGCCATCAACCATGCACGACGGCGGCGGTTGAGGCGGGCAATGGACTGTCACTTTGATGCCGAAATGTTTCTTGGCTTTCAGGACTGACAGAGCAAATTCGCCTAACCTCAGTCCAAGCGCCAGATACGGACCAAGATGACCGTGAAAAGCCTTAGCCGCTTCTAACTCTCGCTCGTCCATAATCCTCGCTCCTTTCTCATCCGCTCAATCGCCAAAACTATCGCTGGCACGATCGTTAACTGCAACACTATGCCCGGTGTGCCGGCGAGAATTGAAGCCAATCCGAATGAACCTGCGGGCAGTTGCAACAAAGGTGCAACCACTTTGGCAAGCAAAAGCAAGTCAAAAGCGATTCGTGACACGATGGCAATTACCGTGCTACTCCACACAGCAATAATTTTGCCAATCCAGCGGCTTTCGTGAACTCTTCCTTTCAAGGCTCGGTAGCAAAGTGACGCGACCCCAGCGAGGACTGGCAATTCAAGGCTCATGAGAACCGCAGTTGGAAGCGAAGGCATGCCTGTCAGAAATGAAGAGACCCAAGGGGTGACGAAACCTGTTGCAGCAGCGACGATGGGCGAGACGAAAAATCCCGCAGCCAAAATTGGCAAGTGCATGGGCAGGAACACTCTGCCCAATCCCACCAAGTGAAACAAGACTGGGACGATAACCCCAAGGGCTGCGAAAAGCGCTCCCACCAAAATTTCGCGCATCAATTTGACCTGCTTTTCGGCATCCATTTCACCGACCACTCGCTTGCCCTCAGTTTTTAGGTCTCCTTTGCCAAGTCACATCCCAGAACTGACGCCAATTTGGTTCTTGGGACAGGAACGGCATTGGATGGGATGGGGTAGCCATTATCGTCCGCTCGTTCAGTGTTGCTGTGATAATGCTCAGGCTTAAGCCATTTGACATGCCCATCAGCAAAAAGCAAATTTGAGCCATCAAGGTGAATCCTGCAGACTGCCCAATAGCATGTAGCGCCGCCGTGAAACAGCCCCGGTGGTCCACACGGGGCACCAGCGTTGCACCTGTCCCACTCAAGAGTGGCAATTCTTTGCGCTGGCTGAGTTATGACGGCTTCGTGGACTTCAGCAATCCCGCGAACAAAAATGCTACCATGCATGCAGCCAAGGTTCACCCCGTGCCCGTAAAACCAAGGCAATTGCGGGCGGGAAGGACATTTCCAAAGGTCACGGTTCGTCATGTAAGGGTCAAGCCGAGATTTCCATTGGGGAAAGGGCATGTAAACTCCGTCGTAATCGTTGGCATACTGCAGCATAGCCAGCCCTTGTTGCTTCATGTTGCTGATGCAAGTCGTAGCCCTCGCCTTCTCGCGAACTCGGCTGAACACCGGCAACAGAATCGCCGCGAGAATGGCGATTATCGCTATCACGACCAACAACTCAATCAGCATGAACCCTCGTCTCATCTCAACGCACCTCCTCCAAAGGCTGCCGTAATTGTGGCACGAAATCAAAATTTGTGGCACACAATTTTGTCGGGAAAAGTCTGAACGATTTGCCAACGGTTATGCATTGCTCCCAGCGGTTACGCATTGCTCTGGGAAGGTTTTGTGCTTAAGTGGGAAGGCTGGGTAGGGTGAGGGCAGGAAAGCAAAGGAGGGCTTGACGCGCACACTTGTCAACATTCAAACCTGCTGCAAAAATGTGATGTGGGCTGTTCGGTTTCGCACAGGATTTCAGGGAGGGATGGCTAATGGTTGGCGCCTTCGTGACTGCCTTTGAAGCGGGAATAAGGTTGGCAGCGCTCGTGCTCGTTGTTGCCATTGTCGGTGCTGCCATAGTCGGGCGAATCATTGAAGGCGAACTTTCGGGAAGTCACGCAGCAATCGGTTTGCTTTTTGTCGCTGGACTGCTCATCGGCGTCGTTTTCCTGTGGAACAGTCCCCTTGTCTTTGCGCTTTTCCTGCTCGCAGCAGGTTTGGCTGCTTTGTGGGCAATGGCTCAAATAGTGTCGGAGCGGCAACTGGTAACGCAAATTCGCAAGGAAGACGAAGCCCGATACAAGGCTGCAATTGAGCGAGACCCCAAAAACGCAGCGGCTTGGAGCGCGCTCGGTGACCTTTACTTGGAAGCCAAACGATATGACGAGGCAATTTCGTGCTATGAGAAGGCAGTTCAACTTACGCCTAACGACCCAACAGAGAAGCGAAAACTGCTGCGGGCAAAGCAATTGAAAAGCGAAGCGGAAGCGAAAGGCAAATTTTGCCCACAGTGCAAATCGCCAACTTCGTTGCTTGCTGTCCAATGTCCCAATTGTGGTTACGAACTGAGTGTGCCCGTTTGGGTTTACTTGCTGGCGGCAGTTAAGGACAAATCGGCGATGGTGAAAGTTTCCGTGGCTTTTGTTCTGGCGTTTTTGGCGGCGAGTGTTTGGCTAACTTTGTTCCTTGTGCTCAACTCCTTCGGGCGAGCCATATTGGTCTTGGCGACTTTGGCGGCAATTTGCGTCGTCGTTTTGATGGAGTTGAGAAGGTGAGTTTGCTTTTCGCTCCAACAAAATTTGCCAACCGAAAGGGTTGCGGATAACAAGCCCGTCGCTTCGCCACTTTCGGAAAGTTTCCCTCATCTCAGCAAAATCGCCCCTGTCAAAAAGCACGATGCCGTCTTCCAAAACTTCCAAAAGCAGCGGGTGCAAACCCTCAAACATTCGCTTCCACTCTGAGCGAGCGTAAGGGAAAACTTCCAAGTTGCCTTCTGCCAATTTAGCGAAATCACCTATGCGGTCAATCAACCTCATGCCGTCGTCAGTGCTCAAGCCGATGAAAACATCCAAATCACTTCGCACCGTCCATTTGCCTTTCGCTGCTGAACCGAAGACGACGATGAAGGCAATTTCGTCTCCTCGTTCGCTCAAAACTCGCCCCACGAACCTTTTCAAGTTTTCTGCTTCAGGGTGAGACGACAATGTTTTGGGCAAATTGAACAACGAGTTCGGCATCGCGCACAGCCTCCCGAGCATCGTGTTCAAAAAACTGGTCAACAGGTGCACCTCGGTCAAAAGCATTTGGGTAGCGAGTCGGAATGTAGTAGCGGTTGAGCCGAGCACATGCTTGACGAACTTCGTCGGGAATCTGAACGAAAACTTGCAGCCCTTGCAGTAACAAGTTCAGGTTGCGACCAAACAAATTTTGCCTGAAGCGTTCGCCCAAAGCCTTCAAGACTTTTTCTGCTGCTTGTTGGCAAGTGAAGCAGCACCATGACCAATGCCCGTGCTCCAGCAAGTCTCTCGATGCTCGCAATTCCGCTTCTGCCTCACGAAGCCAGTCTTCTGTCCGTTGCAGGGCGAATCACCTCAACGCCTATCAGTGTTCTGGCGTTACAGTTTCCTGTTGGGGCTGTTGCGCTTGTTGTGACAAGGCTTGAAGGGCTTCTCCCAATGTGAGGGAGAGTCCCTTTTCGTCAACGAACAGCATTTGTCGCCGTGCAATACTCCTTGCGTCCATGATGATTTTCGGCTTCCCTGCCAATGCCTTCTCAATGGCTTCAAGGTAGAGCCGAACTCGGGTCACTTCGGGGAAGTTGCGGTAAACCTCGGCGAGCATCAAAAACCTTTGAGATTCGCCCAAAGCGTGCAGGGAACGACGGATGCGGTATGCCTTTGCAGTTTCAACCTGTTCCACCGCTTTCCCTCTCGCCAAAGGGATTTGCTCGTTTCGGTAGGCTTCCGCTTGGTTGACCATAGCCAACTTTTGCTCAAAGGCAGCGGCTACCATCCTGAAGGCATCAACGACTTCAATGGGCGGATGGACATCTTGAAACTTCACGGCAACTATTTCCACTCCTGCCCGATATGCCGACAGAATTCTCTGCATCCTCTCACGGACGACCTTTTCCAACTCCTGCCTCTCAGAGACAAGCAGCGAATCAAGTTGCACTTGAGCGGCGACTTCTCGGATGACCCTTTCACCCACCAACCGAATTAGTTCGTCAGCGTTGGCGACGCGGAAGAGGAAATCGGTCGTGTCAGCGATTCGGTAATGAACTACGGCGTTCACCGATGCGAGGTTTTCGTCGCCCGTGACCATCAGCGCCTCTTCGGGCAACTTTCGGTAGCGCCCATATTTGTGCGGAAAGTCCCACTCGTAAACGAGTGGCTCTTGCCCGCGCTGTGAAGGTGGGACTGTCCTAAAACCGATCTCCACTCGCCTCAACTCATGCTTGCGAATTTTCCACAACTTCGTCAGCGGGAACGGCAAGCGATAGTGAATGCCCGGCGGGACATCTTTTGCCACCACACGCCCCAGAAGTTGAACAACCGCAACTTCGTCGTGGTTGACAATGTAAATGCCTGAAAGCACCCAAAGGGCAAAAGCAGCAATGCAAGCACCGACAGCAAATTGCCTTTTATGGCTTGCAAGCCACTCTTGAATTTTCGGCAGAGTTTGGGCAAGTTCCGATGAAAACTCTTGCCATCGCTCGCTTGTTCGCTTCAACCACGAGTGCAACTTCGTTTCGGTGCGGTAAGTTAGCAATCGCAGGGAGTTGAGGACGACGAGCAATGAAGCGACTTGGTGCATGACTGCAGCGCCGATGGGCTTCAAGATTCCTGCACCTGCAGCAAGAACGCCAATGGCATTTACGCCGATAGCGAAGAGCAACAAGTTTTGCCTGATGGTGCTCAAAGTCCGTCGGCAAACATCAACCGCTTCAGGCAACTTGCTCAAATCGTCAGTCATCAAAACGATATCGGCAGCCTCTATGGTCACATCCATCCCGATGCCGCCGAGGGCAATCCCAACATCGGCTGCTGTCAAGACAGGAGCATCGTTAATTCCATCGCCAACCATTGCCACTTTCCTACCCTGTTGCTGCAATTGCCTGACAATCGCGACTTTGTCCTGAGGCAAAAGTTCAAAATACACTTCGTCAACCCCAACTTGCTGTGCAATCCTCTTTGCGACCGAAGCGTTATCGCCGGTCAGGAGAACGATGCGTTTGATGCCCATCGCCCGCAAATTTTCAACGGTCTCTTTTGCCTCAGTTCGCAACTGGTCAGCGAGAGCAATGATACCGACGATTTGGAATTTCGGTGCGGGGTGCAAAGTGCTGGGTGTAAGGGTTGAGTTGGGATGTTGGCGTAATTCGGAAGTGGTTTCGGAACAGGCGACGATGACGGCGGTGAAACCTTGTTGAGCCAGCGCTTCAAGTTTCTCCAAAACGGTCTCGTCAATATCTCCAAGTTGCTCAGCGATGAAACTTCTGCTCCCGACGAGGACGGTCATCCTGTCAATTGTGGCTTTAAGCCCCATGCCTGGGTAGGCTTGGAAATCTTCGGCAGGCGGAATTTTTAGGTTTCGCCTTTTTGCCTCGTCCAAGATGGCTTTTGCAAAGACATGCTCGGACATCTGTTCGGCTGCTGCGGCGAGGCTCAAAACTTCTTCTTCAGTTCGTCCACCCAATGGGACGATGGCTTGGACTTTTGGCTTGCCTTCTGTCAGCGTTCCTGTTTTGTCAAAAGCGATGCAGTCAACTTCCGCCAGTTGCTCAAGGTAGATGCCACCTTTAGCGAGGATACCGCTTTTAGCCAACCTTCCCAAAGCAGCGACAACTGCGGTCGGCGTCGCCAAAATCATGGCGCAAGGGCAAGCAACGATGAGAACCGAAACGACCCGAAGCCAAGTTTGTTTCGCTTCCAAGCCGAGCCCAAACCGGGACAGCAAAAATGTCAACCCACCGACCAAAAGCAAGACGGGCACGAACCATTGGGCATATTTATCGGCGAGCCTTTGAACTTTGCCCTTTCGCTCTTGCGCCTCTTTGACCAGTTGGACAATTTGCCCCAACTTCGTTTCGCTGCCCACATGAGTTGTTCGGATTACCAAGATGCCAAACTCATTCAGTGTCCCTGCAAAGACTTCATCGCCCTCAGACTTCTCAATGGGCACGGACTCACCCGTCAGCGGGGCTTGGTTAACTGACGAACGACCGGAAATCACGACGCCATCAACGGGAATTCGTTCGCCGGGGCGAACAACCACAATGTCGCCGACCTGAACCTGCTCAATCGGAACTTCCAGTTCCTCACCATTTTTGCGAACGCGGGCGGTTTTGGGAGCAAGTTCCAGCAACTGTTCCAAAGCGCTGTGGGTTTTCGTGACGGCATAATGTTCCAGAGCGCCACCGATGAGCATGATGAAGATGACTTCGGCAGCAGCAAGGTATTCGCCGATGAGTAAAGCGGCAATGGCAGCGATGGAGACAGCAAGGTCAGCACCGATGCGCCTGTGGACAAGCAACTCGGAGAAGGACTCGTAGAAAATCCGCCAACCTCCGATGACCGTCAGCAAAACAGCAGTGTCCAGATTGGTGCCAGGCAAAGTTTTGAAAACCCCTAACGCGTTCAACAAAATGCCAACCCCAATCGCTGCTATGAAGCCCCATTCACGCCAGTTCAAATCCCTGCCTTCGTCCATTTTCCCGCACCTGCCAAATTTCGTTTTGGGCGACCGTAGAAAATGATAGCCCAGCCGACAAAAGACTCAAGGAGGTTAGATGATGGCTGTTGAAGGGAGTCGGCTGAGAATGGCTAAAGGTAAAGCCATCAAAAAACCCGTAGCACTTTCAACATCAATTTGAACTGAGTGTGGCGGGCGTTTGGGTCACCAAGCAAAAGGTAAATGTCCAAGCCCTTGCGAGAGAACTGACGAAAGCCCAGATAAAAGTTGTCAATCGGCAAGAGGGTTTTGGGTTCGCCGGGTTTCGGAACAGAACCTTTTACCCAGCGAAAGAGTAGAGAGCGCTCATCGGAGATGTCATAAACGCCCGAAAGGATGAGTTGGTAAGCGTTAGCGAAGTGTTCAATTTGTTCCCAATTCAGGTTGGTGGAGAAAGTGCGGCTGAAGCGAAAGGATTGACTGAGTCGCAAAAAGCGGTAACGCTGATTGGCTCGCCGTCCCCACTGGTAACTGACCCAGCCGGAACGATATTGGTCAAACATTTTCCAGATCGCCCCCACCCAAAAGGTCTGGTCTCGGAAGGGTGGACGATGATAGCGCAGGACACCTATGTCCAACCTAAATCCCTTTCGGCTCGTTATGCCCAAAAACAGATTGGCTGTCCTGTCCAACAACTGTCCCCCTTGCTGACCGGAAAGGAAATGTCGTTGGCTATAGAAGAAAGTCCCGTAAGCGTCCAATAATTTGCCTTGGCGATAAAACTGGTAGTAATTCAAGCCGAAACTCAACCGCCGATAATTTGTCTCAGGAACGAAACCTAATGAGGGTTGAAATTGTTCGCTTACTTGCTCTACCAATCCCCAACATGCCCAATGACCAGGCGTTTGCGCGGGATAACCGACGCTAAATAGCCATTTGTTACCGTTACTCCGCTTCCATTGAGCGTTAAGGTTTAAAAGGTGGTCACGACCACTGGGGTAGTTGGCAGACCAACCTAAATGCAAAGCAGGAGAACCGTCAGTCTTTGTGCGATGGGCGCAACTCAATTCCGTTAAGGAATGCTTGCTCAGTTCATGATTAACCCGTGCGAGTATGGAGAAGCGTTGATGGGGTTCAAGGGCAAATAAAGTGCCTACCTCTGTCCGTCCTGTTTTCCCAAACAACTTAAGTCCGCCAACCACTTCTTCAATGAAACGGCTGTAAAAAATGTCAGAGGGCGGAAAGAAATCTTTGCCCTCTGCAAAGAAGGGGCGACGGTCAGGCAACAGACGAGGAACATAGGTGAAGTCAATGGTTTCAATGACATCCTCAATGTTGCGGAAGTCAGGATTGATCGTCAGTTGCCATTGCAAACCACCGAGGATATGCTGCTTAACATCCCATCCATTCCGAATCCCCCGGTCACCGCCTTTGCCGAGCACGAGACTGGTGCTTGCCATTGTGATAATCGGTGGACGAATTGATGGGATGTCCAAAGGTCCATACTCCGCCATGTTACCTATTGCCTGACCGCGCCGATAAGGGTAGGAACTTGTGATAGCGCGGGGTGAAGGGATGGAGCGGGCGAAAAAGAGACCCAAATGGGTCAATTTGGTTGGAAGTCGCAAAATTCGGAACGGAATAGCCATCTCTGCCTGCCAGCCTTTTTCCGTGATTTTCGCTGCTGCCTTCCAATCGCCTCGCCACTCAATTTTAGCCGCTGCACCGCCAGGAACAATTTCATCTTGAGTGCCTACGGGGTTGACAAAGAAGATGTAGATGGGCTGGTCGGGAACGAATCGGGGACGATTTAAAGGGTCAATCCCAAGGCTCACCCAGTCGTCATTACCGAAAGCACCACCTCGCTTTCGTTGCTGTGCTCGGATCAATTGTGGCTGTGAGTCATGACAGAGAAAAGCAACATACAAGTGTTCATTGTCGTGGCATATTAAAACTTCTGTTTGTTCTGATGCCAATTCGTCAAAATCCATTCGCCAAAAACCTGTAACTTTTGCAGCCTTCCGCCATGCTGGGTCATCTAACAAGCCGTCAATGTTCGGAGGTTCGTTAACCTTAACGGCATGGATTTTGGGTCGCTCTAAGGGGGGATGGGGTTTTTCATCTGCAACGGCAAAGGCAGTTGCTACAAAAAACCACAGTAAAAACATCGCCCGCTTCATCACCGTTCACTCCTCTGCCGAAGAGCCACAAAACCTTGCTTCGCCAACCAAAGGATGTGATATTCAACCCAGAGCCGAGGGCAATCAGGGCGATAGGTGCGAATGCGTCGGAGCAAAGTGCCAAAGGAACAAGGTGACTCCGAGAGAGCATCTTTGAAAAGTTCAAGCAAACCCTCGTCTAAGACGAACCTCAGTTCGTCGTAGAAAAGCAGCCATTCCTTGCCTTCCGATAAAGCCACTCCCAAAGATGTCAGCATTACCTGAGTGTCTTCCTGAAGGATATGGGATGGGTAATGGCGGAAAGTCTCAAAGAATTGGGGCACAGCAAAATTAGAAGCAGGCGTAACAGGGTTGAAAAGAAACCGTGTGCCCTCCTGCCACAATTGCTCATAACGAGATACTATGTTCTGCCAATCGTATGCTTCCGCTTTCAACCTACCTTGATGACCCATCTCCCTTCGCAACTCTGAATCGGCTAACAAAGTCTGAAGAGCGTTTCCCAATTTTTCCCAATCTAAAGCGACGCATTGTGCCAAGTAAAAATGCTCTGTCTCCCACGATCCGGCTAAGGCAATCAAGTTAAAGGGTGCATCACACTGCCCCCACCAAGTTGGGACAAGAAAGCCCGTCTCACCATCAACCACAAGTTCCCGATAGCCATCCCAGTCAGAAGCGATGACTGGCAACCCGCACGCCATCGCCTCCAAAACCGCCAGCCCGAAACTTTCCTGCAATGAGTCCGACAAGGACACAAAGATATCAGCACAATTGTAAAGGGCAGGTTTCGCTTCCTCTGGGACATCTGTCAGCGTGATTAATTTGTCGCGAATTCCAACCTCGTCAGCGAAGTGTTGAAGTTGTTGGGCAAAGCCGATAGGTTGCTCTTGCCCCGCCAGAATAAGCCAAGCATTTGGAAAGGCTTTCAGGGTTTCCCGGAAAGGCTCTAAACAAAGGCAAGAAATCCATTTTCGTTGCCACTGACAAACGCCCCAAATACAGCACCAACAAGTCTTCTTCTGGTAAATGCCGAAGTCTTCGGCAAAGCCTTTTATCCATCGGTCGGAAACGCTCATTGTCAACTCCTAACGGGATATGAGTGATAAGTTTCTCTTCAAGGGTCGCTAAATTTGGTGGCGGTGACAAAATTTGCGCAGCACGAGCAAGTAAGTGAGAGAGGGCTTTCTTCTGCGCAGTGCTGGAACAAATCAGTTTGTCTGCTTCCGTGACACCGCAGTATAAAGCGACAGCAAGGTAGGGAAGCAAAAAGGCATAACTTATACTGTGCAAGGTGGCGGTGCAGGCGAACGGGTGACGAGCATGTTGGCGGAGAAGGAGCATGTTTCCCCACTCTGGTGGAGGGTTACAGTGGAAAGCAGCGAAGGTCTCCTTGCGAATAGCGTTGGGGAGTTCAGTGATAGGTCGTAAGTGAAATCGCTCAATGGGAACTCCTTCCTTATGCAATCTCTCCCGAAAATGCAGCCATGCACTTTCTTGAGATGGAGGCACAAACATCTCAAAAGCCTCTACCTGTTTGCTATAGCGAAGGAAGGCTCTAAGCATTTCCACACCTGCTACCTTTGCCCCATGCACCCCCATTTGAAACCTCAGATCCGAACTCCAGTAGGTGGATATCAATCCAATTCGCACTGACCCCTCACCTCCCCGTTGAGGGAGGGCTGAGGCAGTTCACATAAGTTACTTCCCGGCGGGCTAAGTTAACGCAAAGTTGTGTCCGCCAGCAAGTGGTTGGGTCTGGCTCAATCAGGTAACCTGTCGCTCGGTAATTTGCTACCATACACCCACCCGAGCAAAACGCTTTCAGCGAACAATCTTGGCACCTTCTCCCTCTTTGACGGCTCAAAACGAAAAGTTCTTGTCGGCGAAAGATGTCAAGTTTCCCTTCTTGCACTGTTCCCAGCCGATAACTTTCACGCAGTCGTTCGTCACCAACGAAAGTGGAGCAAGGGAAGACTTCGCCCAACGCTGTCACCGTCACACTGGTGATGCCAGCATGACACCCGAAATTAGCACTTTCGTTTGTCGTCCTCTGCCCCACTTGTTCCATCGCAGTGCGGGTCTGAGCCACATCCTGCACCAGCGACACGGTAACCTCTGATTCAGGTTCTGAGTTCCTAAAGGCTGCTACAATTTTCCGCACTTGCTGTCGGTAAACATGCCAATCCTGTGGCGTCCACTGAACTTCAAAAGCGGGAATAGCAACGATTTTCTTTGCGCCTTGTTCTGCCAAAAACATTACACTCTCGTAAAGCATTGGTGCAGTATCGGGCATCACGGTCATGCGAACATCAAAAGTTTCATAGTGTTCACGAAGAAGTTCCAAACCTCGCTGGACGAGGGGAAAGGATGGCAGACCTCGCTTTGTCCGACGGTGACGGTCGTGGACATGTGGAAGTCCATCCATGCTGAGCATGATAGCAACTTGGTGCTCTCGCAAAAACCGAACTCTTTCCTCATTCAGTAAAGTGCCGTTAGTTGTCATGGAAAAGAAAACTTGTTTGCCTTGCATCGCCGCTTGCTCTTCAGCACACTCAATGACCAAACGACAAACTCGCCAATTTAGCAAAGGTTCGCCGCCAAAGAGCAAAAGACGAACGCTTTCAGACCTTTCAGACCAATCAAGAATCAAGCGCTTCACGGCTAATTGTGCAAGTTCTGGAGAGAGAAGGCGTTTTGGTTTTCGCCCCTCAAAGCAATAGGTGCAGTCTAAATTGCAACCATCAGCCAAAAACAATTCCATCCCTGTGACAGGCGGTAAGGCAATTTGAGAGATTTCCTCGGCGAGGAAACGAAGAACTTTGTGAGCGTCAGCAACCGTATGTAAGCGCCCTTGAAATCGGTTTCGGATTAGCCTCAAAAAGTTTTCCTGCCCTACAGGGCTGAAAGTATTCATAGCCTACCCTCCCGATAAACCGCCATGAATCTTGATCTCGGCTCAATGATTGTTAGGGCATGGTGGGATTGGACTTGGACTATAGTTGGGGCAGTAGAATCCGTGGCAGTGAGGGCAATAAGCGTTTTGGAAACACATGCAATAGTTCCTTGGACAGTAGCTGATAGGACAACTTGAGGAGCCGATATCGCTTCTTATAGATTTGACCACTTGTCGGGCTTCTTCGTCGGTGAGACCTCGGTTCAAAGCAGCTGCCCCGCTGGCGATCCCAAAGGCACCGAAAACCCCGCCCAAGAACTTTTTTAGCCACTGTCTTCGTCCTTCTATGAGATACACCTCCCTTTTCGCCCGCTTTGTCGCTTCCATTTTAGCGTGCTTTTTTTTTGTGTGTGTCAAGGCTATAGTGCCCGATTGAAAAAAATGAGGATTTGACAACTTGCGAAACTGCTTGGTTGAGGACAAACTTGGATTTGACCCATCTACGAGAGCAGTGAACCCTGAGGTGATGGGGCATGTTTTGGTGGATGGTTCTGGCAACTGTCTTGGTGGCAAGCGAAGGGCAATTCAAAATTGTCAACCTGACACCGCATTGCAACAGAACTGTCAGCGTTGATTGGGATGACCCTAACTCCTTCGCTGGCTTAGTTCCCGGCGAGAAGTGGATTTTTGGTGTCCCCTTCTTCATCGTTGACCCTGCGCTTAACAACGGGAAAGCGGTTATCCGTGACTTTGCAGTCCCAATTAACGCTCCTGCTACTTTCATTTTTGCTCTCATCGCCAACCCTCAACCTAACGCTCGCTTGGTCGTTCGCTGCGAGGACGGAAAGGAGCATGAGTTTCCATTGGCTGATGCCGTCCCTGCAATCGTCGCTCATCCGCCTCTTTACCGTTGGCACATTGACATGGTCGCTGTTAAGGTTGAACGAAGGACGATCAAATCGGTTCGGGTTGAAGGTGCGGATTTGTTCGCACTAACTTTGAGCACCCATTCAGAAGCCGATTTGAGCGGGACATTCAACGCCTTAAACCGACGCCGCGAACAGTGGAGGGTTGAACAAGCAATCGTTGCTCAACTTCAAGCATTGCGTGAGAATTTGGCTCCGTTAAAAGGTCGTGTCGCCGTTTTGCCTGTGCCGCCACCAGATTCGGCTCAAAGTCACCCACTCTTTTCAACCCTGAGCAAAGCAGGTTTGACCGAACATTGGGTTTTGCTCTCCCCCGCCCAACTCGTTGATAGCACTTTCTTTTCGGCACAACGCTTCCCTGTTGCTGTCTACCTTTCTGGCGAGCGTTTTTACTACACCGTCGCCCGACCAAACGATGCCGTTGAGTCGTTGAGGGAATTCTTGCGGGATGGCGGTTTGTTGCTCGTGTTTGCATCACAGCCGTTCCCGTTTTACTACGATGAACGGGGCAAAGTTGTAGGCAACGCTGATGCTTTTGGTTTGCCAGTTCGTGGTGGTTGGGAAAAGCCGCCACAAGGCGTTAAGTTGACTTTTCACGCCAACCCAAACCAAAACATAGTTCCCGACTTGCCCAAAATTATCCCGTTCCCAGCGGAGGGCGATTTGCGTTGGCGTCCAATTGTCAAGCCGCAAGGGCGTGAAGGCGTTGATTTCGTTTACACACCTCTCCTGACCTTGCGGGATGAAAGCGGCAAGGAGTATGGCGATGGAGCAGCAGT